>Ga0307377_10000995_pt1 | contig 37567 bp, 30 predicted proteins | sample TR3MG_FD_202535 | JGI IMG/M metagenome (GOLD analysis project Ga0307377, IMG submission 202535) | Soil microbial communities from Risofladan, Vaasa, Finland - TR-3 | ecosystem: Environmental > Terrestrial > Soil > Coastal area > Acid sulfate soil | place: Finland: Risofladan, Vaasa | collected... | reverse complement strand
TGGCTGGTGGGATTCTTACTGTTCCTGGTGGTGCCGCTCGTGTGGAACCTGATCTGGAGTTTCACGGACACGGATATGCAGAACGTCAGCGAGCCCCTCAGCTTTATCGGCTTGGACAATTACGTCGAGGCGTTTACCATTGACATCGAGTTCGTGCCCTACCTGCTGGAGACCTTGCGCAACCTGGTGATTGACGTGCCGGTAATCCTGGCCTTCGCGCTGGCGGTCGCGCTGCTGGCGATGCAGGACGTGCCAGGAGGGATGCTATTTCGGGCCATCTTTTTCCTGCCCGTGGTGGTGGGGTCGGCGGCGGTGATCGGGCGCTTGTTCGACATGTCAGGCGGCCAGTTGGTGCTCTTTCGCGGCCAGGGGGCGCAGCAATTTCTCCAGATCTACCTGGGGGACCGCTTGCCCGCCTTCATGCAGTTCCTGAATCGCTCGATTTTCGTGCTATGGCGCACGGGGGTGCAGATCCTGATCTTTGTCGCCGGCCTCAAGTCCATTGACCCGGCCCTGTACGAGGCGGCGGAGGTGGACGGGGCCTCGGCCTGGGGCAGGTTCTGGAAGGTCACCCTGCCGATGCTCTCGCCGGTCATGCTCGTCAACATCGTCTACACGATCATTGATTCCTTCACCGACTACTTTAACCGCGTGCTATCGTACATCCGCATGGTCACCTTTCGGACCGACCTGCGCCTGGGATACCCATCCGCGTTGGGGTTCATCTACTTCATCATGATCTTTATCCTGGTGATCCTGGTCTTTGGGTTCGTCAGCCGGTTCACCTTCTACCGGGGGGAGCGATGAGCAAAGCACTCACCTGGACCAAACAGTTCGTCCGAGGCAAGGCCCGCAAGATTCTCGTGCGGGCGGTGGTGATCCTGCTGCTGGTGGACGTCGGTTTCATCTTCGTCATGCCACTCCTGCGTATGATCTCCCAGTCGCTCATGAACGTGATGGATTTCTACGACCCCACCGTGGTGTGGATCCCGCGGCGGTGGAGTTGGGAGAACTACCGGCTGGTGTTCCAGGCGCTCAGGTATCCCCTATCCTTCAAGAACACGACCCTGCTGGCAGCAGGGGCGGCGGTCCTGCAGACCATTGCCTGCGCCATCGTGGGCTATGGCTTCGCACGCTTCAGCTTTCCCGGGCGGGACAAGATTTTTGCGCTGGTGTTGTTTGCCATGATCGTGCCTCCGCACGTGATCTTTATCCAACTGTTCATCCTGTACAAATCGCTGCCCGCCCCGGCCGGACTGGCCGCCAGTCCCAACTGGCTGGACACGTACCTGCCCTTTTACGTACCCGAGGCCATGGGTATGGGATTGCGCGGCGCATTGTTTGTGTTCATCTTCCGCCAGTTCTTCAAGGGCATGCCGTGGGAACTGGAGGATGCCGCATTGATTGACGGCGCAGGCCCATTCCGCGTCTTCTTCGACATCATGCTGCCGCCTGCACAGCCGGCCATCGTGGTCGTCTTCCTCTTCTCCTTCGTCTGGCACTGGAACGACAGCCTGCAGCCCTCGATATTCCTGAGCAAGACGAATATGTACGTCATGACACAGCGGCTGGCAGAGGTGGAGGCGGCGCTTTCGGACATGCGCTACCGCGCCATGTGGGGCACCGGGGCGATCATGACGGCAGCGCTGCTGACGATCCTTCCGTTGCTGCTCCTCTACCTGTTTACCCAACGCTACTTTGTGGAGAGTATTGAGCGCACGGGATTAATCGGCTAGGGCACACAGCCTATCTCATCACTGACAAGGGGGTAATATGAACATTTCAATCGCGTCGTACGCATTCCACGGGCTGCTGCAAGAGGGCAAGATGGACCTGTTCGGATACCTGGAGTCCTGCAAATACCGCTATGGCCTCCAGTCGGCCGACATCTGGAATGGGATGTTGCCCAGCATCGAGGAAGATTTTCTCCTCAAGGTCAAAGATGCGCTGGAAGAGCGGGAGTTGGTGCTGGCCAACCTGTGCGTGGATGGGCCACACATCTGGGAGGACGAGCCGGAGGTGCGAGAAAAGCACTACCAGGAGGCGCTGGCCTATCTGCACGCGGCCGAGTTTCTGGGAGCCAGGACGATCCGCATTGACGCGGGTGTGCAGGCGGACATGTTCACCGGCGAGCAATTGGAGTGGATCGTCAAGCGCTACAAGGAATACGCCCAACGCGCCTACGATGGGGGGTACAAGGTCGGCCCGGAAAACCACTGGGGCGCGGAGGCTGTGCCGGCCAACATGAAGCGCATCTGCGAAGGGGTGAACCATCCGGCCTTTGGCGTCCTCTTGCACTTCCGGGGAAACGAGGAGGACCAGATGATGGCGCCGTGGGCGATGCACACCCACTTCTCCTGGCAGATCACAGAGGGGGACCTCACTGGAAGTATGACGATGCTACGCCAGGCCGGTTACACGGGCTATTGGGGCGTGGAACACCACACGGGCAAGAATGAGTATACCGAGGTCGCCGTCCAGGTCGCCCGAGTGCAGGACGTGCTCGACCGCTGGAGGCTGGAAAAACGCTGATACGTGCTTCCCACCCTCACCCCAGCCCTCTCCCTGGCAGGGAGAGGGAGTAAGCCACCCCTCCCTGCCAGGAAGGGGTAGAGAGAGGGAGCAAGTCTCCCCTCCCTGCCAGGGAGGGGCAAGGGGAGGGTAGATGCAACTGGCAGACGAGCCTCCCACCCTCACCCCAGCCCTCTCCCTGGCAGGGAGAGGGAGTGCTAGGGTTCTGGGCAGGTCTGGTAGTCGGCGCCAAGGATCAGGCGGAAGACAGACGTAGCAGACCCGCTGGGCTGGTGGACCACCCGCTCGTCCGGGATGCCGAACATCTGCTGGAGGTACTCTACTCCAGTGCCCTTGCTGTACTCGCGGAAGATGATCAACTGGGTCTGGGCATAGTCCTGCCGGTCCGCCTGGCCGACGAGCGCCGGGAACCCCGCCCGGTACAGCCGGTCCGCCGCCAGGAACCCCCAACCCTCGTTCGGCGTCCCGTTCCACACCTCGATGGGGCTATAGATACGGCCCAGGCGAGATTCGGGGATGGGGGCCATGGCCTCCGCGACGATGGGCTGAACGCCTTCCCAACGGGGGAGGAAGACCGCCCCACCGTAGGGCGTGGTCCACGGGTCCAACACGCTCGGGCCGATGTTGTAGAACCGCACGTTCTGATCGTTCAGCGTGAGGGCGACGCGGGCCAGGTCCAGCAGTTCCACGAGCGTCAGGTCCGTCTGGACCATGTTCCGGCCCTGTTCCCACAGCGCCGGCACCTGCGTGAGCATCCCGACGTCCCGTGCCTTGTGCCAGATGGCCTGCAGGACCTGTTGCTGGCGGCGTTCGCGGGAGAAGACGCTGGTGGTCTTGCGCGAGCGAGCGTACCACAGGGCCGTCTCCCCGTCCATGTGGCGGATGCCCGGTTCCATGTTCAGAATGGGATATTCCCCGTTCTCGTCCGGGTAGGGCCAGTAGTCGCTCAGGCGACAGTGGACCGGGATGTCCACTCCACCCAGCGTGTCCACGATGCCGATGAGACCGTCAAAGTTGGTGCGGACGTAATGGTCCACCCGGATGCCCAGGTTATAGAGCAGCGTGTCCCGCACGAGTGCTGGCCCCCCCCCCTCGTAGCCGTTCGCCTCACCGTCATAGTCCGCCATGTTGATCCGGCTCATCCACAGGCTGGGCATGTAGAGGTACAGGTCGCGCGGGATCGAGAGCACCGAGACCGTACCGTGGTCGCGCTGGATGGACACGACCTGCACGACGTCGGTGTGCCACGCTGACCAATCGGGCCGCTGATCGCTCCCCAGGACGACGATGTTGATCGCATCGGAGGCCACCGGGACAGGTATTACAGGGGTGGGGATGAGAAGGGTGGTGGAGGGCACGAATTCCTGTGGACCAGGAATCGGGAATGGAGATGGCACCACCATAGCAGCGAGTGCAGGCGTAGGCGAAGGTGAGGGAGAAGGAGACGGAGAAGGGGAAGGCATCAGCGTTGGGCTGGGAGCCGGCCACGAGGTCGCGGTAGGCCAGGGTGTGCCGGCCGGGTCAGCCGCCGCCACCAGCGTAACCGGGTCGGCAGGCAGGTCGGTGGCTGCCGGAGAAGGAGAGCCTGTGAACGCGGAAGCCAGAGCCGACCTGGTCGAACGCTTCGCCAGCAGCTGCAGGCCGGCGATGCAGGCGATGACGACAGCCAGCAAGAGCAAGGTCCCCAGCGCGTGGACCCCCACGGCCGCTCGCCTGGCCTTGGGCGAATGGGGGGCAGGTTCTTGACTGGAGACGATGGGACGCCCTGCGGGCACTATCCCACCAGCGGGCAGGTCCGCCATCCGTCGCCACGCCCACTGCAAGGCAGCGTAGGAGCGCGGGCTTTGCGGATGGGCCTCCAGCGCTCGGGTAACGTGGGCCAGGCTTGTCTGCGGGTCGTCAGCCAGGTATCCGAGCCACAGTAGCGCCGTCTCGTTGGCCGGATCCTGGTCCAGCACGGACTGGAATGCGGCCTGCGCCTCGGCGATTTGTCCAGCACGGGCCGCCCTCATCCCTGTTCTCAAACTCAGTTTGATCGGCATAGTCTCATTCCACGTCAGCGACAACGTCACCCCCAAGTATCACTTGCAGTCCCCATTCTACTGCGCTTCGCGCGAGGTGGGGTTACAGGCCTGTTACAGGGGGGTTACAGGGGTCCGGGCGAGAGCAGGGGCGGTTGACGGCGCAGACAGAAAGAGTATAATCCAGACTATCTTGACAGGAGGGACATGTGTATGATTGATGTGAACGACCTGCGTAGGGGAGCGACCTTTACAATGGACGGCGAACTGTACAAAGTGCTCCAGTATCAGCATCACAAGCCCGGGCGGGGGAATGCCTTTATCCGCACCACGCTGCGTAACCTGCGCAGCGGCTCGACCATCCAGCGCACCTTCGCCTCGGGCGAACGGGTGCAGGACATCCGGGTCGAGCGACGCGGCGTCCAGTACCTCTATACGGACGGTGACCTGTATCATTTCATGGACACGGAGACCTACGATCAGACGGCCTTGCCCGCCGCCATGCTGGACGACCAGGCACTCTACCTCAAAGAGGGCATAGAGCTGGTACTGGCCACTTACGAAGGGGAACCGCTGGACGTAGATCTGCCGACGACGGTGGACATGAAAGTGGTGGAAGCCGAGGTCCAGGTCGCCGGCGACTCAGCCACCGGCACGTTGAAGAAGATCACGCTGGAGACGGGGCTGCAGGTGCAGGTGCCGCTCTTCGTCGAGGTAGGCGACGTGGTCCGCGTGGACACGCGCACGGGCACCTACGTCACGCGGGTGTAGCGACCCACCATCCCACCCGCGACACGCGACGATAAGGACAATTCAATGGACAAAACATCCAGACGCCTGACTCTCGGGGGCGCCATCGCTTTCGGGGTACTCCTGGCCCTGTTCGCCCTCTTTACCAGCCTGGTCGGCGTGTACACCGACTGGCTGTGGTTTGCCAGCCTGGGCCAATTGAGCATTTACCAGACCCGGCTGTGGACGCAGGTCGGGCTATGGCTGGCCGGGGCTTTGTTGGTGATGGTCGTGCTGATCGTCAACTGGTTCGTCGTTCCGCGCCGGCTGTTGGGGCGGATCCAACTGACCATGCGCAACCCGCGGCGCGCGGCGCTCATCGTGGGCGCACGTGCACTGACCCTCGTCCTGCGGGTGATCGCAGGCCTGGTCATCGTAGTGATGGCTGCGGCGATCAGCGACCAATGGATGACCGTCCTCACCTTCAGCAAAGCCATGCCGTTTGGCCTGAGCGATCCGATCTTTGGCCTGGACGTGGGCTTTTACGTATTCCGGCTGCCGCTGGTTCGCTTCCTGGTGGGCTGGCTGCTGGGATTGATCGCAGTGACGCTCCTGGGCAATGCCATGGTGTACCTCTTCGCCCAGCAGATTCGGGAGCGCATGGCGACGATCCATCTGTCGGTGTTGGGGGCGCTGTTCCTGGCCGGGAAGGCGGTGGATTATCTGCTCCAACGCTTCGCGCTGCTCGAGTCGTCGGGGGGGGCAGTGTTCGGTGCGGGCTACACCGACGTGCACGCCCAACTGCCGCTCCTGTACCTGCTGACCGGCGTAGTCGCGTTGGGCGCAATACTACTGCTGGCCAACGTGTTTGTCCGCCGCTACCGCTTGCTGCTCGCGGTGGGCGTGGCCTGGATCGGGCTATCGCTCCTGGGCTCGGCCTATCCGTCTTTCGTGCAGCGCTTCACCGTGCAACCGAACGAACTGGCGCTGGAGCGGCCCTACATCGAGCACAACCTCCGCTTCACTCGCTACGCCTACGGGCTGGACACCATCCAGGAATCGGACTATCAGGTCAAGGGGGAACTGACTATCCAGGAATTGGAGGCCAACGCGGACACGCTCGACAACGTGCGGCTGTGGGATTGGCGGCCGCTGCGCACCACCTACGAGCAGTTACAGGAGATCCGGAGCTACTACACTTTTCCAGACGTGGACGTGGACCGCTACGTGCTCGACGGCCGCCTGCGCGAGGTCACGCTGGCGGCGCGTGAACTGGACACCGAGCAACTGCGCGAGGACGCCCGCACCTGGATCAACCAGCACCTGATCTACACGCACGGCTACGGGCTATGCCTGAGCGCCGTCAGCGAGGTCAGCGAGGAAGGGCTGCCACGCCTGCTGGTGCGGGACATCCCGCCCCAGAGTACCGACCCGGCTCTTGCTGTCACTCGCCCGGAGATTTACTTCGGCGAGAAAACGACCAACCATGTCATCGTCAACACCAGCGAGGACGAGTTCGACTACCCCAAGGGGGACGAGAACGCGTACACCCGTTATCAGGGGAGCGATGGTGTGCCCCTGAGCAACCTGTTGCGACGCATGGCGTTTGCCCTGCGCTTCGACAGCACGCCGATCCTGCTCTCGAGCGCCATCGGCCCCGCAAGCCGCATCCTGTTCCACCGCACCCTTTCCGAGCGGGTGCAGACGCTGGCACCGATGCTGTTGTTCGACCAGGATCCCTACCCGGTGATCGTGGACGGTCGCATCGTCTGGTTGTACGACGCGTACACGTGGAGCAACCGCTTCCCCTATTCGGAACCGACCTCCAACCTCAACTACATCCGCAACAGCGTCAAGGTTACGGTAGACGCCTACACCGGCGAGACGACCTTCTACGTGGTGGACGCTGCCGATCCGCTGGTCCAGACCTACCAGGCCATCTTCCCCAGCCTGTTCAGCCCGATCGAACGGATGGCCCCGGCGTTGCGCGAGCACGTGCGCTACCCAGAGCAACTATTCGTGATCCAGGCTGAGGTCTACGGTGCCTATCACATGCAGGACCCGCGGGTGTTCTACAACAAGGAAGACCTGTGGCAGGCCCCGACGGAGACGGTGGAAGGCCAGGAGACCTGGATGGCGCCATACTATGTCATCATGCGGCTGCCCGGCGCAGAACAGGCCGAGTTCATGATGATCCGCCCGTACGTGCCAGCCGACAAACAGAACATGATCGCCTGGCTGTACGCCGACTCCGATGGCCCCGACTATGGCCAACTGGGGGTCTTCAAGTTCTCCAAGGATGCCTTGATCTACGGTCCGGCCCAGGTCGAGGCGCGCATCAACCAGGACCCCTACATCTCCCAGCAACTGACGTTATGGAACCAGCGTGGCTCCTCGGTGCTCCAGGGCAACCTGATCGTCATCCCCATTGATGGGACGTTGCTCTACGTCCAACCGCTCTACCTGCAGGCGGAGACGAGCCAGTTGCCCGAACTGAAACGGGTGTTGGTGGCCTACGGCAACCGGGTGGCGATAGGGAACGACCTGGCGGCGGGGCTGCTGCAGGTGCTGGCGGAGGCACCAGTGGCGGCTCCCGTCGAAACACCGGCGGCACCGGCCCCGGGTGGGCCACAGCCGGCCGGGGTGGCAGCGCTGGCCCGCTCGGCCCAGGCCCACTACGAAGCGGCTCAGAATTGCCTGCAACAGGGAGATTGGGCCTGCTACGGCACGGAACTGGAGGCGCTGGAGGGGGACCTGCAGGCGCTGGTCGCTGCAACAGAGGAGTAAACGTGAAACGTGAAACGTGAAACGTGTTGCGTGACGAAGACGGAACACGAAACACGAAACACGGAATACGTACCATGACCCCGCTCATCTGAGATATATGCGCACACCTGCTGGCACCGAATGTCCCTACTATTACGCGGATTTCTACCGCGGCCGTTCCACGCAAGAGTGCCGCCTGATCGGGCGCAACCCGCACTCGGAGAAGTGGGAGCCCACATTGTGCGCCCGCTGCCCGGTGCCGGCGATCCTGCGCGCCAACGGTTGCCCGCACATGGTGCTGGAGGCACAGGCCGTCCGGCGCTGGCTGGGGCTGGTGCGGCGCGTCGAGGTCTACGCGGTGTGCACCTACGCCCAGGTCGAAGTAGAAGACCCTTACGTCGGCTGCGGCCACTGCCACCCACAGGCGGCGACCGTGCTCAGTACACCGGAAGCAGAGCAATAGCACGGCCAACAGATTAGTAGAAAGAGAGTAACGCGTTCCATGTCCATCAGAATCGTGACCGACAGTACGTGTGACCTGCCAGAGGAGGCAGTCACCGAACATGGCATCACCGTGATCCCGGTATACATCAACATCGGTGACAAGAGTTACCTGGACAACGTGGAGATATCGCGGCGAGAATTCTACGAGCGCTTGCCCGAATACGATCCGCCACCCAAGACGTCGGCGCCCGGCCTGGGGGCGTTTGTGAAAGCGTACGAACGGTTGGCGGCGGAAGGGGCGACCGAGATCCTGTCCATCCACATCTCGGCCAGCCTGAGCGCCATCCTGAACGTGGCCCATTCGGCGGCCCAGGCCATCCGCGCGGCCAGGGTGACGGTATTCGATTCCAGGCAGTTGACGCTGGGGACGGGCTTCCTGGCACTGGCGGCCGCCAGCGCCGCGCAGGCCGGGCACTCCATGGCCGAGATCGTAGGGCTGCTGAAGGAACGGGTCTTGCGCACCTATTCGTTCGCCGCCCTGGACACACTCGAATACCTGCGCCGCAGCGGCCGCATGTCCAGGGCACAGTCGAGCCTGGGGGAACTACTCAAGATCAGGCCGTTGTTGACGATGTACGACGGCGAAATGACGGTGGAAAGAACGCGCACGTTCAAGCGCACCCTCGAACGGTTGGATACTCTGGTGCACAGCCTGGCCCCGCTGGAGGAACTGGCCCTGCTGCACGCCAATGCGCAGGAGAAGGCCGAGGCGCTGTGGGAGCGATTCCAGCACCTGGTGCCGGAATTGCAACGGCCGTTCGTGGTCGAAGTCACGCCCGCCATCGGTGCCCACGTCGGCCCGGGCGGCGTGGGGCTGGTGTGCGTGCGCGCACCCCAAGCCTAGATCAGCGCGTGTTGCGCCATCATGACGGACGATTATGGTGGACGCCCCGCTTCAGCGGGGATATTGCGCCACAATTGACGGACGCCCCGCTTCAGCGGGGGGTCTCCCGTGTTACGGCGGACGCCCCGCTTCAGCGGGGGTCTCCCGGCTGAAGCCGGGCCTCCAACTTGCCAGCGAAAGGAGTCACATGACGATATTACAGGTACTCAAGATCGTGGCGGCGGTGGGTACGATCGCCACCGGCATCGTCTCGTTGTTCTGGCCGCGCTCGGTCCAGGGATTCACCGGGCTGACCGCCCCCGGCCCGCGCGGCATCACCGAACTGAGAGCCGTGTTGGGCGGCTTCTTCATCGCCCTGGGGGCCGCCCCGCTGTTCCTGCAGGTACCGCAAACGTACCGCATGCTCGGCATCGCCTACCTGGTGGTGGGGCTGGTACGCGCCATCTCGATGGTCGCCGACAAGTCGGTCGTACAGTCGAACGTCATCAGCCTGGCGGTCGAGATCGTCTTCGGCGTCATCCTGGTCCTATAGGGCCGCGATCGCCATGCGGCGGAAAGGAGGGATGAAATGGGATTCCTGGAGCTCTATGGCCTCGGCGCGCTGGTCATCCTGGCGCTCATGACGCTGCTGTGGCTCGCCAGCCTGGTACTGCGCAATTCCAGCATCGTGGACATCTTCTGGGGGCCGGGCTTTGTGGTGGTGAACTGGGTCTATTTTGCGCTCACGCCCGCTGGCTTCCCAGGCCGCAAGTGGCTCATCGGCATCCTGGTCACCATCTGGGGGCTGCGGCTGGGGTCCTACATCCTCTGGCGCAACTGGGGCAAGGAGGAGGACTTTCGCTACCGCAAGTGGCGGGAGGAAGCCGGGGGCAAGTGGTGGTGGCAGAGTTTCTTCAAGGTCTTCCTGCTGCAGGGGCTCCTGCTGTGGATCATCTCCGCGCCGCTGCTGGCAGCGCAGCGGGGCGCCACGCCGGCCAGGCTCGGCGTGCTGGATTTCGTGGCGATCGCGGTGTGGGCCATCGGTTTCTTCTTCGAAGCGCTGGGCGACCTGCAGATGGCCCGCTTCAGGGGGAACCCGGCCAACAAGGGCCAGGTGTTGGACACCGGCGTGTGGCGCTACACCCGCCACCCCAACTACTTTGGTGACGCGACCCAATGGTGGGCCTACTATCTCATCGCGGCGGCCACGCCCGGCGGGTGGTGGACCATCTTAAGCCCGGTGCTGATGACGGCGTTATTGCTGCGCGTCTCCGGCGTGGCCCTGTTGGAGAAGACGCTCCAAGACACCAAGCCCCAGTACCGGGAGTATATCGAGACGACCAGCCCCTTCATTCCATGGTTTCCCCGCCAACGGAGATAGAGGTTCCATGCTCAAAGCAATACTCTTCGACCTGGACGACACACTGCTAGGCAACGCGATGGACACGTTCGTCCTGGCCTACTTCCAGGCGCTCACGCAGCACGTGGCGCGCCTGATCCCGCCCGAACGGCTGATCTCTGAGTTACTGCGCGCCACGCGGGCGATGGAGACCAACGACGGGAACGGCCCCACCAACGAGGAGACCTTCGCGGCCGCCTTCTACCCGGCGCTGGGGTACGAGCCGGCCGCCTTGAGACCCATCTTCGACCAGTTCTACGCGGAAGAGTTCCCCAAACTGAGGAGCCTGACGCAGCGGCTGCCGGAGGCTCGTCCACTGGTCGCGTGGGCGTTCGAGCGTGGGTTGCAGGTGGCGATCGCGACCAACCCGCTCTTCCCCCGCTCCCCGATCGAACAGCGCCTGGAGTGGGCCGGCGTGCCGGTGAGCGAGTTCGAGTACGCGCTGGTGACGACGTACGAGGACATGCACGCCACCAAGGCGCACCCGGCCTACTACCGGGAGATCCTGGCCCGGCTTGGCCGGGAGCCGGAGGAGTGCCTGATGGTGGGGGACGATTGGAAGCGGGACATCGTGCCGGCCGTTGCGGTGGGCATCCCGGCGTATTGGGTGGTGGAGCCAGGCGCGGTACAGCCCGAGGACGTGCCGCTGGCCGGGCGGGGGACGCTGGCCGATCTGTGGGAGTGGATCAGGTAAAGAAACCGGGTTCTGCCGCTGCGCTTACCGAAAAACCCGGTTTCTTTGGTTTTGTTACCTTCTCTCCCGCCTGCGCAACTGGTCGAGCATAATCGCGACGACGATGACCAGTCCCTGTACTGCCTGCAGCCAGTAGGCGGAAACACCCGTCAGCACCAGCCCGTTGCGCAGGACCTGCATGATGGCCGCGCCAATGAGCACACCCAAGATGGTGCCCTCGCCTCCCCTCATGCTGGTTCCACCCACGACCGCCGCGGCGATCACGTCCAGTTCGTACCCCGACGCCGCCGTGGGGGCCGCCACCCCCAGCCGGGCTGTCATCAGCACTCCGCCGATGGCGGTCAGGAAACCGCCCAGCGAGTAGACCATGAGCTTGACCCGGTTGGTGTTGATGCCCGATAGGGCGGTGGCTGTCTCGTTGCCGCCCAATGCGTAGATGCGATAACCCCACACGGTGCGCCCGAGAAAGGTGGACATGATCACGCCGGTCACGAGCAGGAAGATGAGTGGCAGGGGCACCCCCATGCCAGCGATGGGAACGTCATATTGGCCCAGGTTGCGGAAGGTCTGGGGCAGGTCACGCACCGGCCAGCCACCGGTCAACCCGTAGCAGAGGCCGCGCGCCATGAGCAGCATGCCCAACGTGGCAATGAAAGGCGGCAACTTGCCCTTGGTGATCATCAGGCCGTTGAGGAGCCCGGCGATCAGCCCCGTCAACAACCCTCCCAGCACGGCCACGGGAACGTTGACCCCCTGCGCCAGCAACATGGCTGTCGCCAGGCCAGAGAGACCCATCACCGCACCGACTGACAGGTCAATGCCGTTGGTGATAATCGCCATAGACTGCCCAAAAGCGCTGATGGCGATCCACGAAAAGGCCCGCAGGATGTTGAAGATGTTGGTGCTGGTGAGAAAGGTATCGGTATACACCGACAGGCCCATGGTCATGACGAGCAAGATCAGAAACACACCGAACTCTGGCCGGCCGATCACGTTCCGCCATGCGGTCTTACGGGCCTGCGCCACAGCCTCTGTGCTTCCCTTGTGCGCCGGTGTCACACTGCTCATGCGGATGCTCCTTTCGACGTCGCGTTGACGATGCTGTTGGCGATCTCACCACTGGCATACGCCATGATCTTCTCCTGCGTGGCCTCGGCCCGCTCCAGAATGGCCGCCACGCGCCCCTCGTGCATGACCAGGATCCGGTCGCTCATGCCCATGATCTCGGGCAATTCCGACGAAATCATAATAATGCCCATCCCGGCCTGAGCCAACTGGCTCATCAAGGCGTGGACCTCGGCCTTGGCCCCCACGTCAATCCCCCGCGTTGGCTCATCCATGATCAATACCTTGGGATGCAACGCCAGCCACTTGGCCAGCACGACTTTCTGCTGATTGCCGCCGGAGAGAAACATGGCCTTCTGCTGCAGGCCAGGCGTGCGGATGTTCAATTTATCCACGTATTCCTGAGCGAGGCTGCGGAGTGCCGGCCGATCTACCCACCCGGCACGGGCGTAATGGTCGAGCGAGGGCAAGGCGACGTTTTCCCACACCGGCAGTTTGAGCACCAATCCCTGCAGGCCGCGATCCTCCGGCACCAGGCCCAGCCCCACCGCCACCGCGTCCACGGGAGAGTGGATGTCAACCGGTTTCCCATCCATCGAGATCACGCCTGCGTCCCGGCGATCTACACCGAAGAGCATGCGGGCAGTCTCTGTCCGGCCAGCGCCAACCAGGCCGGCAAAGCCCAGGATCTCCCCTCGTCGCAGCGTGAAACTGACGTCCTCTACCACCCCCCGGCGAGCCAGGCCCTGCACCTCCAACAGAGGCACACCGATCTCGGCCTCCTCTTTGTGGTACAGGTCCGTCAATTCCCGCCCCACCATCAGATGGATGATCTTTTCAGGCGTCGCTTCGCCAATGGGCATGCCGCCCACCCGCCGGCCATCGCGGAGTACGACCACTCGGTCAGCGATGCGGAGGACCTCTTCCAGGCGATGAGTAATAAAGATGATGGCGATGCCCTGTTGTTTGAGCGTGCCGATGATGGTAAACAGGGTCTCGACCTCCTCCTCACCCAAGGCGGACGTCGGCTCGTCCATGACGATGACCCTGGCGTCCACCGCCAGTGCTTTGGCCACCTCCACCATCTGCTGCTGGGCCACAGAGAGATCGCGGATCAGCGCCGTGGCCGGTACCCGTGCACCGACGCGCTGCAGATGCTCCCGGGCTTCTCGTTCCATACGGCGGCGGTCCACCAGGTTCAACAGCCGTCCCACTCCGCGCTGGCGCGGCTCACGGGCGATGAAGATGTTCGCCGCCGCGCTCTGGTTCGGGGTGAGGTTGAATTCCTGGTAGATGATGGCGATGCCCAGCCGCTGCGCTTGAAGGGGGTTCTCGATCTCGACCTCCCGGCCTTGCAGGAAGATATGCCCTGCGTCTCTGGGGTACACACCGCACAGAACCTTCATGAGGGTGGACTTGCCGGCGCCATTCTCACCGACCAGCGCTACCACCTCACCGGCCGCCACCTCGAAATCCACCTGGTCCAGCGCCTGCACACCGGGAAAGGCTTTGGAGATCCCTTCCATACGCAGTATCAAGTCTCGCTCGTTCAACGATGCCTCCTCCTTGCCAACGAGAACGTCGCTTCCTGCGCCGCTTCCTGCGCCGCTTCCTGCGCCGCTTCCTGCGCCGGATACCTCACCCGAGTGGAAAATGCAAGGAACCCACAGCGGTCACTCTATGCAGGTTGGCGAGAGGCTGTGCGCCTCTCGCCAACCCTGATTTCACTCAGACTCCTCCAACCACTTCGCTTACGGCAGGCAGCCGTAGACGTCCGGCAGTGGCTTGGTAAAGTCGCTGGTGGCCCAATTGTCGGCCATGGCGTCCACGTTGCACTTGGTCACGAGGTCCATCCCAGAGTCGGTCCACGATTCGTACCGGGTGCCCTTGGTGATGTAGTCGTAGATCATCTGGACCGTGTCGTAGCCCCAGCCCCAGTACTTCTGGCCGACCAGCCCGTGCACGTAGCCGTCCTGCAGGAACTCCAACTCCACCGGCAGCGTGTCGAAGACGATGTTGATCATCCCCTTGTTCAGCGCCGCATCCTCCCACAACGGCATGGAGCCCCGGTCCGCAAACAGCGGCCACAGCCCCACAAAGAACCACCCGTTGAGGTCCGGATTCGCCTGCATCGTCTCCTCCACCACCTGTACCCCCAGGTTGATGTCGTCGTTGCAGTAGACGGTGGTGACGATCTCGATGCCCGGGTAGGCCGCCACGCCGTCCTTGAAGCCCCGGATGCGCTCCTCCAGGTTGAACGCCCCCGGCACACCCGTCAGCAGCGCCACCTTGCCCGTCTCACCCATGAAGCGCACCAACAGGTCCGCTGCCGCCTTGCCACCCTCGTAGTTGTTCACCCCCAGGTAGGTGAAGCGCTGGCTGTCCGGCGAGTCCGAGTCCCACGCCATCACCGGAATGCCCGCCTCCACCGCCTTGTTGATCGGGTCCTCGCAGGCCGTGGGGTCGTTGCACGAGATGCCGATGGCGTTCACCCCCTTGGCGATCACGTCCTCCACTATCCGCGCCTGCTCCGTGGCGTCGGAGGCGACGGAGCCGACGTACAGCACTTCCACAGCCGTCGGACCGGCGGCCGTCAGTTCTTCCGCCTTCTTGAAGGCGCCATCCCGCCCCACCTCGAACACCGGGTTGTTCAGCGCCTTGGGAATCCAGGCAATCGTCAACTTCTCCGGCACAGCCGGAGCGGCGGCCGTGGGGGCCGCGGTCGGCGCGGCGGGCTTGCAAGCCGTCAGCGCCATGCTCAGGAGCACCAGCGCTCCAACCAGTTTGCTCACATACTTACTCATGGATTGTCTCCTCCTCAGACGAATGTAGGGGTACGAACCAATTCCCGCAACCTGCTCTCGATTCACTCACAAATCCGGCCGGTCACCTCCTTTCGCCCGCACTGGGGCAGGCTCTAGTATACCAGGAACACATTTTTTCTGCATCACTTTCCTTCTCAAACGCACATAGGATTTCCCCTATCCTGCAAGGGGATTCCCCCTATCTTCCACCTCCGTACCAGGTAGGCAACGGCCTGTAAAGATGATATAATGACCCACGTATGGACAAGGTGCGTATCTTGCTGGCAGACGACCACGCCGTGGTGCGTGCGGGCCTCCGCAATGCGCTGGAAGGACTTGGCCACCTGGAAATCGTGGGCGAGGTGGGAGATGGCCCCACGCTCATGCAAGCGCTGGCCGAGGTGCAGCCCGACTTGTTGCTGATAGACGTGACGATGCCTGACTTTGAACCAGTGGACACCATCCGCGAGATACGAGCGCTTTACCCGGCGATGAAGATCCTGGTCGTCAGTGCCTACGACGACGACGTCTACGTGCAAGGGCTGCTGGGGGCGGGTGTGGACGGCTACCACCTGAAAGACCAGCCGCTCAGCGACCTGCGGCTGGCGGTCCAGCGCGTCCTGGCCGGCGAGCGCTGGGTCTCCAGTTCGCTGGTGGACAAACTGGTGAGTTTCACGGACGCTGCTGTCTCCCCCGTATCCCTGACGATGCGACAGCGCGCTATTCTGCGCCTGTTGCAGGAGGGGCTCGACAACCAGGCCATCGCCCGGCGGCTTGACCTGAGCGTCAAGACCGTCGAGAACCACCTCACCCGCCTGTACCGGCAACTCAACGTCCAGAGCCGGCTGGAAGCCGTCCATTACGTCACGCGGCATCCCGAGATCCTGGCCCCCACGGGACAGGCAGCCACGCTGGTTTCTACTTCCCCGGAGCCTCCGATGCAAAAACGCGTCACGATGCTACTCGTGGACGACAATGCCCGCTACCGCCGCCAGTTGCGGCACATGATCGGCAAGATCTGCCCGCGGGCAGCGATCTACGAGGCCGAAAACATCGAAGAGGCCATCCACCTGACCCAGCACGTCGCTCCCCAGTTGGCGCTGGTTGACGTCGTGTTGGGCGAAGAGGATGGCATCTCCTGTACCCGCCGCATCCGGGCGCTATCCCCGGTGTCACGCGTCGTCTTGATCAGCGCCTATCCCGACCGGGAATTTCACCGCCTGGGATTAGAGGCCGGTGCGGTCGCCTTTCTGGACAAGAAAGACCTGGACGCTGCAACCCTGCGCCAGATCATAGACGACACGTGCGAGTGAGACCAAACCTTGCGAAGGTTGCTGTCTGAACCTTCGCAAGGTTTAGCAGGGTTCTGGGAGTAGTCTGCCAATGGATGACAAGGCCATCGTCTCATCTCAGGTCGGGGAAACGCCGAGCCTGCTGAGGTCCGGGCGGCGGCTGTGGCGCATGCTCGTCAGCCGCCACGAGTTCTCTGCCCTCGTCCTCCTGCTCGTCGTCGGCACGTTTCTGAGCCTGCGGACCAATACCTTCCTCACCAGCAACAACCTGTCCAACGTCTCGCGCGCGTTCTCGTGGATCGCCATTGCGGCCTTCGGCGAGAGCATGGCCATCATCATCGGCGGGATTGACCTGTCGGTGGGCGCAGTCATGGCGCTGGCCGGCCTCATCAGCGCGCTGTGCCTGCGGGCCGGGTATGCGGTGCCGCTGGCCATCCTGGCCGGGCTGCTGACCGGGGGACTGGTGGGCTGGGTCAACGGCATCGTCGTCGGCCGGGTCAGGCTGCCCCCCTTCATCGTGACACTGGCGACGATGAGCATCGCGCGGGGCATCACGTTCGCCCTGACGGGGGGCTGGCCGGTGCGCGACCTGCCGGCGGGGTTTCGCGTCCTGGGCCAGTCTGACCTGGCGTTGGGTTCCCTGTCCCTGCCCCTGCCAACCCTGTTCATGCTGGGGCTGTCCGTGGTCATGAGCCTGCTCCTGGGCCATACCGTGCTCGGGAGTTACATCTTCACGCTGGGCAACAGCGAACGGGCCCTGCTCGTGTGTGGCGTGGACGTGGCGCAGATCAAGGTGATGGCCTACACGCTGTGCGGATTGTTGACGGCCCTGGGGGGGCTCTTGATGACGGCGCGGCTGGGCGTGGCGGCCCCCACGGCGGCGACGGGCTACGAACTGGACATCATCGCCGGGGCCGTGATCGGGGGCACCAGCCTGTTCGGCGGCACGGGCAGCATCCTGGGGGTGCTGTTGGGCGCGGCCGCCATGCAGGTTCTGCGCAACGGGCTGGTGCTCCTGGGCTTCCCGGCCTATTTCCAGACGGTGACGATCGGGGCCCTGATCCTGACCGCCATCCTGCTGGACTATTGGCGGAAGGGACCTGCCCGGCAGTGAAGTGAGAAGGGGTTTCTGAATGGAACCGCTGTTACGAGTGGTCAATCTCTCCAAGAGTTTCGGAACGTTGCCGGCGCTGCAGCAGGTGAGTTTCCAGGTCCAGGCAGGTGAGGTGGTGGGATTCGCCGGGCAGAGCGGCGCGGGCAAGTCGGCCCTGGCGATGGTCCTGGTGGGCCTGTACGCGCCGAACGAGGGGGAGGTCTATTTCGCCGGGCGGCGGCTCGAATGGCCGTACCGGGCGCGGGCGCTGGGGATCGAAGTCATCCACCAGGCGCCGGACCTGGCCGAACGGCTGGACGTCAGCAGCAACGTCTTCCTGGGAAACGAGATCGGCTGGCCGCTGGTGGGCAAGTGGCTGCAAGTACCCCGGCGGCGGCAGATGGACCGGGAGGCTGCCCGCATCCTGGCCCAACTGGACGTACATTTCAGTTCGCTGCGCGAGCGGGTGGCGAACCTGTCGAGCGAGCAGCGCCAGATGGTCGCCATCGCCCGCACCATGACCCGCCCCGCCAGGCTGATCATCGTGGACGACCCGGCGCTCCTGCTGAGTTACGCCTACCAGCAGAAACTCCTGTCGCTCATTCAGACGTGGCAGCAGCAGGGGACCGCCATCATCTTCAGCAGCAATAACCTCGACCACCTGCTGGCGGTGACCGACCGGATCATCGTCCTGCACCGAGGACGCCGGGTGGCCGAGTACCGCACCGATGAGGCGGACCGGGAAGAGATCATCGCCGCGCTGGTCGGGACGACAGATCACCAGCAACTCACGCCGATCCTGTGGGCGCTGGACAGTTACTATCGCGCCCGCGAGCAGGCGGAGAAACTGCACCACCAGCAGACGCTATTGGAAAGAGACCTGGCTGCCCAGGACACGCTGAACCAGGAACTCATCGAGCAACTGGCCGAGCAGGTGAACGCGCTCGACCGGGCCAACGCGGCGTTACAGGACGCCCAACGGAGGCTGTTGACCGAGCGAGAGCAGGAGCGCAAACACCTGTCGCGCGAACTGCACGACCAGGTGATCCAGGACCTGCTGAGCGTCAACTATGAGTTGGAGGAGGTCGAAGCGGACGCGGACGTGACGGCTGCGCAGGAAAGGGAACGGCTGAAGGAGATTCGAGGCAGCATCCGGGGGCTGGTGGGCGACCTGCGCCACATCTGCGGCAGCCTGCGCCCGCCGACGATTGACAGCCTGGGGTTAGGGGCGGCGCTCCAATCGTACACCCAGGATTGGGCCAGGCGGACCGGCGTCACGATGACGCTGCACCTGGACGCCGACCTGGGGCGGCTGCCGGAGCCGATCGAACTCTCGATCTTCCGCATCGTGCAGGAGGGGCTGAACAACGTGCGCAAGCACGCGCGGGCGAGCAAGGTGCAGGTAGCGCTCAAGCGCACGTCGCCGCGCACGCTGCTCATCTCCATCGCCGACGACGGGCAGGGGCTGGCGGAGGATTTCGACCTGGCGGCACTGGCGGGGGCCGGGCACTATGGGCTATTGGGGATCAGCGAGCGGGTGGCGCTATTGGGGGGGCGCCTGAAGTTGCAGAATCAGGCCAGCGGGGGGGTGTTGATCCAGGTGGAGATTCCGCACCCGCGGGTGGCCAAGTGACACACCTGTCATTCACTCCCTGACCTTCCCGAAAGCTGGGAGCTTTCGGGAAGGTGAGGATCAAGAGGGATGGCCGGCCCGGCTCAGAGCACAGGGCCCAGGAGCCGGGCCTCTTCCATATTCGCCCGGCCTGCACATCGCGCGCAGGCGCGGCCAGGGGCGCGGTCCGCCATCTCTCATGGCCTCGGCCCCCCAGCCTCGAAGCCGTGCCCGAGCCAAGCCATGGCCGGGGGACATTTCTGGCAAGCACCGCAAGATGTGAAAGACCACTACCCGAAACCCGTTGTTGTTGTTCCAGTCGTTGTGCGGGTTGTTCCTGTTGCGGTACGCGCACCGCGCGGCCTCTGCGACCGGCCCCCGCACTAAAGGGCCACCACCAGGGTCGCCCCTACGTGCCCATCGTCTTCTTGATCCATCCCCCCAGCAGGTCCCCGATCTCCTTCACCATCTGCGAGACGTGATGATACTGCCCATCGCTCAACCACTTCCAGCGGTCGGCCAGGCGGAGGTACAGCCGCACTTTATCCAGTTCGGCGTCGGCCTGGCGCAGCCGCTCCAGGCGGGCTGCCCCGCGCAAGCGGTTCGCCTCGACGATACGCTCCTGGAAATTGAGCGCCGCGTCCTGCAGGCGCCTGGTCACCACGAAGCGCTGGCTGCGCGGAAAATCCAGCGTGCGCGGGATCAGCCAGGTGAGAAAGTCATACGTGCGGGCAAAGATCGGCATCGGTTCTGTCAAGACCCACCTCCAGGGATGGGAGGGACCTGGGCCACTATGCTGCGCCGCAGGCCCCAGGTGTCGCCGTGGCGGGCGTGGTTGATCCAGCCCAGCAGCGAGGCCACCACCGCCTCCTGCGTGTGCTCACCGCTGATCCAGCCGGCCACCAACCGCCGGAGCCGCCGGCGGTACGCCACCACCTTGCGCCGCTTGAGCCGCCGGTGAGTGGGGTAGACCACGAATCCCAGAAATGGGAATCCCTCAGTCACGGGACGGGGATGCGCGCCAGGGTGGATGGTCAACCGCAGGCATGCCAGCCGCTGGACGATGGCCTCGCGCCAGTCCCACAACGCCTGCCTGTCGTCGCCGAACAGCAGGTAATCGTCCACGTAGCGCAGGTAGCCCCGGCAGCGCAATTCCCGCTTCACAAAGTGGTCGAAGGGGTTCAGGTAACAGTTCGCCCAGAACTGGCTGGTCAGGTTGCCAATCGGTAGACCTCGCGGGCGCAGTGCATCCAGGAGCGTGTCGCCGGGAAAGTAGCGCATGCGGTACTCGTCCGCCAGTACCCCCACCCCGCTGGCCAGGATCCGCTCCACCAGCCACAGCACGTGCGGGTCTTCGATCTTGCGGGCCAGCGTCTCCCGCAGCACCTGGTGGTCAATGGCCGGGAAAAACTGCTCCACGTCGCACTGCAGCACGTAGGGAAAGCGGCGGGCAAAGGATTGCGCCCGGTCGAGCGCGCGGTGCGTGCCCTTGCCGAGCCGGTTGGCGTAGGAATCGGCGATGAAACTCTGTTCAAACAGCGGCTCGATGCCGTTGCACAGCGCGTGGTGGACCACCCGGTCGCGAAAGGGGGCCGCGCTGATGAGGCGGCGCTTGGGCTCGTGGATGATGAAGGAATCGTAAGGACCGGGCTGGTAGGTCTGGGCCACCAGTTCGTACTGGAGTTCCAGCAGGTGGTCGGCCAGGTTGTATTCGAATGCCGCCACCGCCGCCTTGCCCCGCTTGCCGCGGGCTGCCTTCTGGTGGGCCAACTGCAGATTCCTCCAACTGCAGATCCGGTCATACATGTCACCCACGTTCGGCCCCCTCTCCTGCCAGGCATTCAACGCATTCCGCACTCCGCACTCCGCACTCCGCACTCCACATTCCACATTCCGCACTCCGCATTCCGCATTCCGCATTCCGCATTCCGCATTCCGCATTCCGCATTCCGCATTCCGCATTCCACCCAGAGTTCCAGAGAGCAGAGATTCAGAGGGCAGAGGGGGGAGAGATGGGGAAGACCACTACCCGAAACCCGTAGTTGTTGAACCCGGCCGCTGCGCGGGAGGTCCCGGTTGCGGTACGCGCACCGCGCGGAACCACGCTTGGAGCCGAACGACCCTCCACGTATCACCCGGAGCACCTCGTCTCCCGCCCCCAGGTTTTCCCGCCCGTCGGTGGAGTCATAAGGGTACTTGAACTCTGGCTCCGACCAGTCTCTGCCCCATAGACTGATCGTCCACTCCCACACGTTGCCGGCCATGTCGAGACAGCCGTAGGGACTGGCCCCCTCCGCAAAGATACCCACCGCCGTGGTGCCCCCCAGGCCCAGTTCCTCGGTGTTGCACCGCGTCTCGTCCCACTCGTCGCCCCAGGGCCACACCCTCACCCCCGCCCCCTCTCCCTGGGAGGGCGAGGGCAGGCCGCCGCGCGCCGCCTTCTCCCACTCCGCTTCGGTCGGCCACCGCACCACCTCGTCGCCGGCAATCTTGCCCTCGCCCCGCCAGACGCCCGTCAGCCACTCGCAGTAGGCCCGCGCGTCGTGCCAGGAGACGTACGCCGCCGGGCAGGTGGCCCGCTCAGGTTGCCGCCCCTCGCCCGACCGCCAGCCCCGCCCGGTCGCCGCGACGAAACGCAGGTATTGGGCGTTGGTCACGGGGTACTTGCCGATCTTGAACGCGGGCAGCGTCATCTCGTGCTGCGGCTTCTCGTCGTCTCTGGCCCTCTCGTCGTCGTCGCGGCTGCCCATCAAGAATGGCCCGGCCGGCACCTCCACCAACTCGTCCAGGTCGCGCGGATCCCCCAGCACCGCCAGCGCGCGGCCCGCCGCAGCGCGGGCTGCCGGCCTGGCCTCGACCAGGGCCGGGGCAGCCAGCAGCGCCACCAGCCGGTCGCGCGCCATCTCCTGCAACGCAGGCTCCGGGTCGGTCAGGTCGGCTAGTCCCATCGCAGCCAGTTCGGCGCCGGCCAGTTGGACGGGCAATCGCCCCGCTAACCGGCACAGCGCAGCAACGAACGCGCGGCGACGCTCATAGGGGGTGGGCGCACCCAGGCTGCCCACCGTCAATAGCAGCGTCTCGCGCCACCATTCGTCGGTGACGATGCGAGCCAGGAAATTACGGGGCTGCTCCGTCCACTGCCGGGCCAGGTACTGGGCCGCCAGGTACTCCTGGAAGGTCAGGTGCATGAACTGGAACCGGCCACCCCGCTCCTCGAACAGGCCGCCCCGGTGACTCGCCTCCGCCAGGAAAGGATCCAGCAGCGGTTCCTCGCCCCGCTCGTGCAACGCCGGGGCCAGGACGGCGCGCACCCCGGCCTCGTCGAGGCTGGCCCCGGCCTGGCCGCCCTTTTGCATGTGAAAGGCCAGGTGCGAGAGCCACTCCCGCTGCTTGTCGGGCGGGCCGCCGGCCGTGACCACCCCCCGGCGCGCACCGGCGTCATCCTCACGGCCAGAGTACTCGCTCCCCAGCACCACGTCTACACAGGCATCGTAGAGTTTGGCCCGCTCGCGGGGCAACTCGCGGCGACTGTACTTGACGCTGACGACCATCGTCACCATCAACGGAGTGGCAACCAGCGGCGGCTGGCCGCGGGCGGCACGCTCGGCGTTGAGGCCGCGAATGGCGCGCACGAGGTCCTCGCAGGCCGCCTGGCGATCGTGGGGCTGGGGGTAGATCTGGTCACACCAGGCGCCGACGAGTGTGGCGATCTGTTCTTCGTCCATAGGCTGTACGTCGCACCGCACAAAGTCGCTGCCAAAGGGGGCGTCGCGGTAGCCGGCCTCGCGGGCAGTGACCAGGCAACGGTTGTCGGGGTACTGGCTGCGCAACAGCCGTTCCACCCCATCCCGCATCGTGCGTCGCTCGGCCACGCTGACCACCTCGTCGAGACCGTCGAGCATGATCAGGCAGCCCTGGCGGCCCCGCAACAACCGGTCGAAAAAGTCGCCCGCGGCTTCAAAGTTCTTGTAGCGGGCGCGCAGGAACCACAACAGAAACGCGCCCAGCGAACCCTCGTCCGGCCTGTGCAAGACGTGCAGCGCTTGCACCTGGCCACACTCGTCGCGGTAGACTCTCCAGAAACGGAGAGGAGCCAGGAGCGGCACCGGCAGTGGGGCAGCGGGCACCGGCGGCTTGAGGCGCACGTCCAGCGGCTCGCCGCGCAGGGCGGCGGCCAGCGACACGGCCACGAAGGAGAGGAAAGTCGTCTTGCCCGAGCCAGCGCCGCCGACGATGGCCACCCGTTCGCCCAGCGTGAGCAGGTCGGCCATGTCCACCGGCTGTGGTTCAGTAGCCACGTCTTCCTCGTCTGTGCCAGGCCGGCGCGCTCGCTGCTCATAGGCAATCTCCCCCCCGGGCATCACCGCCGGGCGGTGCCGCACGACGAGGGAGGTGTAGACCCGGGCCAGGGGCCGGTCGAGCGCACCGCTCTGCTGCAACGACTGCAGGCCGTGGAGGCGGGTGTAGCCATACTCGCGGACCACCCAGTCCAGGTAGTCGGCCAGCACCTTCTGGAAGGCCTCCTCGGTCAGTTCGGCGCGGCCCGCTGCGGCCTGGTAGACCTGGTAGAGGTGGGCCACGTTGACCTGATGTTGCACTTGCTGCTCCCGCAGGTCAATGGTAGTGACCTTGGTACCGGTGACCAGGTCGCCGTGCACGTCGCCGAGGGCGGCGATCTGGGCTTCGAGCGCCGCCAGGCGCTCACGAGCCTGAGCCTGCGCCTCGGCCACCGGCAGCCCCTGCCGAGCCATGTGGGCCAGGCTGTCGAGCGTCCGGCGCAGTTGGGCGCTTTCGACCTGCAGGCGCTCCAGGTCACGTTCCGTCAGTTTGGCCATACCACCTCCTTCTAGGCACCGTCATTCCGAGCGCAGCGAGGAATCTCTATTCCCGGCAATGTTCGTCTGCTGGCCGACCTGCTGGCCGCGCTGGTCGAAAACGGTGGTCTTCTGGCCGGTCACCACGTCACCGTGGACGTTCCCCTCGACCAGCACACCCCCCTGCCCCACCGCCTTCGCCCCCCCTCCCTGGGCGATCGCCCCAGGGCCACTGAGCGTGGCCTGAAATCGGGCCAGGTTGCCCAGTTGGGACAGCTCCCCCCGCAGAACCTCGGCGAACCAGCGGCGGTCGGCCTCGCTCAGCCCCGCCTGGGCCTGCGCCACAGCATCCAGCCGCTCCAGGATACCATCCAGCGCCTCGCGCAGGCCGGGATCGGCCGGCGCTCGCTCAGCCACCCACCCGGCCACCTGTGCTTCGTCGGCCTGGTCCTTCCAGCGCTGCACCTGCTCGGCGATCAGGTTGCCGCCCACGCCAGCAGCAACACTCCCCAGCGCCATCATCACCGGCAGCACCTGGCCGGCGCGGGCGGCCTCCACCAGCGGCCACAGGCTCAGGCCGCACAGCGCGCCGTACACCAGGTAGGGCGTATCCTGCTTCTTGCGCTGCTCCAGCCAGTCGCCGATTCTGGCCAGTTGTCCGGCCGCCTTTTCCTTCCACACGTCAAGGGTAAACTCCATCGTTAGCCTCCCTATTTCCGCAATCCGCAATCCGCATTCCGCATTCCACATTCCGCATTCCATCCAGAGTTCCAGAGTGCAGAGATTCAGAGGGCAGAGGCGGGAGAGATGGGAAAGACCACTACCCGAAACCCGCTGTTGTCGCTCCAGTCGCCGTGCGGGTTGAACCCGCTGCGGCACGCGCACCGCGCGGCCCTCCGATCGAAGTAAAACGCCCCCCCACGTACCACCCGGAACACCTCGTCTCCCGCCTCCTGGTTCTCGCGCCCGTCGGCTGGGTCGTAGGGGTATTTGAACCTCGGCTCCGAGAGATCTTCACCCCATAGACTGATCGTCCACTCCCACACGTTGCCCGCCATATCCAGGCAACCGTAGGGGCTGGCCCCCTCCGGAAAGATACCCACCGGCGTGGTGCCCCCCAGGCCCAGTTCACGGGTGTTGCACCGGGTCTCGTCCCACTCGTTGCCCCAGGGGTACACCCTCACCCCCGCCCCCTCTCCCTGGGAGGGAGAGGGGAGGCCGCCGCGCGCGGCTTTCTCCCACTCCGCCTCGGTCGGCAGGCGCACGACTTCATCCTCGGCAATCTTCCCTTCGGCCCGCCAGACGCCCGTCAGCCACCCGCAGTAGGCCCGCGCGTCGTACCAGGAGACGTAGGCCGCCGGGCAGGTTGCCCGTTCCGGGTGCCGTCCCTCGTCCGACCGCCAGTCCCGCCCGGTCGCCTCGACGAAGCGCAGGTACTGGGCATTGGTCACCGGATAGCGGCCGATCTTGAACGCGGGCAACGTCACTTCGTGCTGCGGCTTCTCATCGTCGCTGGCCCTCTCGTCGTCGTCACGGCTGCCCATCAGGAATGGGCCGGCCGGCACCTCCACCAACTCGTCCAGGTCGCGCGGGTCGCCCAGCACCGCCAGCGCCTGGCCCGCCAGCGCGCGGTCCACCGGCGGGAGCCACCCCCGCGTCACGATCGCCAGCAGCCAGCCGCGCACCCGCTCCAGTTTCGGCGCGTTCCGCTCGGAGACCTGCGCCAGCCGCTCCCGCTCATTCTCCAGCAACGTCTGCGCTGCCAGCAGTGCCCCCCAGCAGTCCGCTTCCGGGTCGGGCAAAATGGCATTTTGCCCGACTGGCCCGGCGGGTGGGTCGCGGTAGCACAGCGCCTCCGCCAGGTTCCAGGCCGCCGAGGCGGTGCCCCGCGCTGCCTTGGCCCCCGCCAGCAAGGTCGCCTCCCGCCAGCGCTGCGGATCGGCGCATAACAAATCCACCAGGTCGTCCGGGAAGCCGTGGTCGGTCAGGTGGCAGGCCGCCAGGTACTCCTGGAACGTGCGGTGCGGAAAGGTGTAGACCCCCTCTCCCCGCGCCGCCAGCAAGCCCGCCCGGTCGCGCACGTATTCCACCAACCGAACCGGATTGACGTCGGGGTTGCGCGCCACGCGCATCAGCCCGCCCACCAGCCGCTCCTGGGGCAGGTCAGCCGTGCCCACCAATTGGGGCTGGTCGCGGTGCGCCTCGAAGGCCAGCCGGTTCAGTTCGGCCCGCACCACCGCCCGCTCCACTTTGAGCCACTCGGCCAGGCTGGGCTGGCTCACCAGTGGCTGGCCGGCCGCGTCGCGCACGACCTTGGGGCTCTCCCACTGGTCGAGCAAGAGGTCCACCGCGTCGGCGTACAGTTCCTCTCGTTTCTCCGGCAGGCTGCCGCCGCGCCAGGCGTGCAGGGAGGCCATCAGGGTCAGGAGCAGGGGACGGGCCGCCAGTTCGGCCAGCCGCTCGCTACGCTCAATGGCAGTCTTGAGCAGCGTCGCCCGTCCCTGCGTGTCCCGCGCGTCCATGGCGCGCAGTGCGCCGACGTGGGCATACCAACGGTCCACGAAACGGGCGACCTGGGCCGGCGTGAAGGGGCTCAAGACCACCTCGCTGAAGCGCTCCAGTTTCCAGTCCTGGCGCTGGTAGGCGTAGGTGCGGCTGGTGACCAGGAAGCGGCAGCGGGGGAAGCAGGCGGCGAAATCCTGCACTGCCCGCTTGACCTGCTCGCGGCGCTGGTGTGCGTCGGGCACTTCGTCCAGGCCATCCAGCAGAACCAGACCGCCCCGCTCCAGCAACTCTGCCTTGAGGTGGGGAGCGTACTCCTTGAGCGTCTCGCCCAATTCGGAGGCGATAAAGTTCCACAGCACGTCGCCGCTCACCCGTGCGCCGGGAGCGGGCAGGCCGCGGGCGGCCAGGTCGCGCAGGGCGATGCGCACCGGCAGGAGCGGACCGTGGTCCCAGGGCTGTGGCCGGGGCTTTTTGTCGCCCTCCTCGGCCGGCAGCGGAGCGGTCAGGACGGCCAGGTTGGCGTCTTCGTCTCCCAGCGCCTCGCCGGCCAGGCATAGAGCCACGAAGTTGACGAAGGTGGACTTGCCGCTGCCCGGCTCGCCCAATAGCACCAGGCGCGGCTCGTGGTTGAGCATCTCCAGCGCGGAGAGGTAGCGCGTCTCACCTTCCCGAAAGCTGGGAGCTTTCGGGAAGGTGGCCTCGCCCAGCTCCGGCTGCCGGGTCAGGAGCGCGGTGTAGACGGCGGAAAGTTGCAGTTCACCACCCCGCTCGTCGCCGGCGGCCTTGGGGTCCACGCCCGCCAGCGGCAACCGGCGGGTCTGCTGGACCAGGCGGTGGAGGTAGGCGCGGCGCAGCGCCTCAGGGCTGGCACCCGGCTCGACCTGCTGGACGACGTAGTCACGGGCCACGTTGACCTGCATACCGACCCGCTGGCCCTGCTGGCCGAACACGGACTCGGGCCTCAGGCCCAGCCCGGCCAGCGCCGCGCGGTAGAGTTCTGCGGAGAGCACGCCCTGCTCGTACAGTTGCCGCAGTCGCGCCAGTTGCACGTTGAGGTCCTGGTCTGACATAAAAGCCTCCCCCCTCGCCGTTTGCGAGCGAATACAGTGTAGCACAGGTCGGCCACACACGCAAAACAAAAAACCCTAAGGGTCTGGCAGACCCTTAGGGTTTTCGCTGCGCTTACCGAAAAACCCGGTTTCTACTGCCCTATTTCAACCCGTGCGCCTCCATCAGCCGCTCGTCGGCCAGGAGGTCGGCTGTCGGCCCGTCGGCCACCACCCTCCCCTCGTCCAGGACGACGGTGCGGGGAAAGACCTGCGTCACCAGCCGCAGGTCGTGCGTGGCGGCCACCATGGCCTGCGGCAACTCTTGTAGGAGCCGCACCAGCCGCCGGCAGGTGCGCGGGTCGAGCCCGGCAGTGGGCTCGTCCAGCGCCAGGATGGCCGGCTGCATGGAAAGCACGCTGGCGATGGAGGCGCGCTTCTTTTCCCCCACGCTCAGGTGGTGGGAGATGCGCTCCGCGTATCCCTCCAACCCCACCTGGTCCAGGGCCCAGGCCACCCGGCGCTGTATTTCGTCCTCCGCCAACCCGGCGTACAGCGGCCCAAACGCCACGTCTTCGAAGACGGTGGGGGAGAAGAGTTGGTCGTCTGGGTCCTGAAAGATCAGCCCGACCTGCGCCCGGATGCGCGATAGGTACGGTTCGGCCACCTCCTGCCCCATCACGCGCACGGTGCCCTGGCCGCGCAGGATGCCGTTGAGGTGCAGGAGCAGGGTGGACTTGCCCGCGCCGTTAGGGCCCACGAGGGCCACCTTTTCCCCCGGCTGGACGTTCAGGTTCACGTCCCGCAGGGCGGGGCGACCGTCGGGGTAGGCGTAGGAGAGGTTGTGAATCTCGATGCAGGGGGCAAGAGGTTCGCTGCTGGAATCCATCGTCATCACCACCTTATGCGTGCCAGGAGTTGGATGGCGGCCAGGGCCAGGACGAAAGGGCATGCGACGAGCAGGTCACGGGAGTGTAGGGCCGGTGAGCGGAGGGAGCGCACCTCGCCATCGTACCCCCGCGCCACCATGGCGTCATAGATGCGCTCGCTGCGCTCAAGGCTGCGCAGGAACAGGCTGCCCACCAGACGACCCGTCACGCGCGCCCGCCAGAAGATGCTCCCGCCGCTCCGCCCTTCTGACGCACCGCTGCGGGCCGCCCGCGCCCGCATCAGCCGCAACGCCTCGTCACCGATGACGAACAGGTAGCGGTAGGTGAAGCGGGCGACCGCGACCAGAATCTTGGGCACGTGCAGGGAGCGCATGGCCTGCAGCAGCGCCGGGAAGGGAGTGGACCCGGTCAACACGACCGCCATCTGCATCGAGAGCCACGACTTGAGTACGATGCTGGCAAAGCGCACCAGCCCCGCGCCGGTGAGCGCCAATTTCATACCGAGCACCTGGGTGGATAGGAGGGGCCGCCCCGGCGTGGAGAAGACGACCGTCACCGCCGCCAGGGCGAAGGGCAGCGCCAGCGCCGACCGCCGGTACACAAAGCCCACCCCCAACTGTGAGGCCACGGCCACGCCCAACGCCAACGCCGCCAGCAACACGTAGGCCGGCCAGGCTCCCTCAGGCGTGAGCGCCGTGGCCACGATAAAGAGCACCGCCAGGACCAGTTTGACCCGCGCGTCGAGGCCGTGGATGAGGCTGGTCCTGGGGCGATAGGCGTCGAGTGAACTGATGTGCATACTCGATACTGGAAGTTGGAAGTTAGACGTTGGATGCTGGTCACTGATCCCTGATCACTAATCGCTGATCACTGACCCCTGAACGGCACGGCGGCGGAGGCGGGCGACCGCAAACGCGATACCGGCGACGAGCAGCGTTCCCACCAGGCCGGCGACGATGGTCGCCAACACCTGGTTGGAGATGCCCGGGAACACGTAATCCGGGATGACCTGGTAGGGCGCGTCCTGCGCGGCCCCCATGAAGCCCAGGTCCTCCGCCACGCGCTCCAGCCCGTCGGGATGGGTCGAAGCCAGTGGCGCCAGCAAACTCACCGCCAGCGCCAACACCAGCCCCACCGCAGCCCAGCGCCAGCCCCCGGCTGGTGCGCGGGCCGGTTCCACCAGGTCGCGCCGTACCACGGCGACGAAGGCCAGCGCCCCCACCGTGATCAGCCCCTCGCCGATGCCGATCAGGACGTGCACGCCCGCCATGGCCGGCAGGGCCACGGCGGCCGGCGAGGTACCAGAAAAGATCAGTTGAACCGCCGTCGCGACCGACGCCATCACGACCGAGGCCCAGGCCGCCACGAAGCCGCCGGCGAACATGCCCCAGCGCTGCCCCCGCGCCAGGGCCATGACGCCCCGGTACACGCCGTACCCCACCAGCGTGGCGATGACACCCATGTTCAGAATGTTGGCCCCCATCACCAGCAGGCCACCGTCCTGAAACAACAGCGCCTGGATGGCGACGACGGTGGTCACGGTCAAGATGCCGGCCCACGGCCCCACCAGGATCGCCGCCAACGCCCCACCCAACAGGTGGCCCGAAGTACCTCCGGCGACGGTGAAATTGAGCATCTGGGCGGCGAAGATAAAGGCGGCCAGCACCCCCATCAGCGGCACCTGCCGTTCCCCCAACGCCTTGCCGCTGCGCCACAGCGCCAGGCCCACGCCCACGGCGGCCAGCACCCAACACAGCAGCGACACCGCCAGGCTCAAGAACCCGTCGGGGATGTGCATCGGTGCAGGAGAAGTCAGAATTCCACTGGCTAACATCGGTTGTACCTCCTTCAGACAAAAGCCTGAATTGGACTCATGATTTGGACCGACAATCGGCGCACAGGCCGGGAATGGCAAAGTGGTTCAGATCGGCGTCGAAACCGTACTGCTCCTGCAATTGCTCCGCCAGCGGTTCGATGAGCCTGTAGTCGGCATCCACCACCCGACCACACTGCCGGCAGACCAGGTGGCAATGCGGGCCGTGGCGGAGCGTGGCGTAGCACACCTTCCCGCTCCCCAGGTCGCATCGGCTCACCAACCCCAACCCCGATAGCAGTTCCAGCGTGCGGTAAACCGTGGCGATGTTGACGGCATGGGTACGGGCCTGCACCTGCTCAAAGATCTCCTCGGCGGTCACGTGACGGCCCGCGTGGGCGATGGCCTGCACGATCATCTCCCGCTGGGGAGTGAGACGGTACCCTTGTTTGCGCAATGCGGCGATCAATGTGTGGCAATGAGACATGATTGGGGTCCTTAATGCGAATTGTTGCAACAGCAAGTATTATACGGAAAAGGCGGGGGATGTCAAGAGAGGGGAGCAGGGAGCAGGGAGAATAGAGAATGGAGAATGGAGAATGGAGGTTGGAGGTTGGATGGTGGATGCTGGTCACTGATCACTGATCCCTGATCCCTGATTGACCTGCATCTCGCCTATCCAGACGCGGTCGGCTGCGGCGGCGACGCTGGCCGCGATGGGCAGGCGCTGGAGGGTATCGGGGCGGTAGAGGCCCAGTTGGACGTGGTAGAGACCGGGGGGCGTCTCGGGCTTGACCGGCACGGGGTGCACCTGGACGAAGCGGTCGCCCGGCTGCAAGCCCACCGGCCACACGTCCAGCCAGTCGTACTGGCCCCACACGTCCTGCCCGTCGGAGGTGAGGTGCACGAAGGCCACCACCGGCGCGGGGTCGGCCGCCGACACGTCCCAATAGGTGGTCAGGCGGAATTGGCCGCCGGGGGAGACGGTGCTCTCCTGCATTTCTGCCCCCAGCAACGCAAAACGGCCGCCGAAGATGAGGGGCAAGGCCGGCGGCGGAAGATAGGCCAGGTCCGGGGGCCAGGCCAGCGCTGGCTGCGCCAGGGCGCCCAGGCGCTCCTCCAGCGCCGCCGGATGAGCGACGCGGAAAGCGGCCAGGTCGTCCATGGCCGAGGGTAAGAGCGTAGCATCGGCGAAGAAGAGGGGTTTCAGCGCCGGGTCGAAGGACTGGGGGGCCAGCGGGTCGGCCGGGAAGTAGAAGGTAGTGGGGCCGGGGCCGGCCGGCCAGATCCAACCCCCGGCCGGGTTGAACCAGCGCACAGGCATGTCTGTCCGCCGCAAGGCCAGGTCAAACGCGGCAATGTTCCAGGGGTGCCAGTAGTTGACGTAGGGCGCGCCGATCGCCACCGGGCCGGGAGGATCGTGCGCGTCCAGTTCGCGGGCGACGGCGGTGATGCCGCCCTGGTGGAGTTCCCGCACCTGCGGGGCAGAGGCCCAGGTGATAAAGTAGGCGTGGGCGGAAAGTACACCGTGAACGGCCACGACCCCGGCCGCCAACGTCAGCCCTACCCAGGCCCAGCGCTTCTGCACCCTGCGCCAGAGCGCGTCCAGGCCCACCGCCAGCAGGACGTAGGCCGGCGGCTGGGCCGCCATGGAGTGAGAGAGGCTGGCCGGCGGGGATGCGATCATGGCGGGGACCAGGCCTACCCCCAACCACAATAGTGCCAGCGCATAACGAGCCTGCCGCCAGCGCCAGGCGCACAGGGCCAGGCCCAGGAAAAAGCAGGCCCCTGTCAATGGGTCGAAGATCGGGCGGCCGGAGACGTTGTAGAGCCAGTCTCTATCCCCCCGCCACACGAACATACCTGCGGCCTGGAGGGCCAGCGCAAGCACCGGCCTGGGGTCCCCTTCCCGGAGGGCTTGCCACGCTTCGTTCAACTGCCCGGCGCGCTGCTCCGCCCTGGCCGGGCCGTAGACCAGCAGGAGGAGCGGTGCGGCGATCAGGGCAGCGACCAGGACAACCAGCAGCAGGCCCCACCAGGCACGCTGGAACAGGGGACGGTGAAATAGCGCCAGGTAGAGGCACAGGAGGATCCACAGGAGCGGCACCAGCCGGGCGGCCGGATAGACGTAAAACGAGAGGCCCAGGCAGCCGCCGCCCAGAGTCAAGTCCAGCAGGCCTGGATTACAGCGCCCCAGGGTCCGGACGCCCCGCTTCAGCGGGGGGCTCCCGGCTGAAGCCGGGCCTCCATTCATGTGCCGGACGCCCCGCTTCAGCGGGGGATCCCCGGCTAAAGCCGGGCCGGTCAGCCGTTCCAGTCCACGCCAGACGAAATAGACCATGAAGCCGTGGAACGGGGTGAGGGCGATGATGCGGATGCCCTCCCGGCTGTAAAAGATGGACCAGAACGAGACTGCCAGGCCGGCCGCGGTCAGCAGCGCCACGCGGGGGCCGAACAGCCGCCGCGCCGCCAGCCACGCCGCGAGCACCCCCAGCACCCCACACGGTACCGCGGGCAGGCGCAGGCTCCAATCGCTGGCCTGCACCAGCGCGAGGGTGGCGGCCTGCAAGTAGAGGAACAGGGGCTCTTCGCCCCACGATTCGGCAAAATATAAGGGGCGCTCACCGGCCAGGATACGGCCGATCATGCGGTAGTCGAGGAGTTCGTCGTAGCGCAGGCCCGGCGGCACGTCGCGCAGACCCCCCAGGCGCAGCGCCGTCGCCACCAGCAGCACCACCACCACGCCCCACAGCTCCCAATGCCGCAGGCCGGCCGTCTTACCCATGCTCGTCTCTCCGGTCAAAGGGGGGCATCCTCCGCGTCACCAGCGCCTGCAATTCAGCCAGGGCCTGCTGGGCGGCCTGGCGCTCTCCATCAGAAAGCGGCAAGGCGGCGAACTCGTCGGCGTCGAGCACGAGCATCTGACCATCGGGCTGCACCCACAGGTCAAGCGCCAGGTCCTCGGCGGCCACCTCGCCGGCCGCGATGCGGGCCGGGCGGGTGACGTTACAGTACCAGCCCTTCAGGTGCCCGTCACTGGCGCAAATCTCGAAAATGTTGTACCATCGGTCGGTGTAAAAGTACTCCGTCCAGCGGTCATCAGGTTCGAGGAGGACGAATCCGGTGTCCAACGGCGGCCGGCTCCACCCGGTACGTAACACGATGGACACGTCAGCGCGTCGCAAGACCTGCCCGGGATAGGCGATGACCTGGCGGCCGGCATGGTCGAGTTTGCGGATCGTGACCCGTTCCATGGAGGGTATTCTACCAGGAGTCAGGCGCAGCCGCAAGAAGCCCCCACCTGCGGTGGGGGTGGGGTCACTGCTGCGCCAGGCCTGGGCAGGCAGTCGCCGGTGAGTACACCGGTGGAACCCCCCACTACTGTGGGGCGCCCACTGGCGTGGGGGGCTTGCCAGCGCGGGGGGGCTTGCCAGCGGAGGCTTGCATAGGAATTAAGGAGACAGTTATGATCCGTCCCAAGAGCATCACGGCCTTCTTTCCTGCCTACAACGACGGCGGCACCATCCCCAGCATGGTGCTGACGGCCCTCCTGGCCCTGCGCCAGGTGACCGACGACTACGAAGTCGTCGTGGTCAACGACGGCAGCGCCGATTACACCGGTGCCGTGCTGGAGGAATTGGCCAGCCGCTACCCGGAACTGCGGGTGATTCACCATCCCCAGAACCGGGGCTACGGCGGTGCGCTCCGCTCGGGGTTTGCCGCCGCCACCAAGGAGTGGGTCTTTTACACCGACGGCGACGCCCAGTACAACCCGCTCGAACTGGCCACGCTCGTGGCAGCGTTGGACGAGGGCGTGGACGTGGTCAATGGCTACAAGATCGCGCGGCACGACCCCCTCAGCCGGCGCATCATCGGCCGGCTGTACCATCACATCGTGCGCCTGGCCTTCGGGTTCAAGTTGCGGGACGTGAACTGCGATTTCCGGCTGATCCGGCGTTCCATCTTCGACGAGATCGAACTGGAAAGCACCACCGGCACCATCTGCCTGGAGATGGTGAAAAAGTTTCAGGATGCCGGATACGTCTTTGCCGAGGTGCCGGTGCACCACTATCCTCGCCAGTATGGGGTCTCCCAGTTCTTCAACTGGCGGCGGCTCCTGAGTACGGCCCAACACCTGTGGGTCCTGTGGTGGAAACTGGTGGTGCGCAAAGAGCACGTGAAGAAGAGAATGGACAATGAAGCAATGAACAATGAACAAATGACAAATGGCAAATGACAAATCCGCAATCCGCAATCCGCAATCGGAAGTCCGCAATCCACAATCCGCAATCGGAAGTCCGCAATCCGCAATCCCTGGGGTTCGGTGGGTTGAGTTGCCGTCCCGCGTGGATGAACGGGGGGTGCTGACTTCTGTCGAGGGGGCGATGGACGTTCCCTTCGAGATCAAGCGCGTATTCTACATGCATCACATCATCACCGACCGGGGGGGACACGCTCACGCCGACACCGACCAGGTAGTCATCGCCGCCGCCGGCCATTTCAAGATGGACCTGTCCGATGGGACGAATACTCAGACCTACGTGCTGGACGATCCCACCCGTGGGGTCTACACGCCGCGCATGGTCTTTATCAGGCTGTACGATTTTTCTCCAGGGGCGGTCTGCCTGGTACTGGCCAGCACGCACTACGACATATCCAAGTCCATCCGCTCCTGGGAAGATTATCTGAAGGCGATCCGAGCCTGATGGACACACCCTGGCAACAGACGTCCAAAGAAGCGAGTTTCCTGCACTCCACGCTGACCACCGCCAGCCGTTTCCAGACGCTGGAAGAGTTTCTGGCCTGGTTCGAGTCACGGCGCACCGCCAACCGGTTCGAGGTGCAGCAAATCCCGCTGGCGGAGATGGACCAGTGGTACTTGACCGGGCATCCCCGCCGCCTGGTCCACCGGTCGGGCAAGTTCTTCACCGTCGAAGGGGTGCGGGTGCGCACGAACTATGGCCCCGTGCCGGAGTGGGACCAGCCGATCATCCACCAGCCAGAGATCGGCATCCTGGGCATCATCACCCGGGTGTTCGACGGGGTGCGCTATTTTCTCATGCAGGCCAAGATGGAGCCGGGCAACGTGAACACGCTGCAGCTATCACCGACGATGCAGGCGACCCGTAGCAATTACACCCAGGTACACCAGGGCCGGCAGCCGCTGTACCTGGAATACTTTGTGGATCGTAGCAAGGCCCGCATCCTGATGGATCAACTCCAATCGGAGCAGGGGGCACGCTTTCTCCGCAAACGCAACCGCAATATGATCGTCGAGGTCACGGACGACGTTCCTCTCCACGACGAGTTCTGCTGGCTCACGCTCGGCCAGGTCAAGCAACTGCTGGCCATGGATAACCTGGTCAACATGGACGCCCGCACGGCCCTTTCCTGCATCCCCTTCGTCAACACGGACTGGAAGCACTATTACGCCGCCACTGCGGAGGACATCTCCAGCCCCATAGATGCGTTCGGCCATCGCCTGACCGGATTTGCCAAAGACCTGTTCCTCTCCATGTTGGACCGCAAACCCGTCCATCACACGCTGGACGAAATCATCAGTTGGTTCACCGAACTCAAGACCCGCTACCAGGTCTCGCTGGAGACAATTGGCCTCGACGAACTCAGACAGTGGGTGCAGACAGACACCGAAATCCGGCACGAGACGGGGCAGTATTTCTCCGTCATCGCCGTAGCGGTACAGGCCGGGAACCGGGAAGTGTTCAGTTGGACGCAGCCCTTGCTCAAGCATACCGGCTACGGCGTGGTGGGGTTCCTGACCCACAAGATCAACGGCACACTTCACTTTCTCGTCCGCGCCAGCCTGGAACCCGGCACGATTGACCTGATCGAAATGGGACCGACGGTGGCCTGCTCGAACGCCGCAGAACGCATCCGGCAGCCCCACCACCCTCCCTTCCTGGAACTGTTCCTCAACCCGCCGCCCGCGCAGGTACGCTACTCGGCCATCCAGTCGGAAGAGGGAGGGCGCTTCTGTTGCTTCCAGAACCGCTACATGATCCTGGAACTGCCGCCCGATACCTCTTTGGACTTGCCGGAGAACTTTATCTGGATGACGCTGGGGCAGATCATTGACTTTACCAGGTACAGTTACTTCAACATCGAGGCCCGCAACCTGCTGTCGTGCCTGAGTTTGCTGGGGGACGAGGAGTAGAACGGGGACGATGAAACTCCTGTTGATCGGTTACTCCAGGATTGCCCAGCGGCGGGTGCTGCCCGCACTGGCCCACGTCAACCTGGCCCACGTTGACGTCGCCTCCCGCACCCGCGCGGGCAGCGTGACGCTGCCGGCCGGGGTCACCGGGCGCGTCTTCGACGATTACGAGAGCGCGCTGGCGGAAAGCCAGGCCGACCTGGTGTACGTCTCCACCGTCAACAGCACGCACGCCGCATGGACGGAGCAGGCGCTCCGGCACGGCTATCACGTCGTGGTGGACAAGCCGGCCTGCACCAGCCTGGAGGACACCAAGCGCCTGGTGGACCTGGCCCGGCGGCAACAGCGCTGCCTGGCCGAGGCTACGGTCTACCCCTACCACCCGCAGATCCAGGCCATAAGGCTGGCGTTTAGCGAGGCCCACAGCCAGCCGACCCGCCTGGCCGCCACGCTCTCCTTCCCGCCGCTGCCCGCCGGCAACTTCCGCTACAGGAAGGCGCTCGGCGGTGGAGCGTTGTGGGATCTAGGCCCCTACGCCGTCACGCCGGGCCGCCTGTTCTTTGGCGCAGAGCCAGAAGAGGTCTTTTGCCGCATCACCGGGTGGGGCGACGAGGTCGAGACTGACTTCAGCGTGCTGGCCACCTACGGCGGTGGGCGCGCGATGGTGGGACATTTCGGCTTCCATACCGGCTACTGCAACCGGCTGGACGTGTTGGGGCCGGGCGTCACGCTGGCGGTGGAGCGCGTCTTCACCACTGCTCCAGACCTGGCCAGCCAGGTGCACGTCAACCAGCACGACCAACCTCGCAGCATCACCATCGCGCCGGCCGACAGTTTCGCCTGTTTCCTCCGCGCCGTCATGGCCGCGATCGAAGCCGGCCAGTTCGAGCCCCTGGCAGAGGATATGCTGTCGGATGCACGGGGGCTGGATCGGCTGAGGAGAGCATGTGAACTGGGAGATCGCCCCTCACCCCAACCCTCTCCCCGCGG
>Ga0307377_10000994_pt1 | contig 37567 bp, 36 predicted proteins | sample TR3MG_FD_202535 | JGI IMG/M metagenome (GOLD analysis project Ga0307377, IMG submission 202535) | Soil microbial communities from Risofladan, Vaasa, Finland - TR-3 | ecosystem: Environmental > Terrestrial > Soil > Coastal area > Acid sulfate soil | place: Finland: Risofladan, Vaasa | collected... | reverse complement strand
CGCGCGGCGCCGACGTGCTGGTGCACGAAGTGATGTACGAGCCGGCCCTGGACGAGATCTGCGCCCGGCTGGACAACGCGACGCGGCTGCGCCAGCACCTGCTCGACAGCCATACGACTGCGGACCAGGTGGGCGTGGTCGCGCGCGAGGCCGGGGTGAAGTGCCTGGTGCTGTCGCACTTCGTCCCCGCGGAAAATGTCGCCGATGAGCTGTGGTTGGAAGCCGCGGCGCGCAACTACGGCGGAAGGATCGTGCTCGGGCGCGATCTGATGGAACTCTGAAGCGCCGCGGATCCTCCGCGGCGCTTGGCCGTGTCTGAAGCTCGCGTTACTTCTTGGCCCAGGCCATGCAGTAGCCGTGGGGCGAAATCTCGGTGTCGTTCGGAATAACTTTGCAGCTGCCATTGGCTGTTGCAGACGCGCCGGGTATGAAATGCATGCATCCGGAGCATTCCTTGCCGCCCTCCGGCTTGTTTTGGTACTTGAGCGCAGCGCGCATGGACGCGTTGACCGCGGCATCGGCCCGGCTGGAGACGACCATCAGGGGAATCATCGTCAGGGCGGCGCCGCTGAGCTTCAGAAACTGGCGGCGGGCAATCTTGTCTTCTTTCATTACAGGTTCCTCACGTGGTTGACAGCAAAGTGGATCTTCGGCACTCCGGCACTCCGGCACTCCGGGCGAGCATTATATCAGCCCTGCGATGGCATCGGCCGGAGCGCCAGGGAGGTTTGATCTGTTTCCCTCCATTCACCGGGTGCCATGACAGGACAGGATGCAAGCTGGCCGTTTGCACCGCATTAGACGATCGGTGCTTTCGGCTGGGCGCTTCGAGGTGACATCGGCCCGACACTTCGTCGAAATGCCGTCGCCTCCCTGCTTTCGCCCGAACATGCTTTTCGACAGCGTAAACATGAGCGAGTTCACGGAACAGTCCGGGGCGTATGAAATATTGCGGCTGTACCGCATTTTGCATCGGGCCCGTTTTCCGTCCCTTCATGTCGCGGCGCCAGGACAAGGGCTTCCGGGCACGGAATGTGCAAGTAGTGCGCGTTCACCACGCATCTTGCCGGACCGGAGGAGGCTATGGATCCGCTTTTACCGGTCTGGCCGGAGGCAAAACATTTCGGTGCTGAAAGAGGAAAACCCTAATGACCCGCAGACTCTACCGCACCTGGCGCTTGTATATCGGGCTTAACTATTCCTGGCGCCTCGCCTGGCACAAAGCCGCCTATCAGAAGGCGGTATGAACGGCGCCTCGGCGCCACAATCGTGTGCGTCCACGATGACCGCCAAAACAGGATGGGGGCGCGCGCAGTAGGTGCGTCCGCTTCATCCGTTTGAATTATCGACGACTGGCATAGTGTCAGCGCTTACCTTTATCCGACGCAATCATGGCTATCGGCGAGCGGCAAGCGTTCTGGACCGTGGCTTCAAAGGACTCGTTCGGCAGGTTTGCGACTGGGACACTAGCGGCTGGCCTCAGCCCGGAAGACCAGAACGATATTGGTGCCGCCAAATGCGAATGAACTGCTGATCGCCGCTGTTAGGTCGGGAGCATCTACGCCTTGGCCCCTCACGATAGGGGCGGCGCAGGCAGGATCCGCGGGATGCGAATGTGCTGTCGGGGGAATCTGCTTTTCGTACAAGGCGAGGACAGTGATCGCCGCCTCCAAAGCGCCAGCCGCACCCAGCAGGTGGCCGTGCATCGACTTGGTCGAACTGACGCGAAGCGTGTCTATCGACTCGCCCCAGACTGCCCGGAGCGCGTTGCATTCAACCACGTCTCCAATCGGGGTGGCCGTGCCGTGAGCGTTGCAGTAGCCGACTTCATTTGGTTCCAGGCCGCTGCGCTGCAGGGCCAAACGCAACGCTCTTGCCTGGCCGTCGGCATCCGGCTTGGTCAGGTGCGCGGCATCGCAGGACATGCCGCTGCCCGCCCAAGCGGCGTAGATTCGGGCACCGCGGCTCTCTGCATGCGCACGGGATTCAAGAACCATCGCAGCCGCTCCTTCGGAAAGCGCGAATCCCGAGCGGTTTGCGGCGAATGGTCGGCAGGATGCCGACGGATCGTCGGCATCCGGGCTTGCGAGCGTATGCAGTGCCTGCCATGCCCGAATCACATTCGGCAGGATCAGCGCCTCGCTGCCGCACGCGATAGCGATGTCGATGTCGCCCTCCTGAACCGCGCGCGCTGCCGCATCGATTGCCGCCGCGGAAGAGGCGCACGCCACCGAGTAGGTCAATACCGGACCGTGGGCCTTGATGCGCATGGCCACGTGCGCGGCGGGCGCGTTGACCATGCTGGCGACCACGGTCAGCGGCGAGGCGCGCTTGCCGGCCGCCAAGGCGGTGTAACCCTCGTCAATCGTAGCCGCGCCACCCATGCCGGAGCCGACGAATACGCCGATGCGTTCGGACGCGTACTGGTCGCTCCAGGCGGCATCACGCCGTGCGCTTTCGGACGCGGCGACAGCCAACTGGCTGACGCGGTCCACGCCGACCAGTTGCAGCCGCGAGAACCACTGCGTTGCATCGAATTCAACTTGGCCTACAACCGCGGACGGCAGCCCCGGGCGTTCGAACAGCCTGATGGCGGAGCGTCCCCGCATGAGCTCGTCGAAAACAGTGGCCGCGTCGTTTCCGTGCGGGGACATCAGCCCCAGCCCGGTGACCACCACTTCGCGTCCGCTCATGACTTTTTCGCAGAGCGCAGTTCGTCAATCAGCGTTGCCAGATCCTTGAGGCTCTCGATGTCGGCATCGTCCGTAATCTCGACGCCGAAATGCTCTTCGATCGCAAAGATCAACTCGACGAGCGTAAGGGAATCCAGACCGAACTCCGTCAGCGTGGTGTCCGGGCTGAGATTGCCGGACTCGACGCCGAACTTTTCGTGGATCAGTTGCACAACTTCGTCGAATGTGGTCACGGAGAATATCCAGAAAAATGCCCGCAGCGCCGGCGGCGCGGCCAAGGCGGAAGCGCTTGCCGCGCGCGATTATAAGGGGTCGGCGACGTCGATGTCCCTGCGGACAAACCTGGCCAGTTCCGCCGCCACCCGCGCTCTGTCGTTGTCGATGGTAATCATGTGATAGCTGTTCTCCAGCACCACCAGGCTTTTGTCCTTTGCTGCGATTTCATGGAACATCCGTTCGACGCCCGGCAGCGCGCTGAGTTCGTCTTCGCGCGCGTGAATGACCAAAGTCCGGCAGCCGATTTGCCATATGTTGGCGCGAACATGAGCCATCAGCCTTTCCGCCTCGTGTATCGCCCAAAGAGGCAGCAGCGCCGGCCCAACGGCAGACTTGCGTCTCGCCTTGAGCTCCTCAATCACCCAGCGCCGGATTCGTTCATTCTTGATTCCATAGGGTTCGCGCTCGGCAATCCGGATAAAGCGGTCTAACTTCAGCGCATAAGCCACATGCCGCAAATGTCGCCACCGGGACTGGCCCCAGCCATCGTAATCGAAGGTGGGCGAAAGCAGGGCGAGACCTTGGGTTTGCGCCTTGCGTTCCAGGGCCAGCGCTGCCGCCAAGACGCCGCCGACGCATAGCCCGGCCAGTATGACTCTTCTGCCGGGGGGAACGGCGGCGTCCAGTGCATCCGACGCGGCCTTCAGCCAGTCGCGCCACTGCGACATACCGCGTTGATGACCGTCCGTATATCCGTCGATCTCCAGGGCGATCACCTCGATGCCCGCGAGCCGGAACGAATTGTTAATGAGCCCGAACTCCTGCGGGCTGCTGAACAGTCCGTGGATCAGGACAAGTAGCGCAGGCATGTTCTCTGGCGCATGGCTATTCGAGGTCGGCGTTTGCAGGGGGCGCAAGGGACTGACTGGGTCGCGGTCAGTATCGGTTCGCAAGGATCTACAAGCGGGCTTGGACGGTTTCTCTGCCTCGACTGGAATCGCGATAGGGTTCCGTTGCCTCAAATCACAAGCCTTTCCGTTTGTGCGCAGGGACCGCTGTTTCCGCACCGGAATGCTTCTCAACGGGTATTCGCCTGGGCGTACGGGATATACGTCCGTAATGGGCTTCGCCGGCCTCGATGCAGCGCTGCATGGCCAAATTCAGGCGACGCGATTATAGCTTAGCGGCACATCCGCGGGAGGCGGTTCGCTATTTGCGCGTACGGCCTTATCGGATGGCGTAGGCAATCCCGGTCGCCGCCGGCGGCGGCAGGTCCGGCGACGGCGGCGAAAAATACAGGGACTCGGCTTCTTCCGGAGTAAGGAAGCCCACGCTCGCAAAGCCGGCATGACGCAGCTTGGATTCGACATTTGCGGGGCTGAGGTAGCTTGTGAACGGTTCTCCTGCGGCGGCAACCCGCGCGGCAAGCCGATGCAAGGATCGAGCGGCCGTTGCTGGCCGCTCGTCCGGCGGTTCCAGGAAGGTAAGAACGAGCTCGCTTCCCGCGGCAAATGCCCCCATCGATTGCAGGGCCCGGTCGATCGACGCTTCGCTAAGGTACATCGTCACACCCAGCCAGGAGAAGAATGTCGGCTGGCTCGGCAGGACCCCATGGCGACCAAGGCCCTCGAGCAGGGACTCGCGTTCGAAATCGATGACCCCGAACGTCACATTCGAGGGCGCTTCAATGTGCGCCCGCGCCAGCATTGCGAGCTTGAAGCCTTGCGTATCGGGATGATCGATTTCGACGATACGCAGGGACTTGGCCCACGAAGGCTGCCGGAACGCAAACGTGTCGAGCCCGGCGCCGAGCAGTACGTACTGGCATACGCCTCTGGCGACGGCTTGGGCGAGCCTGTCTTCGGCAAAGCGTGTGCGCAGGACAACGCGAGCGCGAAGCGCCCGCGCCCCCGGCGACCGATGCCGAGCGGCGTCGTTACCGATACGGTCCGGCGCGCCGTCGCCAAGCACGGAAACAGCCAGCGGGTCCTCCAATACGTGCGGCGGTGCGTCCAACAGCTGATGCGCGGCGCGCAGATACGCGGTTGCGAGAGCGGTACGACTGGGTTGGCTGTCGAGCACGATCGGGTCGAAGCGTTGGCGGGCGTTTGCTACGAGACCAGATTCCAGCCCAGGCCGGCCATTGCGGCGACGAAGATGGCGAGGTGCACCCAGATCCACAGCAGGTATTTGCGCGCCAGCTGCCGCTGCGACATGTTCGAGATGAGGTACGGCCGTCCGTCCTTGGGCGCTTGCATGCCGCAGAGTTTGGGCGCTGCCTGCATTTCGCGGTAATTCTTCTCCACCTCGGCACGCGCGGCGCGCCGTACCTGCTCCCATTCGTCGAGGTCGATCCTGCCGTCGTGGTTGCGGTCGAAGCGGGCGAGCAGCGCCGCATGGTCGCGCTTCCACTCGGTCAGCAGCGCCGAGACATCGCTCTCCTTTTCGATGGCCGAAGGCTCGTGCGCCAGCGTGCGGAAGTCGCCTAGCACGTAGACCAGGCTGTGCGGATTGATCCTCCATTCGGTGTAGCGGTAGTCGCCCTGGGTCCAGGTATCCTTGTTATTGCTTAGAACTTCCGCTCCGGCTGGGTCGACCAGGCATCTGCCCGTCGCGTCGACGAGCAGGAATCCGGCGCCGGTCTCGCCATGCTCGCGATGCGCCCATCCGCCGTTCGAGCGCCCTTCCATGACATAGCGGCACCAGACGCAGGGCAACTGCGAATAGGGCGCGAGCGTGGGGTCGCCCGGCGTCTCGCAACGGCCGGACAATTCGACGTAACCCTGGGCGGCCGTGGCGATGTTGGAGGTCGGCGTGTCGTCGACCAGGCGCAAACGGCGATAGACACCGATCCAGGCAGCCAGGCTGATTGCAGCGATCAGAGACCAGCCGATAAGCCATCCGGTGCGGCTTCGAACCGCCATGCCGATGGCCAGCAGCACGAGCTGCGCCCCTCCCAGGAGCACCTGCAGGTAGAAATGCCTTAGGGCGGATCTCATGCTGAATCCGGCGCCGGGCGCCCGAGCACCGTGCGCACCGTCACGTCAGGCTGCAAACAGCTTTTTCACGTCGACATCGGTAACTTCGGCTGCATCGAAGTGCAGCAGCTTTGCCGCGCGAAAGGCAAAGGCATTCGCGATAATCGAATCCGGGAACTGTTCGATGCGCACATTGTTGACGTTGACCGATTCGTTGTAGAACTCGCGCCGGTCGGCGATTGCGTCTTCCAGCTGTGTGATCCGGCTTTGCAGCTGCTTGAAGTTCTCGTTGGCTTTCAGGTCCGGGTAGGCTTCGGCGACCGCGAACAGCCCCCCCAGACTCGAACGCAGCGCCGTCTCGGCCGGGCCGAGGGCGCCGATGTCCTGCGCCGCGCGGGCATCGTGCACAGCGGAGCGGGCGCGGGTGACCTTCTCCAGGGTTTCCTGTTCGAACTGGCGGTATTGTTTGCAGACCTCCACCAGTTTCGGAATTTCGTCATGGCGCTGTTTGAGCAGCACGTCTATGTTGGCCCAGGCGAGCGCCACGTTGTTCTTGACCGTGACCAGGCCGTTATAGAGCATTATCGCGTACAGGACCGCGACGATGATAAGTCCCAGAACGATCCATCCTCCCATGGCCCCTCCCCTATTTCGATGCGCGATGGGTATCGACACAGCGCTGCAGTGTACGCCGGGACACCTGAATTCGTCCAGAATGCGGCCGGCTGGCAGAGATGTTCCGCCGACCTCTTTTTCTGGATTACCATAGGGTCTGCAAAGAGGGAGCGCAAGCATGCCGGACCGCGCAAGAAATCAGGTGGTCATCCTTCACGGCTGGTCCGATACTTCGGATTCATTCGCGCCGCTGGCGAATTTTCTCGAGGCCCGGAACTTCCGCACGCTCGACCTGTTTCTCGCCGATTATCTCTCGATGGACGACGATGTTTCGATCGAGGATGCAGCGAAGGCGATGCAGGCGGCGCTCGCGGCCAGGATCGCCGACGGAGAACTCAAGCCGCCGTTCGACCTGATCGTGCATTCGACCGGCGGCCTGGTGGCGCGCACCTGGCTCGCAGCCTACTGTGCCGGCCTGAATCCCGCGCGCATGCCGGTGCAACGCCTGCTGATGCTCGCGCCGGCCAATTTCGGCTCCAAGCTGGCCGACGTGGGCCAAACCATTCTCGGCCGCGTCGTCAAAGGCTGGGACCACGGCTTCCATACCGGCCGCCTGATGCTCGACGGCCTCGCGCTGGGTTCGCAATTTCAGTGGGATCTCGCCTCGCGCGATCTGTTCGCGCCGGACGCGGACGAGGCGGCGCCGGTCTACGGCGCGGAGCTTGTCTGGCCATTCGTCATAGTCGGCTCGATGCCCTACCAGCACGGATTGCGGCAGATGGTGAACGAGACCGGTTCCGATGGCACGGTACGCGTCGCGGCCGCCAACCTGAATGCCTATGGCGCCACGCTGGATTTTACGCGGGATGCGGCGCCGACCGTGATGCGCATGACCGGGGCCGAGAGCGTCGCCGCAGCGCAGGGCGCGCTGATTCCGTGGCAGCGCAGGTACGACGAAGCCATGGTGTTTCCGCTGGCGGTGATGGCGCACCGCGACCACGCCAGCGTCACCGATCCGACCACCCTCGGCGATACCGAGACCGCGGCGCAGCAGGCGCAGTTCCGCAACTGCCTGCTCGATGCGCTGGGCTGTCCCTCCTATGCGCGCTACCAGGCGCTGCAGCAGGCGTGGCGGGGAATTTCGGACACGGTCCAGGATCCGGCATCCGCCGACGACGATCACCACATGCACCTGCAGATCAACGTGCGCGTGGTCGACGAGCACGGCAGGCCCGTCAGCGACTACATGATCGAGTTTCTTGCACCCAATTACGCGCAGACCACCGACCTCACCGGCTTGTTTCACGACAAGGTGATCAAGGGCGTGCACAAGAACGCGCAGGACGCCTCGGTGCGCACGATCTACATCGACCGGCAGCGCCTGTTCGAACTGTTCTACGTGCAGATTCCCGCAGGCCAGCCGAAAGAGCTGCGCCTGAGCATCAGCGCGACCTCGCCCGGGGACAAGGTGAAATACTTCGCCGATGCCTTCGGCGGAAAGGGCGAGTTCGTCGTGCACTCGGAGGAGCAGACGGATCGCTGGCTGCAGCGCAACGCCACGCATTTTCTCAAGATCGTGATCCCGCGCATTCCTTCCGCGGAGGTGTTCACGTTGAAGCATCCGGATTAGCCGGGTGATCGGGGGAGGCGGCGGCGCTTTGGTTACAATGCATCGCCGTCCGCCAGAGAATTCACACCAGGAGTCCGAAACCATGATCCACATCGTCGCCGTGATCACCGCCAAGCCCGGCATGCGGGGTTCCATTTTGCAGGCTTTCCATGCCAATGTCCCTACGGTCAAGGCCGAACAGGGCTGCATCGAGTACGGCGCCGCCGTCGATTTCGAGGACGGTCCCAAGTTTCAGACGAAGTACGGGCCGGATACCTTTCTGGTGCTGGAGAAATGGGCGAGCATGGACGCGTTGAAAGCGCACGCGGCCGCGCCGCACATGGCGGCTTATGCGGCGAAGACCAAGGACATGATTGCGAGCCGCCTGATCCACATCCTCTCGCCGGTTTAGGCGGGTGGAGTTCTGAGAACCGGTAACAAAAGTTGTTTCGTTATCGGCTAGCTTAGGGGAGCACGCGGGGAGGTATCCCCTCGTTTTGTTACAGACCCTAAACCGGCACCGCCTCGCCCAGCGCCACCGGCAGGTAATCGGCGCGCGAGGGCACATCCGGCGCGACGTGCATCACGCGCCCGCCCAGGTCCATCACCACTGAGGCCACGGTTTCGATGCAGGCTTCGGGCGCGAGCGACGGGTCCGGGCTGCGGCAGATCGAAAGGTAGCCGTCGGATTCGTCGCGCAGCATGCGCTGCAGGTCGGCGGGCGAGAACTTGCCCTGGTGCGCGCCGGTGAGCGCGGTGATGCGCGCCAGGCGCGGCAGGGTCGACAGACTGGATGCGAGCGAGGCCTGGTGCGGCACCGCGGCCGGCGCGAGAAAATGATTGGTGTGGCACAGCGCCGCGTCCGCGCCGCGCACCACTTCCAGGCCGCGCGGCGAGAACTCCAGAGCCGCGGTGTCGCCCGCCGCGTCGGCGCAGAGCACGTTGGACGAGGCGCCGAAGCTCAGCTTGGATGCGTACGCCACCGCGTCGGCCACGCTGTCGCGCTTCAGCAGCGCGCGCAGCAGCACGTGCACCGGCACGCCGGGACGCGCGCCATCGTCGGTCGAACGCAGGATGTTGAGGCAGACGCCGAAGCCGCGGCTGTTGAGGCCGATCTTGGCGAGCATGCCTGCCTCGGTCAGCGTGAGGCAGGACGCGCCGTCCGCGTCGCGCACGCGCAGCAGCACGAGGGCTGCGCGCTGCGCGCCCAGCCAGTCCCAGTTCTGCGCCAACAGCGTTGTTTCGGTCGCGCTCCGGGCCGGCTTGATCGCGACGGCGGTGCATTCTCCCCAGTCGGGTATGCCTTTGGCTGCGTTGGCGGCGGCAATGCCAAATCGATCGGGATGCGGCTCGCCCGGATAGCTCGGCGGCAGGATTTCGGTGCGCGCATTGAGCGCGAGGATTTCGTCGACATGCCGTCCCGCACCCACGGCGATGCCCTCGATCTCGGCCAGCAGCGCCGGATCCAGATCACCGATCAGATCGCGATAGCCGGCGCCGAGGCGCTGCGCGTCTTGCCAGCTTATGCCGCAGTAGGCGAACAGGCGCGCGTAGGTCGCGATCGAGCGCGCGATGCGCGCCTTCGCGTTCAGGCCGTGCTGTTGCCCGCGCTCGCGCGCGGAACCGGAAACGTCGATGAATGGAAACATGTCGCTACGCTCCTGTATTTGCCTTGCCACAATGATACCTCGTCCGGGCCGGCGCACTGCCGGCGAGCGCGGCCGCCCATTCGCCTGCGCTTGTCGTTATGCGGCGACATTCAATTCAAAGCCTATTCATATGCTTGAAATGAAAACGTATATGGCTGTCGTTTCTGCACGACGGCACCGCATAGCATCTTGGCCGCAACAGCTTGATTCGATTGAAAAGCGGTCTCTGGCACGCACCTTGCTGACCATGCATAGTCTGCATCGGCTCGATTAACAAGGCCGCGCGGCCACATTTGCACGCAATTTCTCAACCGGGAGGAAACGACCATGCTCGATAGCTTTCGCAAAAAAGATTCCACGCGCGCTGCACCCGCGCAGCCGCAGACCCCGTATGGGCGCATGCAGGAGGCGCTAACGCCTGCGCCAGCGGGCGCAGGAACGCCGAAGCCAGCATTGCCGAAGGCGGACCCGCCTCGAGCCGATGCAGCGACCCAGGCGCCGCCGGCGAACAAAGCGGAGGAGTCCGTGAGCAAGCTCATCGTCGGACCGGACATCAAGCTCAAGGGCGCCGAGATCACCGATTGCAATACGCTGGTGGTGGAGGGGCGTGTCGAGGCGGCGATGGAAAGCCGCGTACTGCAGATCGCCGAGATCGGCGCCTTCGTCGGCAAGGCCGGTGTGGATACGGCCGAAATCCGCGGGCGCTTCGACGGCGAACTGACCGTGCGCAAGCAGCTCGTGATCCGTGCCACCGGACATGTTTCAGGCAAGATCCGCTACGGCAAGCTGTCGATCGAGGAAGGCGGTGAACTTTCGGGCGATATCGGCGCCCTCGGGGCGGCGCCGGCAGCACCCGACGCGTTCCCGTCGCTGGTCGCCAAGGCTAGCGCGCCGGCGCGCTTAGACTCCGGGGTCCACCGACCCTCCTAGCCATACATCCGGGAATCGGTGCATCATGTGCGCGCCATCCTGTGCCATTCGGGCGCCGGATGGCGCCCATCTTGATTGAACCGACTATTCCCGCCGCGCTGCTGGTTCTGGACACCAATGTCGTGCTCGACTGGGTCGCCTTCGACGATGCGCGCGTGCGGCCGATCGCGGCCGCGATCGAGCGCGGCGATTTGCGCGCGGTGACCAGCGACGCCTGCTTGCAGGAACTGCGCCGCGCCCTGGGCTATGCGCAAGTCGGGCTGGATTCGGCGGCGCAGGCGCTCGCGTACGAGCGTTATCTGGCGCACGCGACGCTGTTCGAAATTCCGGCACTTGCGGTGGAAGAGGGCTTGCCGCGCTGCGAGGATGCCGACGATCAGAAATTTCTCGAACTCGCCTGGCATGCGCGTGCGAGCCATTTGCTCACGCGCGACAAGGCACTGCTTAAGCTTGCGCGCAAGGTCGAGCGCTCGGGCGGCTTTGCGGTGCTTGCGCCCGAAGCGTTCCTGCGCGCGGCGCCGCATCTGGCGCAGGGCTGAACCGCTGAGGGCGGCGCCAGACGGGCATCTACGGCCCGTCTGAGACGAGTACGCGTCCCTGCGCTCGCCTACGCCGACCAAAAAGCCGGCAACGTGGCAAAATCGCTCCCTTATGGACGAAACTAAACCCTGGGCTTTCGACGAATCGCTGCAGCCGCACGAGCAGGATGTCGGCTTCGATCTCGCGCGGGCGCTCGACGCGATGGTGTTATTGCGCGCGGAAATACCCGAGGACGCCTTCACCGGCGGCATACTCGGCACCGAACGCGTGGGCTACGGCGCGGTGATCCGCGAGGACGGGCTGGTGCTCACCATCGGCTACCTGATCACCGAGGCTGAAACCATCTGGCTCACGACCAACGCCGGCACCGTTGTCGCCGGTCACGCACTCGCCTACGACCAGGCCACGGGCTTCGGACTGGTGCAGTCGCTGGGGGACTTGCGTGCGCCGGCGCTGGAACGCGGCTCTTCCGCCGCGCTGGCCGCCGGCGACGACGTCTTTGTACTCGGCCACGGCGGGCGCGCGCATGCGCTCAAGGCCAGGGTGATCGCTAAGCGCGAGTTCGCCGGCTATTGGGAATACCTGATCGAGGACGCCTTGTTCACCGCGCCGGCGCATCCGCAATGGGGCGGCGCCGCGCTGCTGGACGCAGGCGGGCGGCTCGTGGGCATCGGCTCGCTGCTGCTGCAGGAAGCGGTGGGCGACGAGGCGGAGCAGGGCAATATGTTCGTGCCGATCGACCTGCTCGAACCTATCCTCGAGGGTTTGCTTGCGCACGGGAGCAGCGCGAACGCGCCACACCCCTGGCTCGGAATGTACACGCAGGAAGCGGAGGGGCGACTGATCGTCGGTGGGCTAGCGCCGGGCGGCCCGGCCGAGCGCGCCGGGGTGCAGCCGGGAGACCTGGTGCTCGGGGTCGCGAGCGTGCGCACCGGCAGCCTCGCCGATTTCCTGCGCAAAGTTTGGCGCCTGGGCGATCCGGGCGTAGAGGTGCCATTGATGCTAGCGCGCCAGGGCGACGTGCTGCGCCTGAGCGTGCGTTCGGCCGACCGCAACGACTTCCTGAAGAAGCCGCGCCTGCATTGACCGACCTGTTGTCAGGCCATGCTTTTCGCAACTCGCGAAGGATTTCGAACAGCGCTTAGCGTGATTTGCGGGGGATATACGAGGGGGGATGCATCCCCCCTTGTTCGAGCGATCAGGGTTTTTCCTCGGCCGAAGACGCGCTGTTTGCATTTGCCTCGGCTTAGGAATAAGTGATCGCCTTGCGCCTGTCGCTGCGTTCGAGGTGCGGCACGCGATTGAAGCTCACCAGGCGCATCGAGCGCGGGCTGAAGAAAATTTCGCAGAATCCCGAGTTGCGAAACTGAAGGTTGAGCTCGATCGCGGTCTGGGCCGGTGCTTGCAGCAGGTCGGCGACGCCGCGGCCGATCGCGCCGCCCGAGGTGGCGGCGAGCACATTGGCATCCTCGGGCAGACCGGCGCAGGCGCTTTTCATCGCCGCGGCGATGCGTCCGCCGAAATCGCGCCAGGTTTCGGGCAGTTCGCCCTGCAGCTTGTCTTCGGACCAGGCCGCGAGTGCGGCCTTTATGGTGCGATAGACCGAGCGCACGTCGCCTTTGGCGCGCGCATTCGCCCACTCGTCGCCCAGATAAGCTTTATACAGCGCTTCGCCGGAATACTCGTTCCAGCCGGGGTGCTCCGCGGCTGTCAGCGCCGCGCCCATGGTATCGAGGATCGCGCGCGCGGTCTCGCGCTGGCGCTCCAGCGTACCGCATACCGCGCGCGCAAACACGATGCCGCGCTCCTTGAAATATTCGCCCAGCCAGGCCGATTGCTGCCGGCCGAGTTCGCTCAGACGGTCGTAGTTCGCGGAAGCAAAAGAGGCCTGGCCGTGCCGGACCAGATACAGGGTAGCCATGCAGACCGGAGGATACGCGAATTCGGCGGCTTGCAGTTAGGCGCCGTAACGTTGCAGGCCCTCCAGATCGAGCACGGTGATCAGGCCGTAATCGACTTTGATCAGCCCGGCCTTACCCAGCACCTGCAAGGCTTGGTTGACCCGCTGGCGCGAGGCGCCGGCGAGATAGCCGAGCTCTTCCTGCGAGATCTGGATGTGCGGGTCGAAGTCAGGGTAGAGGTGGGGGTTGAACAGCGACGCCAGCGAGCGCGCGACGCGCGCGTCCGGCTCGAGCAGGCGATGGTGTTCGACCATGCCGATGAATTGTCCCAGACGCTCGTTCAGTTGCTTCAGCAGAAAGCGGTTGAACGGTATGCTGGTGTCGAGCAGCCAGCGGAAGGTCGCATCCGGCATAAACGCTATGCGCGAGTCGCGCAGCGCGACGGTGTCGTATTTGAACGGCTGCCCTCTCATCACCGAGCCTTCGGCGAACCAACCGCCTGCGGGTATGCCGGCAAACGTGACCGGTTTGCCTTCAGGGGAGAGGCTGTGGATTTTAACCAGCCCGTCGATCACGCCGAGCCAGGCGTTCGCCGGGTCGCCTTTGCGGCAGATGCCGGCTCCGGCTTCGAAGTCGCGTACTGTGATGGCTGCGCGTACTCGGCTCAACTGCTCAGCGGGCAGTTCCCGTGTCCACGCGCTCAAGGCCAACATTTCATCCAGCGATCGCATTACCCGCCTGACGCCAACAGTTCGAGTGTCGGCCAAGTGACATTTTGCGCCAAATTTGTACGGTATGATTGAATTCATACCACGCCGCCTCGCCCTGATGGCCGGGGGCCGGACAAGGCCGAGCCGGGCGCTTGGGAGAGTACCAAGCTCGGGCTATACTTGGTCAATAACACCCCGAAACAGGGGGCAACGCGTTTTGGAGGAGGGCCCGATGTCGAAGGGATCCTTGGATACGTTTCCGCGACTGTTGTTGCAGCACGCGGCCGTGCGCCCGGAGCATCCGGCAATACGCGAAAAAGACCTCGGCATCTGGCAGACCTGGACCTGGAGCCGGGTTGCGGAAGAGGTGCGCGCGCTCGCCTGCGGCCTGGCCGAGCTCGGCTTTCGCCGTGGCGACAGTCTCGCCATCATCGGCGACAACCGGCCGCGCCTGTACTGGGCCATGACGGCGGCGCAGTGCCTGGGCGGGATCCCGGTGCCCATGTATCAGGACGCGGTGGCGCAGGAACTGGAGTACGTGCTGCAGGACGCCGGCATCCGTTTCGTCATCGCCGAAGACCAGGAACAGGTCGACAAGCTGATCGAGTGCCGCGAGCGCTCGCCCGGCCTCGAACACATGCTGTACGATGATCCGCGCGGCCTGCGCCATTACGGCCAGCCGTTCATCCGCAGCATCGACGCAGTGCAGGAACTGGGGCGCAGCCGCATTGCAAAGCAGCCGGCTTTCATCGACGCCGAGATCGAGCAAGGCAAGGCCGGCGACGTCGCGATCATGCTCTACACCTCCGGCACGACCGGGAAGCCCAAAGGCGTCTGCATCACCCACTCGGCGCTGATCAACGCGGCGCGCGGCGGCTGCGGCTTCGACCGGCTGAGCGCCGACGACGAGATCCTGTCCTATCTGCCGATGGCCTGGGTCGGGGACAACCTGTTTTCCTACGCGCAGTCGCTGCTCGCGGGATTCACCGTCAACTGCCCGGAGTCGGGCGAGACGGTGATGACCGACATGCGCGAAATCGGGCCGACCTACTATTTCGCGCCGCCGCGGGTGTTGGAGAACTTGCTCACGCAGGTGATGATCCGCATCGAGGACGCAGGCGCGGTGAAGCGCGGCATGTTCCACTACTTCATGGAAGTCGCGCGCCGCTGCGGCGCGCAGATCCTCGACGGCAAGCGCGTCCCGGCAGGCGAGCGCCTGCTCTACGCCTTGGGCAACGTGCTGATATACGGGCCGCTGCGCAACGTGCTCGGCATGAGCCGCGTGCGCGTGGCCTACACCGCGGGCGCGGCGATCGGTCCCGACCTGTTCCGCTTCTACCGCTCCATCGGCATCAACCTGAAGCAGCTCTACGGTTCGACCGAAACCTGCGCCTATGTTTGCCTGCAAAAAGACGGGCAGATCAAGCTCGACACCGTGGGCGTGCCCGCGCCCGGGGTCGAGGTGAAGATCGCCGACAGCGGGGAAGTGCTGGTGAAAAGCGGGGCGATGTTCAAGGAATACTATAAGCGGCCCGACGCCACCGCCGAGACCATAGACGGCGAAGGCTATTTCCACACCGGCGACGCCGGATTTTTCGATGCGGACGGGCAGCTGAAAATCATCGACCGCGCCAAGGACGTCGGCAAGATGGCGGGCGGCGCCATCTATGCGCCGAACTACATCGAGAACAAGCTCAAGTTCTTTCAGCATATCAGGGAGGCGGTCGCTTTCGGCGATGGGCGCGACATGGTGTGCGCTTTCGTCAACATCGATATCGGCGCAGTCGGGAACTGGGCCGAGCGGCGCAATATCGCCTATTCCGGCTACACCGACCTCGCGCAGAAGCCTGAGGTATACGCGCTGGTGCGCGAATGCGTGGAGAAAGCCAATGCCGAACTCGCGCTCGACCCTGCGCTGTGCGATTCGCAGGTGCATCGCTTCCTCATCCTGCACAAGGAGCTCGATCCGGACGACGACGAACTCACGCGCACGCGCAAGGTGCGCCGCGGCTTCATCGCGGAGAAATACGGCGTGCTTGTGGACGCGCTCTACTCGGGCAAGACTTCGCAGTTCATCGAGACGCAGGTCAAGTTCGAGGACGGGCGCAGCGGCAAGGTCAGCGCCGACCTGCGCATAGAGGAAGCGAAGACTTACCCGCCTGCGACGGCGAAGAGGGCGGCATGAGCAGGGAGCAGGGGCCCCATAAAATGGGGATGCGACCGGCCGCAATTGGCGCCGGCCGCCGACACCGGCAGCGCGTGATCAACCACAGTGGAACGGAGGCGGCGGCATGAGGGAGCAGGGGCCCCATGAAATGGGGATGCGACCGGTCGCGATTGCCGCCGGCCGCCGACAGCATGTCGTGTGTCCTCGAGAAAGCGGAACGGAGGCGGCGGCCTGATGGAAGCGGGCTTGCACAGCGGAAAGAAGATCGGCGGCGTGGTCCTCGGCCTGGAAAACATTTCGCTCGCGTTCGGCGGCGTGCAGGCGCTGCAAGACGTCACTTTCGACGTGCGCGAGCACGAGGTGCGCGCGATCATCGGGCCAAACGGTGCGGGCAAGAGTTCGATGCTCAACGTGATGAACGGCTTTTACCAGCCGCAGCAGGGCATCATCCGCTTCGGGGGGCGCGAGTACCGCGGCATGAAGCCGCACGCGGCTGCGGCGATGGGCATCGGCCGGACCTTTCAGAATATCGCGCTGTTCCGGGGCATGACGGTGCTCGACAACATCATGGCGGGGCGTAACCTGAAGATGCACTGCAACTTCCTGCTGCAGGCGCTGCGGTTCGGGCCGGCGATGCGCGAGGAGATCGAGCACCGGCGCGCGGTCGAGGAGATCATCGACTTCCTCGAGATCCAGCACATCCGGCGAACGCCGGTCGGCCGGCTGCCCTACGGCCTGCAAAAGCGCGTCGAGCTGGCCCGCGCGCTGGCGATGGAGCCGGCGCTGCTGCTGCTCGACGAGCCGATGGCGGGGATGAACCTCGAAGAGAAGCAGGACATGTGCCGTTTCGTGCTCGAGGTCAACGACCACTTTGGAACGACGATCGTGCTGATCGAGCACGACATGGGCGTGGTGATGGATATCTCCGACCGCGTCGTGGTGCTCGATTACGGGCGCAAGATCGCGGACGGTACACCTGACGAGGTGCGCAGCGATCAGGCGGTCATCGATGCCTATCTGGGAGTCGCGCACTGATGCATCTGCTCTACGAAATCTTCATCGATCCGTTCGTGCAGATGGGCGCGGCGCCGGATCTGCTCGTGCAGACCCTGTGGGACGGTCTCGTCAGCGGCGTTCTCTACGCCCTCATCGCGCTCGGCTTCGTCCTGATCTTCAAGGCTTCTGGCGTATTCAACTTCGCCCAAGGCATCATGGTCGTGTTCGCGGCGCTCACTCTGGTCGGCCTCTACCAGCACGGGGTGCCGGCCTACGTCGCCCTGGCGCTTACCATCGTCGTCATGCTCGTCCTCGCAGTCGGCGTAGAGCGCCTCATTCTGCGGCCGCTCGTCGATCAACCCGAGATCATCCTGTTCATGGCGACCTTCGGCCTCACCTATTTCCTGATCGGCCTCGGCGAGCTGATTTTCGGCGGCGACCCGAAGGTCATGATCGCCAGCCAGCTCGGGCTGCCGAGCGGGTCCTACCGCATCACGATGGCCCACGGATACGTGCAGCTGCAGAAAATCGACATCGCCGCGGCGATCATCGCCTCGCTCATGGTTGCGGGGCTCGGCATCCTGTTCAACCGCACGCGCATCGGGCGCGCGCTGCGCGCGGTGGCCGACAGCCACAGGGCCGCCCTGTCGGTCGGTATCTCGCTCGAGCAGATCTGGGTCATCGTGTGGTTCGCCGCCGGCGTCGTGGCGCTCGCCACGGGCATCATGTGGGGCGCGCGCTCGGACGTTTCCTTCGCGCTGGAGATCATCGCGCTGAAGGCGCTCCCGGTCCTGATCCTGGGCGGCCTTACCTCCATTCCGGGCGCCATCGTCGGCGGCCTCATCATCGGCGTCGGCGAGAAGATCGGCGACTTCTACTGGGGGCCGTTGGTCGGCGGCGGGATCGAGAGCTGGTTCGCCTACGTCATCGCGCTCGTGTTTCTGCTGTTCCGGCCGCAGGGTTTGTTCGGCGAACGCATCATCGAGCGGCTCTGACGAGCCCTTCGGGCACCTGACGACGACAAGAGAGGAATCCGATGCTGTACCGCGAAGTGGGCCAGTACAAGACGAGTTACGCCGCCGACCAGGCGCTGCTTCCGATCCTCCAGGACAGGATCGGAATCGTTGTCATTCTGCTCATCGCTTTCGTTGGCGTGCCGCTCACCGCCTCGGACTTCACGCTGAACTCGGTGCTCATCCCGATCCTTGTGTTTTCGCTCGCGGCGACCGGGCTCAATCTTCTGACGGGCTACACCGGATTGCTCTCGCTCGGCACGGGCGGCTTCATGGGCGTCGGGGCCTATGCCTGCTACAAGCTGACGACGTACTTCCCGCAGGTGAACATCATCGTCCTCATACTGTCCTCCGGATTCTTCGCAGCCGCGGTCGGCATCGCGTTCGGCCTGCCGTCGCTGCGCATCAAGGGCTTTTATCTCGCCGTCGCGACGCTCGCCGCGCAGTTTTTTCTCTCCTGGTGTTTCATCCGCATCCCGTGGCTCTACAACTACAATATATCGGCCTCGATCGAGGTGCCGACGAAGACGCTGTTCGGCCTTGCCGTCACCGGGCCGACGGCGACGTCGGTGACGCGCTATCTGATCGTGCTGACGATCGTCGCAGTCCTCACCCTGATCGCGGCGAATCTCGTACGCGGCCGCACCGGCCGCACCTGGATGGCGGTGCGTGACATGGACCTCGCCGCCGAGCTGATCGGGATCAGGCTGTACCAGACGAAGCTGCTGTCGTTCGCCGTATCTTCGTTCTATTGCGGTGTTGCAGGGGCGATGTTGGTGTTCCTGTACCTCGGCAACGCCGAGCCGTCGAGCTTCGACATCAACCAGTCGTTCCTGATCCTGTTCATGGTCATCATAGGCGGACTCGGCAGCCTGCTGGGCTCGTTTCTCGGCGCGGCCCTGATCTGGGGGCTGCCTATCTTGCTGCGTCACGCGCCCGCGTTTTTCGGCCTCAGCATCGAAAGCGCCAAGGTGGATCAGAGCACGTTCATGATCCTCGGGGTGTTGATCATCTTCTTTCTGGTCGTCGAGCCGCAGGGTCTCGCGCGGCTGTGGCAGATCGGGAAGCAGAAGCTAAGAATGTGGCCTTTCCCGTACTGAATTGAGGGCGTAGACTGAAATAAAAAAGGTGTTTTTGGGTGTTAAACAAGGCTTGCGACCGCAACGTCGGATTGCGGTGTCGGCCGTAATTTAGGAGGAAGAAGCATGCGATTGAAATATCTGGTACTCGCCGCGGCGCTCGCGGGCTTGGTCGGGGTTTCCGTTCCGGCTTCGAACGCATTCGCCGAAGGCAGCTTGTTCGTACCGCTGTTCACCTATCGTACAGGCCCGTTCGCCAATTCCGGGATCCCGATCGCGAACGGTATGCACGATTACCTTTCGATGCTCAACGCCCGCGACGGCGGCATCGGGGGCGTAAAGCTCGACGTCGAGGAATGCGAGACGCAGTATAACAACGCGAAGGGCGTCGAATGCTACGACTCGGTGAAGAACAAGCACCCGCTGGTCATCGGTCCGTGGTCGACCGGCATCACGCTCGCGCTCATTCCGAAGGTATCGGTCGATCACATTCCGATCCTGTCGATGGCCTACGGCCTTTCGGCAGCTGCGGTCGGCGCGGACTTTCCGTGGGTTTTCAACCCGCCTGACACCTACTGGGACGGGATGTCGATAGCCCTGAAGTACATCGCCCAGAAGGAAGGCGGATTTGCCAAACTCAAGGGCAAAACGATCGGTTTCATTTTCCTCGACGTCGGCTACGGCCGCGAACCGATCCCGGTGCTCAATGACTTCGCCAAGGATTACGGATTCACGGTCAAGATGTATCCGGTGCCGCCGTCCCAGATGCAGTCCCAGGGAAGCGTGTGGCTCTCGGTGCGCCGCGACCGGCCTGACTGGATGATCATGTGGGGCTGGGGCGCGATGAACCCGACAGCGATTCAGGAGGCAGCCAAGACCGGCTATCCCATGGATCACTTCCTCGGGGTATGGTGGTCCGGGGCCGAGGGTGACGCGCAACCTGCGGGCCAGGCCGCGAAAGGCTATTTGTCGCTTAATTTCAACGCCGTCGGCGCCAATTTCCCGGCGATCAAGGACATCGAGAAATACGTGATTGCCAAGGGTAACAGCCAGACGCCGAAAGACATGGTCGGCGACAACTTCTACAACCGCGGCGTTATGAACTCGGTGATGATCGCCGAGGCGATCCGCAACGCGCAAAAGATCACCGGCAAGAAGATGATCGACGCCGCGGACATGCGGCGCGGGCTGGAGACTCTGCAGATCTCCGCGCAGCGTTGGAAGCAGATCGGCCTGCCTGGGTTCGCGCCGGTCCACATAAGCTGCCAGGATCACGACGGCCATGGTCTCGTGTACGTGCAGCAGTGGAACGGCCACGCCTGGGTCAAGGTCTCCGACTGGATCTCGCCGGTAAAGGAAAAGGTGCTGCCGCTGATCATCGATGCTGCGCAGGACTATGTCAGCAAGAACCAGCCTTGGCCGAAGCGCACCGAGCCGTGCGACGACGGGACGTTGTCAATTAAATAAGTGATCTCCCCTTCCTCGCGGGCGGATTCCGTGCCGCGAGGAAGCTGGAGTCCGGGAGTCGGCAATGAGCAGTACCGCATCCGCCGGGACGCGACCCTCTAGCGCGCCCGCAAGCGAGCGTATCCTCTCGCTCAACAACGTAGAGGTCGTCTACGATCACGTCATCCTCGTGCTCAGGGGCGTCTCGCTCGCCGTTTCGCCGGGCGCGGTCGTTGCGCTGCTCGGCGGCAACGGTGCGGGGAAGACGACCACGCTGAAGGCGATCTCGAACCTGCTGCATTCCGAGCGTGGCGAAGTGACCAAGGGCTCGATCGTGTTCAACGGCGCCGAGGTGCACCGCTTGTCGCCGAACGAGCTCGTGCGCCGCGGCTGCGTGCAGGTCATGGAAGGCCGACACTGTTTCGGCCACCTCACGGTGGAGGAGAACTTGCTCACGGGCGCGTTCACTCGGCGCGATGGCAAAGCCGCGATCGCGCGCCATCTGGAGCTGGTCTATTCTTATTTCCCCCGCCTGAAGGAGCGGCGCAAATCGCTCGCTGGCTACACCTCCGGCGGGGAGCAGCAGATGACCGCGGTGGGGCGAGCGCTGATGGCGCGGCCGAAAATGATTCTGCTCGACGAGCCCTCGATGGGCCTCGCGCCGCAACTGGTCGAGGAGATATTCGAGATCGTGAAGCAGCTCAACCTCAAGGAGGGCGTGAGTTTCCTGCTCGCGGAGCAGAACACCAACATCGCGCTCAAGTACGCCGACTATGGCTATATCCTCGAGAACGGCCGCGTGGTCATGGATGGCATCGCCGCCGACCTCGCCGTCAACGAGGACGTGAAGGAATTTTATCTGGGCATCTCCGGCGCCGGGCGAAAAAGCTTTTCCGACACCAAGCACTACAAGCGGCGCAAACGCTGGCTCGCATGAACTGAGTTCGATCTCCGCGCGTGGGAACGCACCCGAGGCACGGAGTTCGAACAGCCCGCGGCTTGCGCCCTTCGCGTCTCTGCCGTTATTGGAACCCTGCACATGACCGAACACTACGACTCGCTCGAAACCCGCGATCCGGCGGAGCGCGAACGGGCGCTGCTCGCCGGTCTGCCCGGGCAGATTGCGCATGCGAAAAACAATGCGCCCGGCTTCGCCCGCATACTGGCCGATGTCGATGCGCGGACGGTCACCACGCGCGCGGCGCTGGCGCGGCTGCCGCTCACGCGAAAATCCGACCTCGCCGAGCTGCAGAAGCAACAACCGCCGCTGGGCGGATTGAACGCGGCCCCATTGGACAAGCTGGCGAAAATCTTCGTATCGCCGGGACCGGTTTACGAACCCGAAGGGACGGCGCCCGATTGGTGGCGCACCGCGCGCGCCCTGTTCGCTGCCGGATTCCGCCCGGGCCAGCTGATCATCAACACCTTCGCCTACCACTTCACGCCGGCGGGCTCGATGCTCGAGTCGGGCGCGCGCGCGCTCGGCTGCACCGTGGTGCCGACGGGCATCGGCCAGACCGAAATGCAGGTCTCGACCATAGTCGACCTGCGCATCAGCGGGTTCATCGGGACCCCGTCGTTCCTCAAGCTGATCGTGGACAAGGCGGTCGAGTTGAAGTCCGATCTGTCAGCCCTCCAGCGCGCCATGGTCGGAGGCGAATTTTTGCCGCCTGCGCTGCGCAAATCTCTGGGCGAGCGCGGCATCCGGGTGATGCAATCCTACGCCACCGCCGACTTAGGCATGCTCGCCTACGAATCGACGCTGCGGGATGGTTCGGTCGCCGAGGGCATGATCCTAGACGAAGGCCTGCTGCTCGAAATCGTGCGACCTGGCACCGGCGATCCGGTCGCGCCGGGAGAGGTAGGCGAAGTGGTGATCACCACCTTCAATCCGGACTATCCCCTGATCCGTTTCGCCACCGGCGACCTTTCCGCCGTGTTGCCCGGTACCAGTCCCTGCGGCCGCACCAATATGCGCATCAAAGGCTGGATGGGGCGCGCCGATCAGACTACCAAGGTGCGCGGCATGTTCGTCACGCCGAAGCAGGTGGGCGAAATCCTGCGGCGCCACCCCGAAATCCAAAAGGCGCGTCTGGTGGTCGCCGGCGCCACCGGCAAGGACAGCATGACGCTCAGGTGCGAAACCGCGAGCGGTGAAGCCGGGCTGGAAGCGGCGCTCATCGCCTCGATCCGCGACGTGACCAAGCTGCGCGGCGATATCGAATTCGTGAGCGCGGGCAGCCTGCCCAACGACGGCAAGGTCATCGACGACACGCGCAAGTACGCCTGACGCCGGGCTTCGCCATGGGAGCCTTTAAGACGCTGTTGTACCGGAAGCAGGGCCGCATCGCGCGCATCACGCTTAACCGGCCGCGGCGCCTGAATGCGATCAGCAGCGGCATGCCGCGCGAAATCCGCCTTGCAGTGGACGAGGCCAATGCCGACGATGGCGTACACGTGATCGTGCTCGATGGCGCCGGCCGCGCGTTCTGCGCCGGCTACGATCTCAAGGATTTTGCCGAAAAGAAGGGCAAGAGCCCTTACAACCAGGATATGCCCTGGGACCCGATGATCGATTACCGCGGCATGAAGGCCAACACCGACGATTTCTTCTCGCTTTGGCGCAGCTACAAGCCCACTATCTGCAAGGTGCACGGCTACGCCGTGGCGGGCGGCAGCGACATCGCGCTGTGCGCCGACATCGTGCTCATGGCCGAGGACGCAAAGATAGGCTATATGCCGGCGCGCGTCTGGGGCTGCCCCACAACCGCGATGTGGGTGTTCCGCTTGGGTGCTGAGAAAGCCAAGCGCATGCTGCTCACCGGCGACACCATAGACGGCAGGACGGCGAAGGACTGGGGCCTGGTGCACGATGCGGTGCCCGCGGACGAGCTCGACGCGGCGGTGGATGCGCTGGCGGCGCGCATGGCCGGCGTGCCGAAAAACCAGCTGATGATGCAGAAGCTGATGATCAACCAGGCCTACGAGAACATGGGCCTGGCGACGACGCAGATGTTCGCCACCCTGTTCGACGGCATCACGCGCCACTCGCCCGAGGGCCTTTGGTTCAAGAACTACGCCGAGAAAGAGGGCTTTCACAAGGCGGTCGAGTGGCGCGACAGCGGCCGGGCGATACCGCGCGGCAAGAAAGGTGGGTAGCGCGAATTGCCGGGCCGCGGCCTAGGCCGAGAGCAGCCAGCCGTCCTCGATGGTGAGCGCGCCGGCGCGTTGCAGATCTTTCACCAGGTAGTCGAGCAGTTCGGCCTCGGGCAAACGCAGAAAGCGCCGGTTGACCGCGTCGAAGATGGGTCTGTCGGCGAGAAACTGCGGCAGCTCGGCCAGCGCGATCCTGCCCTGGATCATGAGCGAAAAGCTCAGCATCACCTTGAGCGCATGGCGCGCGAGCTTCGTCGGGTCGCGCTCGTAGGCGTCCAGCCGCTTGAACGCCGTGTCGAGCGCGCGCGCGGCGTCGCCGAAAGGCGCGCCGTGGCCGGGAATGACCGTCGCAATGTCCAGGCGCGAGATCGCTTCCAGGGTCGTGCGCGTGGCGGCGTAGCCGCCGGACTGGCCTAACAACTCCGGGAAGATCAGACCGAAGCCGTTCTGCCACAGCGCATCGCCCGAGATGAGAATGCGTTCGGCGCGCGAGTAGAACATGAGCGCGTGCATGTCGTGGCCGGGTGCCGCCAGCGCCTCCCAATCCAGGCCACCCAAGGACAGCTGGTCGCCGGCGGCAATCGTGTCGTCATAGGCGAAACGCTCGGCGCTTTGGCCGCTGTAGCCAAGCATCAAGGCGGCTTCGTCCCAGGCGGCGATCGCGCTCGCCTCCCCCACGGGTATGCTGGTGCGGCAGGCGTAGGCGCGCTGCACGGCGGCGTTGCCGCCCATGTGGTCGGAATGGCAATGCGTGTTGATCAGCCGCGCCAGCGGCTTGCCCTCCAGGCCGCGTTGCAGCAACTGCAGCGTCTGCGCCGCATGCGCGACATAGCCGCTGTCGATCAGCGCGCAACCGCTCGCGTCGTGGATCAGGATGTTGTTGCTCGACAGCCAGCCGCGCTCAAGTACCCGGATTTGCGGCGGCAGCGTCAAAGCGGTTTTTTTCGCGCCGGCAGTTGCGCCAGTACGGCGCGTTTTTCGGTGGGGCTGTAGACCGACCAGCAGGCGATCTCTTCAAGGGTGCGCCGGCAGCCCTCGCAGTAGCCGCTGCTCGCATCCATGCGGCAGACGTCGATGCAGGGCGAGGCGACTTCGGTTTCCGTCGCGAGCGAGTTGTTTCGGTTCATGTGCTCTTTTTCGCCGCCAGTGCCCGCGCGACCCTGGAACTTGGCTCGCGCCGCAATTCACCGCAGATATAGCGCCCGGCCTCGAACACCAAGTCGAGGTCGACGCCGGTGTGTATGCCGAGGCCGTCGAGCATATACACCACATCCTCGGTGGCGACATTGCCCGAAGCGCCTTTGGCATAGGGACAGCCGCCCAGGCCTGCGACCGAACTATCCATGGTCGCGACACCCAGTTCCAGCGCCGCATACAGATTGGCCAAGGCCTGACCGTAGGTGTCGTGAAAATGCACCGCCAGCTTTTCCATGGGCACCGCCGTCGCCACCGCTTCGATCATCGCCTGGATTTTTCCTGGGGTGCCCACGCCTATGGTGTCGCCCAGGGAAATTTCGTAGCAGCCCATGCGATAGAGCTGCGCCGCGACTTCGGCCACCGCCGCTGGCTTGACCGCGCCCTGATAGGGACAGCCGGCGACGCAGGAAATGTAACCGCGCAGGCGCAGGCCGTGCTGTTTGGCCGCCTGCGCCACCGGCTCGAAGCGCGCCAGACTCTCGGCGATAGAGCAGTTGATGTTCTTGCGGCTGAAGGCCTCGGAGGCGGCGCCGAACACGGCGACCTCCTCGGCGCCCGCTGCGAGCGCGGCTTCGAAGCCTTTCAGGTTCGGCACCAGCACCGGATAGGCGACCCCGGATTTCTTGCGGATGCCGGCCATGACTGCGGCGCTGTCCGCCATCTGCGGTACCCATTTCGGCGAGACGAAGGCGGTGGCTTCTATCGCCGGCAGGCCCGCGTCGGCGAGCCGGTGTATCAGCTCGATCTTGATCGGGGTAGCCACCACCCCAGGCTCGTTCTGCAGTCCGTCGCGTGGACCGACTTCGACTATGCGTACCGTCTTCGGAAATGTCATGGCGCAACCCTTAAGGCGAAACTAAAACATGGTCATTTCGAGGCCGAAGGCCGGGAAATCTGCTTCTCGAGTTCGGTGTGACAGCAGATTCCTCGCTTCGCTCGGAATGACGGAATTGCAATCATTAGAGACGCCCTTAATTCTCGTCCAGTTCGAGGCCGAGCAGTTCGGCGCCCTCGTCGACCTGCTCGCCGACTTTGTAATGGATTTCCTTCACCGTGCCGCGCCCCGGCGCAGTGATGGTGTGCTCCATTTTCATTGCCTCCAGGATGATCAGCGGCGCGCCTTTGTCCACCTTGGCGCCGCTCTTGGTCAGCACTGCGATGATCTTGCCCGGCATCGGCGCGGCGAGACTGCCGCTATGCGCGTCGCTCCCGATCTCGTGCAGGCCCGGATCGCGCAGCTCCAACCGATAGCGCGTGCCGCGGAAGAACACATCCAGCGTCTGCCCCGAGCGCACCACGTTCGCCTGCAGCACCGCGTCCTCCAGCCAGGCGGTCAGGCTGCCGTCGGCCTGCCAGGCGCCGGTGAGCGTGTGCCTGCCGCCGGGAAGTTCAAGCTCGTAGCGGCCGGGACGATAGTGCGCCGTGACCGCGTATTCCTGCTGTTCCTGCCGGAACACCAGAATGTGGTGGTTGTCCTGGTTCAGGCGCCAGCCGTCGCAGGCGCCCCAGGGGGAGCAGGGGTCGCCCGAGGCGGCGGCGCGCTCTTGCGCGCGGCGTGCTATCGCGAGCAATTCCGCCAGCGCTGCGAGCGCCAGCACTTCGTCGCCGGCAGTCGGCGGCGCGCGCATCAGCTCGGCCTGGTTGCGCTCGATCAGGCCGGTGTCCAGATCCGCCGTGGCGAAGGCCTCGCAAGCCACCAGCCGTGCCAGGAATTCGGTATTGGTGGTGACGCCCACCACCTGGAATTGTTCCAGCGCGCTGCGCATGCGCGCGAGCGCCGCGGGCCGGTCCGCGTCCCAGACGATCAGCTTGGCGATCATCGGGTCGTAGAACGGCGTGATCGCGTCGCCCGCGCGCACGCCGGTGTCGATGCGCACATGGCGCGACTCGGCCGGCATGCCGAGGTGGCTGATGCGCCCGGTCGAAGGCAGGAAGTTTTTCGCCGGGTCCTCGGCATAGATGCGCGCTTCCAGCGCGTGGCCGTCGATGGCGAGCTCGTCCTGAGTGCGCGGCAGCGGCTCGCCGCAGGCCACGCGCAGCTGCCATTCCACCAAGTCGAGCCCGGTGATCATCTCGGTGACCGGATGCTCGACCTGCAGCCGCGTGTTCATTTCCATGAAATAGAAGGTGCCGGCACTTTTCCCGTCGCCCGGCTCGGCGATGAATTCCACTGTGCCGGCGCCGACGTAGCCTATCGCCTTGGCCGCAGCGACCGCAGCCTCGCCCATGCTGTTGCGCCGCGCCTGCTTCATGCCCGGCGCCGGCGCCTCTTCCAGCACCTTCTGATGGCGCCGCTGCACCGAGCAGTCGCGCTCGAACAGGTACAGCGCGTCGCCGCGGGTGTCGGCGAACACCTGGATCTCGATGTGGCGCGGGCGCGCCAGGTATTTTTCCAGCAGCACGCGTTGGTCGCCGAAGCTCGCTTTGGATTCGCGCTGGCAGGAGGCGAGCGCGGCGGCGAAGTCCGCGGCTTTCTCGACGATGCGCATGCCCTTGCCGCCGCCGCCGGCCGAGGCCTTGATCAGCACCGGGTAGCCAATTTTGTCGGCCTCCTTTTGCAGCGAGGCCGCATCCTGCACTGCGCCGTGATAGCCGGGAACCAGCGGCACGCCGGCTTTTCCCATGATGTCCTTGGCCGCGCTCTTGCTGCCCATGGCGCGAATTGCGGCGGGCGGCGGGCCGATGAACACCAGGCCCGCCTTGCCGCAGGCCTCGGCGAAGTCCGCGTTCTCCGACAGGAAGCCGTAGCCGGGGTGGATCGCTTCGGCGCCGCATCTGCGCGCCGCCTCGATAATTTTGTCGCCGCGCAGATAGCTGTCTTTGGCTGCGGCCGGTCCCATGCAATAAGCCTCGTCGGCGAGATCCACGTGGCGCGCGCCGGCGTCGGCCGCGGAATATACAGCTACCGTTTTCACCCCCAGGCGTTGCGCGGTCTTGATGACGCGGCAGGCGATTTCGCCGCGGTTGGCGATCAGTATTTTCTTGAACATGGATTATTTATTTCGCCTGGGTCCAGGAAGGCCTGCGCTTTTCCAGGAAGGAACGTATGCCTTCCTTGCCGTCGGCGGCAGCGCGCGCTGCGGCGATGCGCGCGGCGGTGTCGGCGATCATGGCATCATCGATCGCGCCGTGCGCGACCCGGCGTATCAGTTCCTTGCTCGCGGCGATGGCCGCCGGACTTGCTGCAAGCAGCTGCTCGACAATGGCATCAACGGCGGCGTCGAGTCCCGCCATCGGGGCAAGTTCGTGCACCAGGCCGATGCGCAAGGCGGTGGCGGCGCTGAAGCGCTCGGCGGTGAGGAAATAGCGCCGCGCGTGGCGCTCGCCCATGGCGGCGACCACGTAAGGGCCGATGGTGGCCGCGGTCAGCCCGAGCTTCACTTCCGACAGACAGAACTCGGCCGTTTCGGCCGCGAGCGCGATGTCGCAGGCTGCGACCAGCCCCATGCCGCCGGCGAAGGCCGGGCCGTGCACGCGAGCGACTGTGGGCTTTTTCATCATGTAGATGGTGTTCAGCATGGTCGCGAGCTGCATCGCGTCGGCGCGGTTCTCTTCCGGGGTGTAGCCGGCCATCTTTTTCATCCAGTTGAGATCGGCCCCCGCGCAGAAGGCGGGGCCCTCGCCCGCCAGCACCACCGCGCGTGCACCGCTATCCGCGTCCGCGGCATGGAACGCCTGCGTCAGCTCGGCGATCATGGTTTCGTTGAAGGCGTTGCGCACCTCCGGCCGGTTCATCCGGATCGTGACTACGCCCTTGTCCACGGTGAACTGCAGGGTTTGGTAGTTCATTGGCATTCCTTTGCTTAAGCGGCGAACCGCTTGGCGACTTCTTCGAGCATGACTTCGGTGGCGCCGCCGCCGATGGCGAGTACGCGCGCATCGCGCGTGAGGCGCTCGATCGCGGTTTCGCGCATGTAGCCCGCACCGCCGTGGAACTGCTGGCAGGCATACATCACTTCGTTCACGAGTTCGCCCGTGAGCGCCTTCAGCATCGAAACTTCACGCACGCATTCGCGTTTCTGCGCGGCGAGCCAGGCGCAATGATAGAGGAACTGGCGCGCCGCCTGGTTCTTCGCTTCCAGCATGGCCAGGCGCTGGCGGATCGCCTGCTTGTCGAACAGCACCCCGCCGAAGGCCTTGCGCTGCAGCACATAGTCCAGCGTCAGGCGCAGGGCGCGCGTCGCATGCCCGACCGCCATCGCCGACAGCGCGATGCGCTCGGTCTGGAAATTCTTCATGATCGCGTAGAAGCCGCGGTTTTCTTCGCCCAGCAGGTTCTCCGCCGGCACGCGGCAGTCCTCGAAGACGAGTTCCGCGGTATCCGAGCTGAGCCAGCCGGTCTTGTCCAGCGTACGCCCGACGCGAAACCCGGGCGTGCCTTTTTCGACTATGAACATAGACAGTCCGTGCGAGCGTCCGGCACCCGCGCCGGCGTCTGGCGCGGTGCGCGCGGCGATGAAATACAGGTCGGCATGCACGCCGTTGGTGATGAACATCTTCGTGCCGTTCAGCACCCAGTGATCGCCGTCGCGGCGCGCGCGCGTGCGCAGGCCGGCGACGTCGGAGCCCGCGTCCGGTTCGGTGATGCCCACTGCGGTGATCAGCTCGCCCCGGATGACCTTGCGCAAGTAGCGCTCGAGCTGCGCCTTGCTGCCCGCATGCACGAGATGCGGCGACGCCATGTCGGTGTGCACCAGCACGGTGACGATGAAGCCGCCGAAGGTGGATTCGGACAGCGCCTCGGCGAATACCAGGTTGGTGAGCGCGTCGGCGCCGGCGCCACCGTAAGCTTCGGGATAAGTGATGCCGAAGAAACCCAGTGCGCCCATCTTGCGCAGCACTTCGCGCGGGACGAAGCCGTCTCGCTCCCACTGCGCGCCGAAGGGCTCGACTTCCTTGTCGACAAAGCGCCGCACCTGCTCGCGCAGCGCCTCGTGCTCGGGGGTAATGTAAATGGATTCGGCCATCACATGCGGAACACGCCGAACCTGGTCGGCTCGATCGGCGCGTTGAGGGCGGCCGAGAGCGCAAGGCCGAGTACCCTGCGCGTGTCCTCTGGCGCGATCACGCCGTCGTCCCACAGCCGCGCGCTGGCGTAATAGGGGTGGCCGTGCAGGTCGTACTGCTCGAGGATCGGCTGCTTGAACGCCTCCTCCTCTTCCTTGCTCCAGCTGCCGCCGCGCGCCTCGATTCCGTCGCGCTTGACCGTGGCGAGCACCGAGGCCGCCTGCGCCCCGCCCATGACCGACACGCGCGCGTTCGGCCACATCCACAGGAACCTGGGCGAGTAGGCGCGGCCGCACATGCCGTAGTTGCCGGCGCCGTAGCTGCCGCCGATGATCACGGTGAATTTGGGCACGCGCGCGCAGGACACCGCGGTGACCATCTTGGCGCCGTCGCGGGCTATGCCGCTGTTTTCGTACTTCTTGCCCACCATGAAGCCGGTGATGTTCTGCAGGAACAGGAGCGGTATGCCGCGCTGCGAGCACAACTCGATGAAATGCGCGGCCTTCAGCGCCGATTCTGAAAACAGGATGCCGTTGTTGGCGACGATGCCGATCGGATAACCGTAAATATGCGCGAAGCCGGTCACCAGCGTGGTGCCGTAGTTCTGCTTGAATTCGTCGAGTTCGCTGCCGTCGACGATGCGGGCGATCACTTCGCGCACGTCGTAGGGCTTGCGCGTGTCGGCGGGGATGACGCCGCGCAATTCTTCCACCGGGTACAGCGGCTCGCGCGGCTCGCGCAGCACCGTGCTCACCTGCTTTACGCGGTTGAGGTTGCCGACGATGGTGCGGGCGATCGACAGGGCGTGCGCGTCGTTCATGGCGTAGTGGTCGGCCACCCCGGACTGGCGCGTGTGCACGTCGGCGCCGCCGAGCTCCTCCGGCGTGACGATTTCGCCGGTGGCGGCTTTCACCAGCGGCGGCCCGCCCAGAAAGATGGTGCCCTGCCCCTTGACGATGATCGCCTCGTCGGACATCGCCGGCACATAGGCGCCGCCGGCGGTGCACGAGCCCATCACCACCGCGATCTGCGGGATGCCGGCCGCCGACATATTGGCCTGGTTGTAGAAAATGCGGCCGAAGTGCTCGCGGTCCGGAAACACCTCTTCCCAGGTGGGCAGGTTGGCGCCGCCCGAATCCACTAGATAGATGCAAGGGAGGTTGTTCTGCGCCGCGATTTCCTGCGCGCGCAGATGCTTTTTCACCGTCATCGGAAAGTAGGTGCCGCCCTTCACTGTGGCGTCGTTGACCACCACCATGCATTCCTGGCCGAGGATGCGGCCGATGCCGGTGATGATGCCGGCGCAGGGCGCCTCGTTGTCGTACATGTCGAGCGCCGCCAGCTGCGACAGCTCGAGAAAGGGCGAGCCCGCGTCGAGCAAAGTGCGCACGCGCTCGCGCGGCAGCAGCTTGCCGCGGGCGACGTGCTTGGCGCGCGCGGTTTCGCCGCCGCCCGCAGCGACCTGGTCGATCTTGGCGCGCAGATCGTCGACCAGCGCCGACATCGCCCCGGCATTGGTGCGGAACTCGGCCGAGCGCGCGTTGAGGTTGGTTTTCAGTGTGCTCATGGCAGCCGGCAGGAGGAATCGAATCGGCGCGCGTATCGCACCCGTGCGGCGCGCGCGAAAGACGCATTATAGCAACCGGCGGATGCCAGACGGCGGCGAAGCCGGAAGGCTGCGGCGAGACGGATATCCTGCTCGGCTGCGGCTCCGCGCGCTCAACCCGCTGCGGTCATTCAAGCGTAGACTTGCACAGGACAGCATCCCCGTTCGTTCAATCAGGAATGACCATCATGCCCAAAAAGGATCCCGTACCCCACGGCGCCCCGAGCGCCAGTTACAGCATCACCCTGCGCGTTCAGTTGCAAAACCGCCCCGGCATGTTGGGTGGGCTCGCTTCGACCATCGGTTCGGTCGGCGGCGACATAGGCGCTGTCGACCTGGTTTCCGCCACCAAGGACCAGATGGTGCGCGACATTACCGTCAATGTCGGCGACACGCGGCATGGTCAGGAGGTGATCGAGGCGGTCAAGAAACTCGAAGGCGTGCGGGTTCTCAGCGTGTCCGACCGCACCTTCCTGATGCACCTCGGCGGGAAAATCGAGATCGTCGGCAAGATACCGCTACGCACGCGGGCCGACCTGTCGATGGCTTATACGCCGGGCGTGGCCCGGGTCTGCATGGCCATCGCCGAGGACAAGACGAGAGCGCAAGTCCTGACCATCAAGAAGAACTGCATTGCGGTGGTCTCCGACGGAACGGCGGTGCTGGGGCTGGGGGACATCGGCCCGGAAGCGGCGATGCCGGTGATGGAGGGCAAGGCGATGCTGTTCAAGGAATTCGGCGGGGTGGATGCCTTCCCCATCTGCCTCAACACCAAGGACACCGAGGAGATCATTCGCACCGTGATCGCGCTGGCGCCGACATTCGGCGGCTTCAACCTCGAGGATATCTCTGCGCCGCGCTGCTTCGAAATCGAGGAGCGACTCAAGGCGGCGCTCGACGTGCCGGTATTCCACGATGACCAGCATGGCACCGCCGTGGTGGTGCTGGCGGCGGTGATCAACGCGCTCAGGATCGTGCGCAAGAAAATGGCCGATCTGAAGGTCGTGGTCAATGGCATCGGTGCCGCCGGGGTCGCCTGCAGCAAGATGCTGCTGGCTGCGGGCGTAACCGATATCGTCGGCTGCGACCGCACCGGCGCGGTGTACAAGGGGCGCAAGGAGAACATGAACGTGGCCAAGGAATGGTTCGCCGCTCACACCAACACCCGAAAATTCAAGGGAACGGTCCTGCAGGCGATGCAGGGGGCCGACCTGTTGCTGGGCCTGTCCGCGCCGGGGACCATCACCCGCAAGGCGGTGCAGAGCATGGCCAAGGACGCCATGGTTTTCGCCCTGGCCAATCCCACGCCCGAGATCATGCCCGAGGAGATTCAGGATTGCGCCCGGATCATCGCTACCGGCCGCAGCGACTATCCGAACCAGATCAACAACGTATTGTGCTTTCCCGGCATCTTCCGCGGCGCCCTCGACTGCCGCGCCACCTGCATCAACGAAGACATGAAGCTCGCGGCGGCGCAGGCCATCGCCAGCGTGGTGGGCAAGCACGAGCTATCGGAGGACTACATCATCCCCAGCGTCTTCAACCGCAAGGTGGCGCAGGTCGTAGCCAAGGCCGTGGCGCATGCGGCCCACGCGAGCGGCGTCGCGCGCAAGCGCCGCAGCCATTTGAACCTCTACTACACCTAGCGCCGATCGCAGGGCGTCTGTGCCCGTTGCTGATCCGCCCCTCCGGGCGGATCATGCGCGATCAATAGTACGCATTCGCTTAAGCGGAGCCCGTCGACGAGGCCCCGCCGATTTGCGTGCGGGTCCGCGTTGACGAAGCGGGCCGGCCCACGCACAATCGGCGCGTGTCCGTACCCTCATCCACTCCCGCCGCGTCTTATCGGTCGATATACCGCGCCGGCCTGTTCGAAGGCAGGACGGTCATCGTTACCGGCGGCGGCTCCGGCATCGGGCGCTGCACCGCACACGAGCTGGCGAGCCTGGGCGCAGCTGTCGCGCTCATAGGGCGCACGCGCGACAAGCTCGAGCGCGTTTGTGCCGAAATCGCGCAGGCCGGCGGTAAAGCCAGCGCGCATGTATGCGATATCCGCGAGGAAGAGGCGGTGCAGCGCGCGGTCGCCGAAGTGCTTGCCGCGCATGGCAGGATAGACGGCCTGGTCAATAACGCGGGCGGCCAGTTTCCTGCGCCGCTCGCAAGCATCTCCGCCAAGGGATGGGACACGGTGGTGCGCAACAATCTCACCGGCGGCTTCCTGATGGCGCGCGAGTGTTACACCCAATGGATGGCGCAGCACGCCGCCGGTTGCGCCATCGTCAACATCGTCGCCGACATGTGGCTGGGGATGCCTGGCATGGGCCACTCGGGCGCGGCGCGCGCGGGCATGCTGAACTTCACCGAGACCGCGGCGCTCGAATGGGCGCCGGTGCAGGTCAACGCGGTCGCTCCGGGATGGATCGCTTCCAGCGGCATGGACCACTACGGCCCGGAAATGCGCGCGCGCATCCGCGGCCTGCATCAGCACGTGCCACTCGGCCGCCTGGGCACCGAATCGGAAGTATCGGCGGCAATCGTATATCTGCTTTCGCCGGCAGCGGCTTTCGTCTCCGGCTCCTGCCTGCGTGTGGACGGCGCGGTGCCCAATGCGCGACGCTCTTCGCCCCTGGCCGGCAAGGGCGCGAACGAACCGTTCAACGCGTTCCCGCTGGCGCAGAAGCCCAGGGTGCTGGACGAGGGTGACTAAAATGCGTTGCAAAATTCATTTTGCAGCGGCCGATCTAGGGGAGTGTGAGGGGAGAGATCCCCTCACTGCGAAACGAACCATGAAACGCTCTGCGAGGAATGCGTCTTGAACCTGCCCGATCGCCGCTATTACACCCAGGCGCACAGTCAGTTCCGCGATGCGCTCGCCCGTTTCGTGCGCGAGGAAATCATGCCCGAGGTGGAGGCCTGGGAGGAAGCGGGGAAGTTTCCGCGCGAACTGTACCGCAAGGCCGCCGCGGTCGGCCTGCTCGGCATAGGTTTTCCGGAGGAGTACGGCGGCACGCCCGCCGACGTGTTCTATCACCTGGTCGCGCTGGAGGAACTCGCTGAGGCGGGCAGCGGCGGCCTGATCGCGAGCCTTCTGTCGCACGACATCGGCGCCCCGCCCATCCTGCATTGCGGCAGCGAAGCGCTCAAGCGCCGCGTGCTGCCCGAAATTCTCTCGGGGGAGAAAATCAGCGCGCTGGCGATCACCGAGCCTTCCGGCGGCTCCGACGTGGCCAGACTGCGCACCAGCGCGCGTCTCGAGGGCGGCGAATACGTCGTCAACGGATCCAAGATGTTCATCACCTCGGGCATGCGCGCCGACTACTACACCGTCGCGGTGCGCACCGGCGGACCGGGCGCGGCCGGGGTGTCGCTGCTGTTGGTCGAACGCGAGCGGCCGGGTTTCACGCGCACGCCGCTGAAGAAAATGGGCTGGTGGACCTCGGACACGGCCGCACTCTACTTCGACGAAGTGCGCGTGCCCGCGGCCAACCTGATTGGCGCGGAGGGTGAGGGTTTCAAGGCGATCATGTCCAATTTCAACATGGAGCGCCTGACCATGTCGGCCATCGCCTGTGGCTTCTCCCGGGTGTGCCTCGAGGACGCGCTCGCCTGGGCGCGCGAGCGCAGCACTTTCGGCGCGCCCCTGATCGAGCGCCAGGTGATCCGGCACAAGCTGGTGGACATGCAAACGCGCATCGATGCGACGCGCGCCCTGCTCGAAGATCTGGCCTGGCGCGTGCAGCAGGGCGCTCACCCGGTGGCGCAACTGGCAATGCTGAAGAATTTCGCGACGCAGACGATGCAGTTCTGCGCCGACCAGGCCGTGCAGATCCTCGGTGGCGCGGGCTACGTGCGCGGTACGCGGCCGGAGCGCATCTACCGCGAGGTGAAGGTGATGATGATAGGCGGCGGCACCGAGGAGATCATGAAGGACCTCGCTGCGCGGCAACTCGGCTGGTAAGGACGGGGGCATCGCTGGATGCGCCGTAACGAGGACAGTCTCCGCAGGTGCGGCTTCGCAATTGACTTCGCCGCCTCGCTCACGCATCATTTCGCCAGCGTCGCGCGAGCAGCAGCGGCAATGCCGATCAACGCTTCACCGAGAACCCAGTCCCCCCATGTCCCGCATCCTCCTGATATACGCCAGCGTCGAAGGCCAGACCACGATGATCGCCGAACGCATCGCGCACACGCTGCGGGAGCAGGCGCACAGCGTCGACATGTTTCCGGCCGAAACCGATCCGGCGCGGCTGGACCCGGCGGCGTATGACGGTGTGATGGTCGGCGCGTCGATACACTACGGCAAGCATCCGGCCTATCTGCGCGCGCTGGTACGCCGGCAGCTAGGCGCGCTGGCGCAGCGGCCCAACGCTTTTTTTTCGGTGAGCCTCAGCGCCGGCGGGCCGCGACCCAAACCGGCAGCGGCACAGCGTTATATCGACAAATTCCTGCGCAAGACCGGCTGGCAGCCGCAGCTGATCGCCAGTTTCGCCGGGGCGGTCAAATACAGCGTGTACGGCCCGATCAAGCGGCGTGTGATGATCGTGTTCGTCGGACTGGGCGGCGGCGAAACCGACACCTCGCGCGACTACGAATACACCGATTGGGATGCCGTGGAGCGTTTTGCCGGCGAGTTCGCCCGGCAGTTGAATCCGGCCTAAGCGTCCACCGGCCCTAGTACTTCCAGCCGCCGTTGGCGAGCCACTTTTCCAGCTGCTCCAGACGGTCGGCCCCCCAGAAGGCCTCGTCATCGACGACGATGTAGGGCGAGCCGAAGGCGCCGCGGGCGATGGCCTTGTCCACTTCCGTTTTCACCAGTTCCTTGATTGCCGGATCGTTGATGGCGGCGCGCACTTCGTCTGCCTTGAGCCCGAATTTTACGCACACGGCGACGGTGTCTTCCGGGTTGGAGATGTTGACGTCGTCGACGAAATAGGCCCGATACAGCGCCGCAACCAGCGCCTTCGCCTGTTTCGGGTCCTTGCGGTTGAGCCAGTAGAAAGCGCGCGCCGGCGCCTGCGAGGAGATGGGGAAGGCCGAAGGCAGTTTGTAGTCCACGCCGTAGAACTTGGCGCTGCGGGCGAAATCGCGCCTGGCGTAATCGCCTTTCAGCGGCACGCCGGGGAGCGGCGCACCGCCGGTGATTTTCATCGCGGCGCCGAGCAGAAAGGGATGCCACACGACTTCGCGCCCGTACTTCGCACCGAGGGCATCGATCTTGGTGCTGGCGAAATAGCCATAGGGAGAGGAAAAGTCGAAATAGAAATCGATGGGTGCCGCCATGTTTGCTCCTTTGCCTTGTTCAATTTCCCGATCCGCGCCCTGGGGTCCAGGGCCGGCTCTGGGCGTAGTGTAGCGCCTGGGCGTCGCGTTGGCGCTGCGGCGCATTCGAACTCGAATCTATCCGCCGCCGTCTCGGGCGATAATCGCACTTTCCGCAAGCGCATCGTCCAGGAGAACGTCCATGGCAATCAAGCGCCCCAAAGGCAAGGCCGGCACGCTGTTCGTGCTCGAGCACACTTCGAAAATTCTCCAGGGCAATCCGCTGGGCGATGCGCATGTGCGCAAGCTCGGCGTGTGGCTGCCGCCGCAGTACGACCAGGGCATCACCAAGTACGGCCGGGGCGGTCCCGGGCGGCGTTTCCCGGTACTGTGGGATCTGGTCGGGTTCACCGGCTCGGGACTTGCGCACACGGCTTGGAAGCCTTTCGGCGACAACGTGCCCGAGCGCGCGGCGCGGCTCATCCACGCGCAAAAGATGGGGCCGGCGATCATCGTGTTTCCGGACTGTTTCACCGCGCTGGGCGGAAACCAGTACATCAATTCCCCGGCGATCGGCGACTATGCCGACTATCTGACGCAGGAGCTGATCCCGTTCGTCGATGGCGAGTTCCGCACGCTCGCGCGGCGTGAACACCGCGGCTGCTTCGGCAAGTCTTCCGGCGGCTACGGCTCGATCATCCACGGCATGAAGTATGCGAAATACTGGGGCGCGATCGCCGATCATTCCGGCGACGCGTATTTCGATTTCGTCTACTGGCACGACTGGCCCAATACGCTCG
>Ga0307377_10000993_pt1 | contig 37619 bp, 29 predicted proteins | sample TR3MG_FD_202535 | JGI IMG/M metagenome (GOLD analysis project Ga0307377, IMG submission 202535) | Soil microbial communities from Risofladan, Vaasa, Finland - TR-3 | ecosystem: Environmental > Terrestrial > Soil > Coastal area > Acid sulfate soil | place: Finland: Risofladan, Vaasa | collected... | reverse complement strand
TTTTATGATTACATTATTCTACTCCGGATTCTTAATACTACTGTTTAATAATTGGAATTACCGATGATGCATAAGGTAAAACAGTTACCGTTAATAGATCAGATGTATCACATATTGACGCATCGATTGCCTCTTGTAAAGTAGGTCTATGTTCTACCATTAGCAATTTAGCAAATTCAGGGTCAACTATCTGAGAAACTAAAATAACTCTGGCTTTAAGCAATGCCCTGGCCCATAAATATGCTTTGTGCGGGCCAATAATAAACGGTTTACTGGTGTATGAATCAAGAATTTCTTTCGGACTTTGATACGAGGACATTTCTTTTACGAAACTTTCTTCACCTGAACCTTCTAAACATTCAGCGACTAATATTATAGTCCCCCCGTTTTTTACGATTTGTGAAGCAGGTGTTAATGCTTTCTGTGCTTGATAAACATTTATATCTTTTGGGAACCCCCCTGGAGATGTTATCACAATGTCAGCCGTCTTAATTTCTACCCCTAGGATTTGTTTAGCGAACTCGACTGCTTGTTGGTGTGCCACAACCGGATGACCCGCTACTGCTTTAATAACCTGTTTTTTATCATTAAGAACCACATTTACGATCATGTCTACCCCAATGATCTGTCCTATATCTTCAAGATCTGCTCGAGCCGGATTACCCTCTAAACGTCCAAGTTCTGCTCCCTCATTGAACAATAAAGCGTGATTACCCGTGATAGTCGGCCTTCCTCCAAGGCCAATAACTGCGCCTTTCACCCCAGCTGTAAAGCCCATGAACTGATGAGCATCAACCATTCCGGTAACAATTTTGAAATCTGCTTGCGTAAAATGCTTGTTTACGTAAACCGGTGTTCCGTTAGAAGATTCTCCTAGAAATTGTAACATTTCAAAATTGTCTGCATCGTGGGCCTCAATCTTATTAATTTTCGCTAAGATTTCATCTCCCAAAATATAATCTAAATCTTGTCTATTTGCAGGTCGATGTAACCCACCACCGATAATAAGAGTGATCTTTTCCTCAGTGATCCCATATTCATTTAACCATGAGATTAAGGATTCTAAAATAACCCGACTGGGCACCGGACGAGTTATATCACTAACCGCTATAGCGACAGAGTTGGAATGAATCAGCTTGTCCAAATCGATGTTACCGATTAAGTTTTTAAGTGCCGCATTCACATGGACTTCAGCAGTCTCTTCTGAGTGAACTTGTTTTAATTTTCCAAATATTACATCTATATTGTCTGGTATTGTACAGCACTGATTACTACGTCCATAAGGCACTTCTATTTTCACTGAGTTCATCCCTTCAAAAATACGAAAAATTAAATAGTCCTGAGGTATTATTGCTTTCTAATTAATCCTTATGTACATATTGGGTGTGAGTAGCTCTCACACCCAACAATATCAAATTTCTCCTAATTAAGCACTCGGATAAAGACGGGTCAAAACAAACTCTTTATGATTCAGTGTCTCAGCATTTGTCAATCGACCGCGAGCTGTCTTCCTGATGCATTCCATCACTTGCTCGCCAGCTTGTTCTAGCGTAATCTCTTTTCTCAATATCCCGCTAACATTCTCATCAATATGTTCCGACATTTCACTACAGGTTCTCGGGTTAGCTGAGATCTTAACAACGGGCTCGATTGGGTTTCCCACAATATTTCCTTGTCCTGTAACGAACAAGTGGAGCGTTGCTCCTGCTGCCATCATCACGGTAATACATTCAGCGGCTGCAGAAGATGAATCCATGAAATAAAGCCCTGGAGCTTTGGGTTCTTCACAGGGTTTAAGTACTCCAACGATTGGAGACTTCCCTGCTTTAGCAATGTTGCCCAGTGCTTTCTCCTCAATCGTCGTTAACCCTCCGGCTATGTTTCCTTGAGTCGGTTGGGTCCCCAAAAGATCTGCACCTTTGGAATCAATCAGTTCGAGATACTCTCGTTGAATCCTGCGATACTCGTCTGCTAGTTCTGGAGTAGCAAAGTGCTTTGCCAGAATATGTTCTGCTCCAGTGGTTTCAGGTGTTTCTCCGAAAATTACGGTTCCACCCATTTCTACTAACATATCAGCGATAATTCCAGCAGTAGGGTTCCCTGCCAAGCCGGTCGTTGTGTCAGACTCACCACATTTGAAGCTGACAACAAGGTCTTTTAGGTCTGCTTCCACTTTTTCAAGTGATGTTGCGTATTGAGCAAATTCTTTGGCTTTTCTGGAGGCCATTTCTATAGTCTTCAAATCGCCATGTCTTTCAATGCCGAAGTAAGCTACTGGTTTACCCGTTTCAGCAATTCCATCCGCAATTTTTTTCGCCCAGTTAGGCTCGATCCCGATAACAATGACTGCAGCAACGTTAGGATTGCGTCCTGCTCCAATCAATGTCTCAAAGTGAAGGTCCAGGTCTGCTCCAAATTGCAGCCGTCCATAAGGATGCGGGAGTGCCATGGTTCCGGCAATATTATGCGCTACGGCTTCACATGCTGAGTTTGATAAATCGTCTACTGGAAGTATTACTACATGGTTACGTATACCAATTCGTCCATTATCACGACGATAACCTAAAATCTTAGTTTCCATAATCCCACCTCGCAGTCTTTAAGTTATGGGTATGAACCCAGTCTCCCACTTTGATATCTTGAGTTGCCTTACCGATGTTCTCACCGTATTTGACAATAATATCACCTTGTTTAGCTGGTTTTAAGGCAATTTTGTGGCCAAGAGGAATGTCTTGGTTTGCTGTGACATTGACTTGATCATCGCCTTCTAAGTAGGCACCCATCACAGCTGCACCGGCTTTAATTTCCTCAACTGCAACGCCAACATGGTCTTCGAAATTGTGAAACAAAAATTTGTGATTACTCATGCCAATCCTCCTTCTTTAAGCGAACCCTTTCTTGGATCCTAGTTCTTAAGTGGTATGTGGTATGTGGTATGTGGTGTGTGGTATTACCTTTAACGTTAGTTTAATACGTAAATTCAGATATGTCAATATAAAAATAAGAATTATCTCTCTGATCGCGATCCGGGCAATCCACTCAACATCTTGGATCAGTCTTTCGCCCAGGTACTACCTTATCATCGGAACTTAACTTTCACCATTTTCAGTGTCCCAATCAACAGAATACTCAATCCCACTGATCGCTCGATGTACACCCTCCAAGTGATAGGACATTTTTCCCTTAGCTTGATTTACATCCCTATTCTTAATTGCTTCTAAAATATTTGCGTGGTCTAAAACTGATTGCATTTGTCTACCTGGAACCATGAGTGTCCTAGCACGGTTTTCGCCTAAAAGATCAAGCAAATTCAGCATTAGGCGCATAAGAACTCTATTTCCCGAAGCTTCACAGATCTTTAAATGGAACTCAGCATCCAAAACCGCAAAATTTGCATCGTTACCACTGTTTACCTGTTTTCCTTTTTCTATAATTTCCTCGAGTTGGTCTATATCGCTTCCTGAAGCATGTTCAGTACACCAAACTACTGCTTGAGTTTCAAGAATTTGCCTCACTTGAAAAAGCTCATCTACCGTCCCCTTGTTAATCTGTAAAAACGATGCTAAACGGGAAACATTTCCTTGATCAGAGGCGATATTTATAAACGCTCCCATCCCATGCCGAATATTGACCACCCCCAACCCAACCAAGGTCTTCAGTGCATCACGAACAACAGTACGGCTCACTCCTAACGCTACCGCTAATTCTCGCTCAGCAGGGAGTCTGTCTCCAGGCTTTAATTCGCCGTTATTAATACGCTGGATTATTTGATTAACAACACCTTCTGATAAATTACCATAGGTTCTAACTGGTTCAAACATTTATATGCACCGACCTTTTCTGGATTTAGCCCCCAATAGTGGTAATACCACTATTGGATTATATCATAGATTATCGATGATACCAAATGATAACTTCAAAATATTAAAAAAACAGCAGGTAAAAACTCCTTACCTTTGGTTAAGCGACTTACTTTGCCACAAACGATCGGACTGTGAACCGTAACACGATATACTACCTTGGAAGCAACATTTGAATGCCCCGCTAAAGATGCAACCTCATGAATCCGTCGTTTTGCTTAATCCGCTCATTGCCATTGCTTTTACTGCTGTAATCTCCTAACAATAAAAAACACTTATTCCAAAAATATCAGAATGAGTGTTTTAGCATAGCTAAATAATTGAGTTTTTGACAGACACAATTTTACAATATCTCCAAAGCCGCCTGTACCAAGGCTTTCAGTATTTATTTTAACTAAAATCTAGTTTTATTTGGTGGGCGATACTGGTCTCGAACCAGTGGCCTCATCCGTGTGAAGGATGCGCTCTACCGCTGAGCTAATCGCCCTGGTATCGATGCACGAGGCTCGATGCTCGATGCTCGAAATAAGAAAATATTATCTAACACTTTCAATGTAGTTAACTTTCGATTTCGATATATATCCGTGCCAACTTCAGATATGATCTCCACCTCGGTATTGATGCACTTCCACCGTTTCGAACTTCGAACCTCGCGCCTCGAGCTTCGAAATGGTGGGCCCACTTGGATTCGAACCAAGGACCAACCCGTTATGAGCGGGGGGCTCTACCGCTGAGCTATGGGCCCGTATTGAAGTGAAAGCAAAATTGGCTCCCCGAGTAGGACTCGAACCTACAACCTACCGGTTAACAGCCGGTTGCTCCACCATTGAGCTATCGAGGAATGTCCTTTGCACGGGTTATTATACGAAATTCAGTCCCTTTAGTCAAGTCTTATACAAAATTTAATCTTTATACAACTCAAACTTACTTCGATATTCGATGCATAATTTGAGGGAGGGAATACTATCTAGCACTGTTCGTACATCGAACTTCATACCTCGATCTTCTATTATAGAATACTCTTCTAACTTCGAGTATAATGATCAATGCCCAATTCGAATTTAAACATTTTTCGAATCTCGATCTTCGAATATCTCACTTCTCATTTTGGCATTTATTCCAAGTAATCCTTTAGCTTTTTACTCCGGCTTGGATGGCGCAATTTCCGTAATGCCTTGGCTTCAATCTGCCGAATTCGTTCTCGAGTAACCCCAAATTCTTGTCCAACTTCTTCCAATGTCCGGGTGCGTCCATCATCCAGTCCAAAGCGTAACCTAAGCACTTTCTCTTCACGTGGGGTTAATGTTTCCAGAACTTCTTCCAATTGCTCTTTTAAGAGGATGAACGAAGCGGCCTCCGCTGGTGCCGGAGCATCCTCGTCTGGGATAAAATCTCCCAGATGGGAGTCTTCCTCTTCCCCGATGGGTGTCTCTAGTGAAACAGGTTCTTGGGCAATCTTCATAATTTCACGTACACGTTCCACAGGGATATCCATCACCTTAGCGATTTCTTCAGGAGCTGGTTCCCTCCCCAACTCCTGCAAGAGTTGCCGTGAAACGCGGATTAACTTGTTAATCGTTTCTACCATGTGCACTGGAATCCTGATCGTCCGCGCCTGGTCAGCAATTGCACGGGTAATGGCTTGACGGATCCACCAGGTGGCATAAGTGCTAAACTTAAACCCTTTAATATAATCGAATTTTTCTACAGCCTTAATCAGTCCAAGATTTCCTTCCTGAATCAGATCAAGGAAAAGCATACCCCTTCCAACATAGCGTTTCGCAATACTGACCACGAGTCGCAAATTGGCTTCAGCTAGTCGGCGCTTAGCTTCCTCGTCGCCGTTTTCCATTCGTTTCGCTAATTGTATTTCTTCCTCGGCCGAAAGCAGAGGGACTCGTCCAATTTCTTTCAGATACATGCGGACCGGATCATCAATTCCCACACCCTCAGGGACGCTTAGATCCACTTCCGCCTCTTCCTCTACATCATCATCCGTATCCTCAGCTATTTCCTCTTCGTCTTCCTTGTCCTTTTTCAGAACCTCCAGATCAACTTCGCCAGGCTCAGGCACCACATCAATTCCCATACGGCCAAATTGTTGGTAGACATCGTCAATTTGATCCGCGGAAAGATCAATCCCTTGGAGAGCATCCATAATCTCTCGGTATGTTATGGATCCTTTCTTTTTGCCTTTCTGAATGAGGGCTTGGACGTTGTCCATTTTTTGCTCTTCGTTCATCTGTCCCCCGCCTTCCCTCAGATCCTGCTTTTGCGAGTCTATAACCTTACTATTCGCCACGTTTTAACCGCTCTCCTATCTCTTTCAACAGAGCCATGGCCCCTGCCATGTCACCGGATTTTTCTAAAGTCGCCATGCGTGCTTGAAGATCTTCCACTTTTTCCTCAGCTTGAGTCGAAAGAATTTCCTTAATACAATCATCTAAAAGTCGCTCAGCTTGAGATATATCTAACTCTTCCAGGAGCAAGCTCGCCAACCGGCTTTGTACTGTTTCGTCACAGTGCGCCGGCAATACGCCATCCTGATCGAGATAATTAAAAATTTGTTGATGTACAGGGACTTTCCAAAAGGATTCTCCAAGCATAGCCTTTATCTTAGGTAAATGTGAAATATCTTCTAAAAGCATGCGTAGAAGCAAGAGTTCTGCACGATAAACTCCTAAATAGACAGTCGGCAGAGGGGGAGTACTTTCCCCTTTACATATAATGGCATTAGTAATATTATCTCTACTTTTTATAGAACTAACCTGTTTTTGTTGATAATATTCCTGTAACCGCTCTTTTTTAGGTTTTTTCGGTTCCTGGCTTGCAATTTCGCGTTGTACAGCCTCTAATGTAAGACCGAGTTCCAAACTCAAAAAGCGTTCATACCCTTCCCTTTCAACCGGACTAGTAACTTTCAAGATGTCTGTTGAAAGTTTAATCACTAATTCCGCCTTTTCAGGAATATTTTGTGGTGGCTTTTCGCGAACTAGTGTCCTATACTTGAACTCCACAAAGGTCAAAACCTTGCTCAGAGCTTTTTTAAACTCCTCCACACCGAAATTTTTCATGAACTCATCCGGATCCTTTGCTCCAGTTAAGGTTAAGACGTCCACCCTGATCCCAGCGTCGCGGAGGATTTCTCCCCCTCGAAATGCAGCCTGAATTCCAGCTCCATCTGAATCATAGAGAAGCACGACGCGTAAAGTATACCGTCTCAAAAGCTTTGCCTGATCCTTTGTTAAAGCTGTCCCCAAGGACGCTACTGCATTAGGGAACCCAGCATTTTGCAGGGCGATGACATCCATATAACCCTCGACTAAGAGAGCATATCCTTCTTCACGAATCCCTTGATGCGCACGATGCATTCCATAGAGGTGATGCCCTTTATTAAAGAAAGCACTCTCCGGAGAATTCAGATACTTAGGGATTGAATCATCCAGCACTCGACCACCAAAAGCAATTGGATGTCTACGTCGGTCGAGTATACTAAATAGGACTCGGTTTCGAAAACGATCATAATATTGCTGTCCGTCTTTAGTTAGCGTTTCCTTTTCAACGGCTAGGCCTGCTTCTGCCAATTCATGTGGTCGAACGCCCAGTTCTTGCATGTAACCCAATAATCCATCCCAGCGTTCCGGAGCATAACCTAAGCGAAAGCTTTTCATGGTATCAAGGTCAACCCCGCGCTTAGCAAAGTAGACTCGTCCGGGTTCTCCTTCGGGCAATCTCAAGAGAAGGTCATGAAAATAGCTTGCAGCCCATTCGTTAATTTCTTCGAAACGTCGACGAAGTCGTGTTTCCTCCCGTTCACGTGGAGATTGTTCCTTTTCAGGAAGAGGCACGCCGTATCGGCTCGCCAAATTGTGAACGCTCTCAACAAAAGACCAATTTTCCTTCTTCATAACAAAAGAAAAAATGTTTCCTCCAACATTGCAGCCAAAACAATAAAACATTTGTTTCTCAGGGGTCACAGTAAAACTAGGTGTCTTTTCCGAATGGAAAGGACAAAGTCCCCAATAGTTTTTCCCCTTACGCTGCAAGCTGACGTATTCAGATATAACCTCAACGATATCAGTACGCAAACGTACTTCCTCGATGGTCTCTTCTGGAATTAATTCGTCATAAGCCCTATTCTCCACGTTCTTACGTCCTTCGATGTTTACCCACATTTTATTTAGTTTGTCAACCCTTCACTTATACAATTCTTCGCCGAAAATTCACGGAATCCTCTTTTTTAGTCTTCTTATCCAGAATTACTTTTAGAAAGAATTCAAATACTTTTCCAGAAACTAATTTATTCTCCTTATCGGGTATTAATACCTCCTTTCTTCGACATTTTTTTTATGCAAAATAGCTGCTCCGTTAAGCCTCAACTAGGCAAACCCTTTCCCCTACTTGAAAATCATGTTAATATGTAACCATCAATCCAAGTTATTCTGATATGAAGTAGATTGGTACAAATAATGAACCTTATGAGGAAGGTGGATATATTATGTCCGGACATACATTTAAAACTCTTTTGTTAACGATTGTTGCAATGCTTCTTGTCGGAATTCCTCTTACAGGATGTAATCTGACCAAAACAACAGCACTTAAATCACCCGGTGATACTACCACCAAATCACCCGGTGATACTACCACCAAATCGCCCGAAACTGCTCCAACTCCTTCCCAAGGCACTCCTTCGGACACGACCCAGCATTCCATGAAATTAACCCTCTACTTTCCCAATGCAGATGCGAGTGGATTAATTGCCACGGATCGAACAGTGGTCGTTAAAGATCAAGAAGTGATCAAAACGATGTTCAAAGAACTAGCAACTCCCCCTCCAGGATTGGAAAAACCACTTCCTCTGGGAACGACATTACTCAGCGCGACTGTTAGCGCAGACGGCGTGGCAACAATTGATCTCTCCACAGACTTCCAAAAGAACTTTGGCGGAGGGTCTGATGGTGAACAAATGACGATGTATAGTATCGTGAACACATTAACCACTCTTCCGAACATTCAAAGTGTGCAATTTCTCTTGGACGGAAAAAAACATGATGGGATACTCGGGAACCTAGACACTAGTAGACCGCTTAAACGAAATGAAAGCTTAATTAGCACAGGAAAATAGGCTATTCCGGTGCATTCGACACTATGACGCCCCCTAGACCCAAGCTAGAAGAAGTTTCTTAGTTTGCGAGCACGGATAGAGATAGGCGTCAAATAAGCAGGAGGCAAAGGTGGTTGAGAGCTAGGCTCTCAACCACCTTTGTAGTAAGGCGACAAGGGACCATCGCTATCCTTGACTAGGAGCTAGGCTGATGCCGCGCTTTTGCGTCAAAAACGCAAATAGCCCCCCCTAGAACTCCCACCACCGTCCCTCCCTCCGTCGACCAAAGCCAGAGGCAGTTTCTTAGCTTAGAGAGCACGGAGAGAGGAATCGCGTCAATGGGCGCAGGCGATAAGGCGTAAAGAAACGCATTGGACTTGTCCATGGATGGACTGATGTCGCGGTGCCATGGATGGCAAGGAGCGACCACATTCAGAACAACCCAGAGGTTATGCGTTTTAGCCTTAGCGACAAGCGAATAGCGATGGATCACGATAGTCTCCAGTGGAGAGTATCGCCGAAGCCGTGATCCCTTAAGGAATACCTACCGGCGTAGGATGTGCGAACGGGCCAAGAAACTTCCTCCCTATCGAGGAACAAACAATCTTCCAAACAGATCAATGGCGTAATTATCAGTCAATCCTGATATATAGTCAACGACCGCTTGGGTTTCGTCCCCGCCTGCCCAAATCAAAAAATTCTCAGGGAGTTTGGAGGTATCCCGTCTATAATACTCAAAAAGGGCCTGAATAATGTATTTCCCTTTACGACGCTCTTCGCTTAAGGTTGGGCTGTTATATACCCTGGCAAACATAAATTGTCTAAATTCCTGCATTGCTCCTTGGACCTTGACCGACTGATGAATGCAGTTTTGCCCAATCGAAGCCTCAATCATGTCAACCACCATCGTCGTAATCATATCGCTCGGTTTCTCTCCGAGCGTCCGCTTAACAGTCGCAGACAAGTCACTTCGGATAAGTAAACCCGCCCGCAGGGCATCATCGTAATCATGACAAAGATATGCAATCCGATCTCCTGTTTTCACAATCTGTCCCTCGAGAGTTATCGGAATACCTTCTCCGGTGTGATGTAAGATCCCATCGAGAACAGGCTCGGTAAGATTCAAGCCCTGACCCTCACGGGCCAGAACCTTTAAAATTCGTATCGACTGTTCATTATGTTCAAAGTGAGTGATGATGTGCCGAAGAGCCTCTTCTCCGACATGTCCGAAGGGAGTATGCCCAACATCATGCCCTAAAGCAATCGCTTCGATAAGATCCTCATTCAATTGTAGCCCCCGAGCGATCGTTCGGCATATTTGGGAAACTTCCAAACTATGCGTCATGCGGGTTCGGTAATGATCCCCAGAAGGTGCAATATAAACCTGTGTCTTATGTTTAAGACGACGAAACGGTTTACTGTGCAGAATCCGATCACGATCCCGTTGAAATTTAGCACGAATCGGGCACTCTTCTTCCAATCGCTCGCGCACGGCATCCCTGCTTCTTGCGGCAAATCGGGAAAGCCGTTCTTCCTCTTCCTTTTCAGTCCGCACGCGGATGTTCTGAACCTCACTCATCTTAAACCCCCTTGTTCTATACGTGGCTAACAACCTACCAGATAGACTCTCTATGTTACACAATGTTCTTTCCAGCTAAATCTTGAATCCTTTTTATTCTAACACAAGGTATAGACATACGCGTGTAGTCGGATCGAAGTGTTACTCATACCAGAGTAAACACCAGGACTTCGGTGACGAAGTCGCACAGCCCGTAACGAGTACTATCGCCCTGCAGGATTGGTTTAGCCGAAGCCGCCTATCCCAAAAGGAATACGTCGCGGTGGAATCACACCTAAGCAAAACTAGCACTGTTTTTATAAGTGGATCACATAACTCTAATAACGATTAAACCGACCCCTAAGGAGTCGGTCTCTGCTGGTCAAACTCTTCCTAATCAGTGGTTTTGCACATATTTTGCTAAGTCACGCGCACATCGTTCAATATCTCCTAACTCATCCTGGATGATCTGACATAAAGCTTTGGGTTGAATATCCCAATACATATGAACGAGTCGATTACGAAACTGCACCATTTGTTTTAGCGTCACCACGTCCACTGTGAGTAAAATATTGTTTTCTAAGAGTACCTTAAAAATATCCGCATAATCTTTTGGGGCTCTCAAACCCTGATCCGAAATAATATGGTTTCCAATATTAATTAAGCATTCTATAGCTAACTGCAAACATCGTTCCGCGCTATGAAAATCCTTTCGTGATGAAACAAACTCCTCTTCAGTAAGAGACTGAATTTCTTTCAAGAAATCTAAATACTCGTTGATGAGTTGTAATTGGCGTTCAACCTTCGTACGATTAACCAACTTATAACCCCCTCTCAATAGCACGTTGGAAAAATGCTTCCTGATATTCTCGTCGATAGCCTTCAAAGTCCCAATAACGAGAACGCGTGTCTGTTTCGAAATCAACTCTTAAACTCTCGTCACGGCTAAGAAGTAACACGCCTTCCTGTACGATAGCGTAACGCAGCGGAAGAGGAGCATGATCCCAATCCACTAAATCAACTGCATCCGTTTCGAGACAATCAGCAATAGTGGAACGAATATTTAATTGTTCTTTCCATGTCATTTCTTTATTATATTTAACTGCAAAATCCCAATCGCTTAAAGGGGTTCCTTTTCCCTGAGCGCGTGATCCAAACCAGTATGCTAACTCAATCTCTGAAAACGATGTAACAGCCACTTTGCACTTTTCCATTAACTCACCCATTACTTCAAACCTCATTTTCCTCATTACTTAAACCTTGCCCCTAATACGTACATCATACACTAGTGCATATCTAATTATACCAAAATATGGTACAAAAACAATCACTCTTCACTCTTTTATATAATCCTATTCTACCATGACCAACGAGAGAAAAGGCAAGAACCCGGCTTATATAAGCTGGGTTCTTGCCTTTTCTCAGGAGAGGTTCTACCGATTCTTAATCGCAGCGGTGTGATTACGCCGTCTTCCGCTCCCCCAACCTCCAATGTCGCACTTCTAATTATCCGGTTCTTCACAGATAAACTACCAATGGTGATAGGGTCAAAGATTGATTTCATGACAACGCCTCCTTAGAATGATTGAGCAACTCCAAAACAAGTAAAAAGAACCCTTCATAATTAAATCAATGGACTTTTATCTCCTTTATAATAAATAACGAGCCGATGGAGCGCTCGCGTACAGGCAATGTACAGTAATTTTTTATCAAAATCATTCGTATAGTTCTCGATACTAACATCGTAAACGATCACAACATCAAATTCTAATCCCTTCGCCATATATGATGGAATGACCAATGCACCTTTTATTACTTCTCCGCCCCGTGGTTTAATAAGGGTAATTTGCACCGATTTTTTCAGCAGACAATACACCTTTTCTGCCTCAGCTTGAGTTTTACAGATTACGGCTATGGATTCATACCCTTGCTCTGTATAATTAGCAATATCCTTGATGATAGCCTGCTCCATCGACTTAGATGTTTCTTGATGGAGAACCAAGGGTTCCTCACCATGACGATCAATAGAACAATAATTTTGTTTGCCACCTTCACCCAGTAGCTTCTGTGTGAAGGTGTTGATTTCACGAGTTGATCTATACCCTTTATCTAATGACAGCTTCACCATTTTACGTTTATTGAGTATCTCAGAAATATCATCATAGAGTGAACGGTCTATCGTCTTTTCAATCGTCTGCTGAATGTCTCCCAAGACCGTATAAGTTGCATTTTTGTACAAAAGCTTAAAAACCTCATATTGCAGAGGGAAATAGTCCTGGGCTTCATCAATAACTACATGTTTGATCTCGGAAAACAAATCATTCCCTTCGATTTTTAACTTAAGATAAAGAAGTGGAGCATAATCCTCATAGTGCACTTGCCCCTTTCGAAGATTTTGTTGGGTCGTTGAAACAATTTCTTCAATATCCTCTGGAAGTTTTAGACCTTGCGACAGCTTAACCAAAAGTCCACGGTTATTGAAAAGCAGCTCATACAACTGCTTATAATCAACGTTCGTAAATCTTTGGATTCGTTCCCGAAATACCTTGGCTTGTTTAATAGCTAATAATCGGCTGAATGAACAGTGTTTTCATACATATCCTTTTTAGCGGCAATTAAGTCACTCTTTTTCTCTGCTAAATCGTCCTCTTCCCTTTCAACCTCTTCGTTAATAAAAGCTATTGTTTTCCTAAGATACTCAATTTCCTCTTGATGATTTTCTTGATAACTGTCCATTGTATCACACTCCTAAACTCAGAATCTTGAAAACCCAGTTGACATTCATATAGACTTTGTGATATGATATTATCAAGAGATAAATTCTATTTTGGATTTTTATGTCTATTTTTTATTATATAACAAAAACATTTTCAAGTATAGTAAAAGGTGACCTACTAAGCTAAATCCTAAACGAAATATCCGAAATGCAGTCTGACGATCAGTCCAAGTTGTTGTTTTTCTTGGTACTGATAATTCTGCTACACAGTAGAAAAACAAACAGTTTGGCTTCGTTGTATACTACGAAGTCAAACTGTTTGTTTATTATAGATAATTCTGCTTTGGTCACAGCCGAATTCACACTTAGATTCTTGGGGTAACAAAAATCACTAAAAGACAATACCCCAATACCCATACTTTACTATACGTATATCCTCTAAGCCTTGATGTATAAGGCTTAGAAAGTGATGTCTATACTATTTCCCTTGATGTCTTATCGCAGCTTGAGCGACCACTAACATAAAGGACCAATCTCAATTTTTAACCATTATGGAACACTTTTATCATCTGTTGCATAAATTTTTTTTACTACTTATTAATGTCCAGTACATTGACGGTATAAGGTGTAAAAGACATATTGGCTGGGGTGGCTGAATTCGAACCAATGAAATACCAGAGTCAATCTTCTGTAAACGTCACCGTAAAGCTCCCTTGTACCTCTTCCTTACGGCAAGGTTTATTCCTGAATTGGGCGAACTTCTCCAAGTTACTTGCCTCCGCCTCAGTCGCCACAATGACCTTAAGCGGACGTACCATACCCAACGCTCTCTTAACTTGGTGAAGACTGTCGGGGATAGGAAGATCCCGAAGTGTATCCATGACCATACCCCTCGTATCAATAATACCGTCTTTAATATTCCAGGGTACACCTTTTCCGTGTTTATAGACATAAATATCAGCGCCAAAAACTGATATCTATGATAAATGGTTCTTTTATAGCAAACGATACCCTACCCCAGGTTCAGTTATAATATGCTTCGGTAGAGATGGGTCACGTTCGAGTTTGTGCCTGATCTGACTAATGTACACTCGTAAGTACTGTACTTCCTTTTCATAAGACGGGCCCCACACGGCACGAAGTAACATCCTATGGGTAATAACCTTACCGGCATTAACCGCTAAATTTTTAACTATTTCATATTCAGTGAGAGTAAGCTTTACTTCGTTATCATCAATTAAGATTCGACGATGTACAAAATCAATTGACAAATCTTTAAATCTTATAACTGGCTGTTCGTCGTCTCCTGCATTATGACGCAATGCTGCTCGCATACGGGCTAACAATTCGCCCATAGCAAAAGGTTTTGTTACATAGTCATCCGCTCCAGAGTCAAGGGCGGTGATCTTATCTGTCTCCTGTTCTTTGACAGAAAGAATTATAACGGGCACTTTGGACCATTCCCGTAATTGGCGAACTACGTCTAGTCCGTCAATATCAGGTAATCCTAGATCTAAAATAACCAAATCCGGGCTGAATTTGGCTACCACATCAAGACCTTCCTTGCCCGTCCCGACGTCTTTTACAATATACCCATTGCCAGTTAAAGCCACCCGCAAAAACCGGCGAATTTGTGTTTCGTCATCAATAATTAAAATCCGTAACCCCTTGTTTTCCATCTCAAACACCTTCATTCATAGGAGGAACTCTACCCATGGATTTATTGGATAAAGGTAAGGTGAACGTGATTGCAACCCCACCGAGTTTATTATTTTTAGCCCAAATTTCCCCTCCATGCGCTTCAATTATTCCTTTGCAAATAACTAAACCAAGCCCCGTTCCACTCACTTGAAGGGGAGAGTTGAGCCGATAAAATTTATCAAATATCTTACTTAAATCAGTCTCCGGTATACCTTCGCCCTGATTAGCCACAGCTGTCTCTAGCAGCTTTCCTCTCTGCTGGGCAGTTACTACTATTTTACTCCCTCGTTTAGAATACTTTAATGCATTATCCAATAAATTTATTAGTACTTGCTCAATTAAAATATAGTCTGCCCGTACCAAAGGTAATTCTGGCTGGACATTAATGTCCAAGGGACGACTCGTTAAGGCCTCTCCGAGCTTATCAACAGCGACACCGATGATATCTTGAAGATCGCACCAATCTTTATTTAATTTTAGCATGCCACTTTCTAACCTTGCCATATCTAACAGATTATTGACAAACCGATTCAGTCGTTCAGCTCCATGCAAAATTGTTTGTAACAAATCCTGTCGAGCTTCTGGAGTGTATACAGCATTTTGATCATCGAGCAGCCCTGTGACTGCACCAATAATCGAGGCCAGAGGGGTACGCAAATCGTGCGAAAGTGAATTAAACAGCGCTGTACGTAGCCGTTCAGACTCTATTAAGTTATGAGTCTGTCTTGCTTGCTCTGCTAATTTGATCCTATTGATAGCCATAGCCGCTAACCCAATAAAGGCCTCTAATAAACGAGCACGCTCAGGGTCAAATTGCGCATCAGTGTCGTTAAAACAAATACCTAAAACCCCTTGTACTCCCTGCTCTGTGCTTAATGGGAAATATGCAGCGGCAGCTGCGCCTAAGGTTTCTGTTCCTTTACCCGCTTTTTGTCCACGTTCAAATACCCAGCATGCGACCGCTAGTTCGCTTTCATCTAAGAAGTTATTAGATCCCGAATCTTTCTGAAGAACCAATTTAGCATTTTCATTTGGCAGGAGCAAAACAACTTGCCCCTCTAGAGTACTAGCAACATTACTTGCAATACTATCCAACACAGCATCCAGCTTATCCACTGCTGCTATATCCCTGCTTAGAGCATATAATGCAGAAACTCTGCTCTCTCGCTGCCGTGAATAATTTACTTGGTTTTTCAATTGAACGGAAAGAGTTCCCGTAATTATACCCACGAGCATAAAGATCGCGAAGCTAAATAGATAACGGAAATCAGCAACGGTAAATGTAAAAATAGGTGGCACGAAAAGGAAATCAAAGGTTATAACTCCCATAGCGGCAGTAACCACGGCCGTTAACCTGCCCCATCGAGCTGCACTTAATAAAACAGGTAGGAGATAAAGTAATAAAATATTATCGATTCCAAGAAAGGAACTTATAGGGGTAATGATCAAAGTCATCAATATCATCATTAAAAGCGACACCAAATAAGGGATAAATGATAAAGAGCGCCGTTGTTGAGGACCGGTCTCTTTTTCCTTTTCTCTTTTTGTAGTCGGTTTATAACTTTGTCCTGCCTCTTGTTGACTCCCTGGGATAACGTGTATACTAATACCTTGACTATGACGAATCACATTGTCGACGATAGAGCTATGGACGATATCCCAGAAGCGAGTATGATCTGGTTTACCAATAATTATCTGTGAAACATTGCGCTTTCTAGCAATCTCCAAAATCTCTTCGGCCATGCCGTCCCCTGTTAGAGCTATGATTTCCGCACCCAATGTTTCAGCCAAACGAATATTTTTAGCCAATGAATCTCTATCAGCTTCATTTCTGGAAAGACGATGAAGGTGGGGTTCCACATGTACAGCTAACCATTCCGCATTTTGGTTTGTCGCCATTCTCTTGGCTACTCGAATTAACTTAGCAGAAAAAGGGCTGGCACTTATACAAACCAAAACCTTTTCCCCAGTGGGCCAGGGACCATCGATTCCATGAACCCGCATATAGGATTCCAACTGGCAATCGACTCTCTTGGCGGTATAACGAAGGGCTAACTCCCTTAGCGCGTTGATATTTCCTGGGCGAAAGAACTTTTTCAAGGCTTCAATCGCCTGTCCGGCAACATAAACCTTACCATCTTTCAGTCTTTGTATTAACTCTTCAGGCGGTATATCAATCAATTTTATTTGAGATGCAGTTTCTAATATCTGGTCAGGAACAGTTTCCCGCACCGTTACCCCTGTTATCTGGGCTACTATATCGTTTAACGTTTCTAAGTGTTGGATGTTTAAAGTGGTATAAACGTTTATTCCCGCAGCCAATAATTCTTGGACATCCATAAAGCGTTTCTTATGCCGGGACCCTATGACATTGGTATGGGCTAGTTCGTCGACCAAGGCAATCTGGGGACGTCGTTCTAATATGCCATCTAAGTCCATTTCATAAAAAGTCTTGCCCTTATAATTCAGAGGTCTTGTCGGGATAATGGGTAACCCTTTAAGCATAGCCTCAGTTTCTGCTCTCCCGTGAGTTTCTACTAAGCCTACAATAATATCCATACCTTCCGACAGCTTTTCCCCGGCTGCTTCGAGCATAGCATACGTTTTTCCAACCCCGGCGGCGGCCCCTAGGAAAATCGTAAGTTTCCCGAGGCCCTCCTTCTCAAGACTGGCGAGCAACTCATCGGGGTCTATTCGTTTCTCCTTCTCCATTTAACATCACCCACTTATAAAGAATCTAAAGCGATATTTAATCTCAATACATTTACCCGTGACTCACCTAGGAAACCGAACTGCCTACCCTCAGTGAACTGATCTACAAGGGCATAAACCTTTTGTTCACTAAGATTCCTGGCCTTAGCTACCCTGGCTACTTGAATTTGAGCAGCTTCGGGGGTAATATCGGGGTCTAAACCGCTTGCTGAAGCTGTAACCGAGTCTCCAGCAACGGGAGTCGTAGATGCTAATCCGTTCTCTGTTCTCACCTTTTCCGCTTGATTGGCAACTGAGTCTAATAATACTTTGTTCGTTGGTCCTAAATTAGAACCACCTGAATTGGCAGCATCATAGCCCTCCTTACCCGCTGCCGAAGGGCGACTATAAAAATAACGAGGATCGCTAAAGTTTTGCCCGATCAGAACAGAACCTATAGGTACACCACTTTTGTATGCTAGAGAACCATCAGCCTGTTTAGGGAAGATAACCTTCGATAGGCCTGTGACTACTAAAGGATAGGCGATACCCGTTAACACTGTCATTACAAGTAACAACATTAAGGCCCTCCCCATTGTTTTTAACATCGTTATCTCACCCTTTCCAATATATCCAAGATTATTCGAATATCGTACTCCCATGTAAAAGACACCATGCTTATTAAGCTAGCTAGCTTAACCTCAACATAACCAGAAGCATGTCAATCAGCTTAATCCCGATAAAGGGAGCAATTAGACCACCTAAACCGTAGATCAAGAGATTGCGCCGCAAGATTGTGTTAGCTCCCAAGGGGCGGTAGGTAATCCCACGTAAAGCTAGTGGAACCAAGGCTACGATTATCAAAGCGTTAAAAATTACAGCTGAGAGAATAGCGCTTTGGGGTGTAGCCAGCCCCATAATATTTAACACACCTAATTCAGGGTAAGTGACTACAAACAAGGCCGGTATAATCGCAAAGTACTTGGCAATGTCATTAGCAATACTAAACGTTGTTAGAGACCCCCTAGTCATTAACAACTGCTTACCAATTTCCACTATCTCAATTAGTTTGGTAGGATTACTGTCCAGGTCCACCATGTTACCAGCTTCTTTGGCTGCCTGAGTGCCGCTGTTCATAGCCACACCTACATCAGACTGAGCCAAAGCAGGAGCGTCATTCGTACCATCTCCGGTCATAGCAACCAAGTGTCCTTTAGCTTGATACTCTCGAATTAACTTCAATTTTTGTTCTGGAGTTGCCTCTGCCAGGAAATCATCCACCCCTGCCTCTGCTGCAATAGCAGCTGCCGTTAACGGGTTATCCCCGGTGATCATTACGGTCTCAATGCCCATACGGCGAAGTTGAGAAAACCTTTCTTTAATTCCACCCTTAACAACGTCTTTAAGGTAAATGACGCCTAAGGCTTGATCTCCCTCGGTCACAACCAGCGGAGTGCCACCTTTTTTAGCGATCGTCTCTATCGATGTTTTCACCTCAGGGGACATTTCTCCCCCTTTTCCCCGCAAATATTTTTCAATTGTGTCCATAGCTCCTTTGCGGATTTCGCGGCCCTGCATATCAACACCACTCATCCGTGTTTGGGCGGTGAAGGGAACAAATTTCGCACCTAAAGCAGTGATATCTCGTTCCCGCAAATTAAATTTCTCCTTGGCCAAGATCACAATACTTCGACCCTCTGGGGTTTCGTCCGCTAAAGAGGACAATTGGGCGGCATCCGCTAACGCTTCAGGTGATACGCCTGGAGCAGGTATAAATTCCGTAGCCATCCTGTTTCCTAGGGTAATGGTTCCGGTCTTATCCAAAAGTAAGACCCCTACATCCCCAGCCGCTTCCACCGCCCGGCCAGACATGGCCAAGACATTACGCTTTAACAGTCGATCCATCCCGGCTATGCCGATAGCGCTTAGCAGACCTCCAATTGTGGTAGGAATCAAACAAACCAGGAGAGCCGCCAACACGGGGATGGGTACCGGTACTCCAGAGTAGATTGCGTAAGCCTCTAAGGTAACAACTGCCAACAAGAAGACAATGGTCAGTCCGATTAACAAAATGGTTAAAGCTATTTCATTAGGAGTTTTTCGGCGTTTGGCCCCTTCGACTAGGCTGATCATGCGGTCAAGAAACGTTTCACCAGGGTTGGCCGTGATCTTAACCTTGATCCAATCCGAAAGCACCCTAGTTCCGCCAGTGACCGCATTACGGTCTCCGCCCGATTCTCTGATCACTGGAGCAGACTCACCAGTCACCGCACTTTCATCAACGGAAGCAATGCCCTCAATGATTTCTCCATCGCCGGGGATAACCTCCCCTGTCTCAACGAGCACGATATCTCCCCTAACCAGTTTTGCAGCCGAAATATTTTCCGTTTTTTCTCCGACCAGCTTTTTAGCAATCGTGTCACTCCTGGTTTTCCTAAGGGATTCGGCTTGGGCCTTCCCCCTTCCTTCAGCTAGTGCTTCTGCAAAGTTGGCAAAAAGAACGGTAATCCATAACCATGCTGCAATCTGCCCGTCAAACACCAAACTTTTGGAATGTAAGGCGATATCTCTAATGGTAAAGTAAGTGGTCAATGCTGCTAAAATCTCTACAACTAACATGACAGGATTAGTCCATAAGACCTTAGGATTTAATTTTGTAAATGATTCTTTAATAGCTCTTGCTAAAATCGAAGGGCTAATGCTTGACTTTGTACTCATAGTTTTTTCAATCCTCCTTAAAAGGCCTTGCCAGCCAGCATTAATAAGTGCTCAACTATGGGTCCTAGAGCTAGAGCTGGAAAAAAGGTCAAGGCTCCCACAATTAAAACCACGCCAGCCAAGAGACCGGAAAATAAACCGCCGGTTGTCTGAAAAGTCCCTGCACCTGGTGGGGTTGTTTTCTTACCTACCATACTTCCTGCGATGGCCAGAACCAGTATAATAGGACCAAAACGACCAATGAGCATACACAAACTCAGAGCAACGTTATAAAAAACGGTGTTGACACTAAGTCCGGCAAAGGCGCTACCGTTATTGGCTGACGCAGAAGAAAAAGCATAAAGTATTTCACTTAAGCCATGAGGTCCAGGGTTGAGGATAGAAGAGGTACCTGCCGGAATGAGCACCGCCAAGGCGCTACCGAGTAAAATGCAGGCTGAAGGGATAAGCACTGCCAAGATGACCATCTTCATCTCAAAAGATTGTATTTTTTTACCAAGGTATTCCGGCGTCCGCCCAACCATAAGACCTATTATAAATACCGTTAAAATCACAAACAACAACATAGTATATAAACCTGACCCGACACCGCCGAACACCACTTCACCTAACATCATCTGCAGCATAGCTGGGAGCCCTCCTAAAGGAGTCAGGCTATCATGCATGGCATTGACGGCACCACAAGATGTCGCAGTCGTTATCGTAGCCCATAAAGCCGAGTTAACTACGCCAAACCTTACTTCTTTTCCTTCCATCACAGAGGAACCTGTGATACCGATCTGTTTAACCAATGGATTGCCCGCTATTTCAGCGCTATACGTTGTACCTAGCATTAACACCAACAAAATCAACATCGCCCCAAAAATGACCCTACCCTGTTTGGCATCCTTTAACATCTTTCCAAAGGTAAACGTTAAGGCAACGGGGATAAGTAGTAAAAATAACATCTCCAGAAGATTACTGAATGGGGTAGGGTTTTCGAAGGGATGAGCAGAGTTGGCATTAAAGAATCCACCACCGTTAGTCCCAATCATTTTGATAGCTTCCTGCGATGCTACTGGCCCCATAGCTAATGTCTGATTTGTCCCTTGAAGAGTATGCACTGTAAGATAGGGAGATAAGTTTTGAATCACTCCTTGGGAAACAAGTAACATGGCCCCCACAAAGGACATAGGCAACAGTATCCACAGTATAGTTCGAGTTAAATCTGCCCAGAAGTTACCGATTGATTTAGCTTGGTGGCGACTGAGGCCTCGAATTAAAGCAACTAATATACTAATTCCAGCGGCAGCCGAAAGAAAGTTTTGCACTGTTAAGCCGGTCATTTGGCTTAGGTAGCTCATCGTCGATTCACCAGCATATGCCTGCCAGTTGGTGTTGGTCGTAAAGCTGACCGCTGTATTCCACGCTAAATCCCATTTCAGCCCTCCAAACCCTTGTGGGTTAAGAGGCAAGTGCCCTTGAACCATTAGAAGGATGAAGAGTGAGATGAGACCAACAAAACTAAAAGCCAAAAGGGATAGAGCATATTCCCACCAGTTCATTTCTACTTTGGCATCAATACCACAAAATCGGTAGATAAATGCTTCTAGTGGTCCCATAACCCTGTCCATCAAGGTCGTCTCACCCTGGTATACCTTGGCCATATACCCACTAAGAGGGATTGCCATTGAAATGAGCACAACAAAGTAAAATAACATTTGAATAAAATCGTTACTCGTCATTACAATTCCTCCGCTTTCATCAGTGTGTAACTAAGATATATCAAAAGGCCTAAAGCAACGATGCCGCCTAAGATCATATCAGCCATGGATCTCCCCCCTTAGATAAATCGTTTTGCATGACCTTTCTCCCTTGCCTTCGTCTTGTTTATATTTCCACATCGAGAATTTATTATCCGAATGCAGTCTTATTATAGATCAGTTGCCCATTAAAACAGTGTTAAATAAACATTGATAACCATCAAAGAAACATAAAGATTCTCTCCTTATGCGACTTGCAGAGATACTTTCCGACTGGCAAAAAAGGGGCTGTAACAAACTTCAAAACAAGTTTTGTTACAGCCCCTTTAACGTAAATGCTGATAAGTTGCTCAATATTATTTCCAGCATCTGATTAAGTCTTATGCTTTAGATGCAAATATCTATCATAAAATGGGGCAGATATAACCAAGTAGGGTTTAACAATGGCTGTGTAGGCCAATCGGATATACGTTATTTTCCGATTCAAAGGAATAGAGACTCTTTCATTCTATATCTTTTCTTTATGGTTCTTATTGCAATCTTTACACTGTTTTTATAGGAGCCAGATCTATAATTATCAATGTAGAGTTACCGGTCTTCGTAGGGTTAATCAAATACATCTTCCAAAAGTCAGTTTTTTGTTGATGAGATATTTCATTCCATATGCATTATTCTAAGGTAAGTTCAACTTCAAGCTTAGATCGCCCTTAATAGAACGGTTCAGCATGATTATCCTCCTCTTCTCTCAGGCCGACTTGACATGGGACCTATTTTCATTCCTCTCTGTGAACCGGCCATTTCATGGAAGTTTTCATTAAATGGCCAATATTATTATCATCGTACTCGATGATATATGGGCTATTTTCCGTTTCTTCGGGTTTATCTCCAAAGTCAGGATTTGTTTCCCCAAACCTGTAATTAAAAGATGTTATTCTGTCCAAATTCCTGATTGCAGGTTTTTTTGTCGGGTCCAGTGCATAAGCAGCCCGAAAGTGCTTACCGGCTAAACTCAAATCTCCTGTTAACTCTGCAAGTATGCCAAGCAGATTCTGCACTTCAGAAGCATGGTAATTCTCAATCATTGCACATTTTATATACTCCTGTGCCGTCACATAATCCCTTTCTTGTATGGCGCTTACAGCTTTTTTGATATTCATTTCAAAAGAGTTAGATAATTCAATTCCAACTAACATTAATTCCACCTCCATAAAATCAACCGCAAGTTGCCTTACAATGAATATTTATCATGATATTTCTCCTTGCCTTCGCCCCGTTAGAGATCCACATCAAAAAACTTATTATGTGAATGCAATCTCATTATAGATCTGTTGCCCGTTAAAATAGTGTTAAATATACATTGATAACCATCAAGGAAACGTAAAGATTTCCTCACCTGATGTTCTCGCCAAAGGGCCAAAATTAATAAACCCTTTCATCAAAAAAACAAACCCTCTATGGGTCTGTTTTTTTAATGAAAGGATTTGGATGTGAACCAGGATATGCCAAGATAGTGTATCAACTTGAGTATTATTTAAATTCTCTTTAAGAACATATTGACATTAAACGTCATTCTAAAGAACTCCTATCCGGTTACTTTAGTGCGCAACAATTTGGGGCGCCTGTTTACCATTGTATTTTTCCTTATAAGCATCAATGTGTTTGCTTTCTCCGTACTCATCTTTTTCAATAAAGTATGCTCCATAGACAATACATCGATCCAAGAATACCTTCATCATTCCGGATACATTATCAAAGTAAAGTGGTGTGCCTAGAGACCAAAACAAGACTGGATGCAAATAATCGCTTCCAGCCTTGTTTTTCTACTACAATTAAGGTCCCCTGGTTCTAACTCTGGAACACTCCTACAATTTCTCCAGCTTCAAGCCTGTCTCATGACCGTTAAGGTTCTGCTTTTCCAAGCTAGCATCCTTAATTCTCTCAATATTGTTTGCTAGAGTCTCTTGTTTTATATAGTCTTCATATAGTTTGACAGCATCAGCTATTTCCTCATCTCCATCATAGAATATTTCGATTCTATCCATCATTTCATAGTCATTAGATTTTCTCATTTGCTGTACCTTGGAGACAAACTCACGCGCATATCCTTCATCAATTAGCTCTTTGGTAAGCGTTGTATCAAGTATTACAAATAAATTGTCCTCCACGGTCATTGTAAAGCCTTCTTTAGCCGCGATCGTAGTGATGACATAGTCCTTAACTAGGTCTACACGTTCGCCCTCTACCTCAATCGAAATTGTTTCTCCCGCTTCTAATCTAGGCACAACAGAAGAAGCGTCAAGGGCTGCCAGTACTTTGCCTAAGGATTTTACTTTAGGTCCAAAGATCGACCCTGCTACTTTGAAATTAGGCTTTAGGCTAAAGTGCATATACTGGTTCAAATCCTTGGCAAACACAACCACCTTAACATTAAGTTCTTCCTTGATTAAAGGAAGCATGTAGTCGATCAGTTGCTCATATTTACTGTCAATCAAGATCTGTTGGACAGGTTGTCGAACCTTAATTCTGACCTGTTCCCTTGCTGCCCTGCCTAGAGCCACTAGATTTCTCACTAAGTCCATTCTAGTTTCCAGCTCGCCATCGATCAAGCTTGAATCGACGACAGGGTAATCCGCTAGATGGACTGATAGTTCGTCGGTCAAGCTTCGATAGAGTTCTTCGGAAATATAGGGCGCAAAAGGAGCTACCAACTTAGATAGTCCCACAAGTATTTCATAAGTCGTATTGTTGACCGCTTTCTTGTCATCTGTAAGCTCTGAGCCCCAGAAGCGTCTGCGTGAACGTCTTATATACCAGTTCGAAAGATCCTCATTGACAAAGACAGTAATCTTTCTCACCGCTTTGGTCAGATCAAAGGCACTCATATCTGACTCGACACCAATTAGCAGGCTGTTATACTTTGATAGTACCCATCGATCAAGCTCCGGTCGGTCCTTGTAATCAATAAAGAAGTCTCTTGGGTCAAGTTTATCCGTTTCGGCATATAAAGAAAAGAAAGCATACACATTTCTCATTGTACTGAAAAATTTACTTTGTACTTCCTTAATCCCTTCGATATCGAATTTCGTTGGACTCCAGGCTGGAGAAACATGGAGTAAATACCATCGTAAAGCATCCGCTCCATACTTATCAAACAATTCAAAGGGATCGACTGTATTTCCTTTGGACTTAGACATCTTATGCCCGTCCTTATCGAGGACCAAATCATTAACCAGTACTCGTTTATAGGGAGCAACTCCCTTGATAAAGGTTGAGATCACGAGTAGCGAATAGAACCAGCCTCTCGTCTGATCAATGCCCTCACAGATGTAATCAGCGGGAAAGAGTTGATCAAAGTTCTCGTTGTTTTCAAACGGATAGTGATGCTGGGCAAAAGGCATCGAACCACTGTCAAACCAGCAATCTATGACGTCTTTCACCCTAGTCATCGCCGCGCCACATTTTGCGCACTTAATGTGAATATCATCCACAAAGGGCCGATGCAATTCAATCGTTGTTTCATCCAGCGTTTCCACTGCGTTTTCTACCAGCTCTTTTCGAGAGCCAATCGATGTTGTGTTTCCGCAATCGCACCTCCAGATATTAAGCGGCGTTCCCCAGTATCGAGCTCTGGACAAGGCCCAGTCATTGGCATTTTCCAACCAGTTACCAAACCTTTTTTCTCCGACATAATCGGGATACCACTCAACACGGTTATTGTTCTCAACCAATTTATCTTTGAATTTTGTAACTTCGATGTACCAGCTTGGTTTAGCATAGTAAAGGAGTGGGGTCTGACATCTCCAACAGTGAGGATAGTTATGCTCCATTTTTTCTTTCTTAAATAGTTTTCCTTCCCCGTGCAACCATTTGATGATATCGAGATCGGCATCCATGACAAAGCTGCCTTCCCATGGTGTGGTCACAAATTTTCCTGTTTCATCGACGGGCTGAAGTACTGGTAGGTTATACCTCTTACCAGTGTTGTAATCATCCTCACCAAAGGCTGGGGCGGTATGGACAATTCCTGTTCCATCCTCTGTCGTTACATAATCGCCGACCGCCACGAAAAAGGCCTTCTTGTCCGCTTTTACAAACGGCATCAATTGCTCATATTCTACGAACTCAAGAGCTTTCCCCTTGATTTCTTCCAGAACTTCAAACGCTTCTCCCAACACTTTATGGGACAAAGTCTTAGAAACATAATAAATCTCCTCATTTTGCCTAACCTTCAGATAGACTTCTTGAGGATTCACCGTCAGAGCTACGTTTGAGGGAAGCGTCCAGGGCGTTGTCGTCCAGACCAGAAAGAACTCTTCAACATTTTTTCGCTTAAACTTTACGACGACGGTGTTACTCTTTATTACCTTATAGCCCTGGGCTACTTCATGTGAGGCCAGCCCCGTTCCACAGCGTGAGCAATAGGGCAGAATTTTGTGTCCTTCATAGATCAGACCTTTTTTGAAAAACTGATCAAGGATCCACCAAACGCTCTCAATGTAATTATTATCGAGCGTGACATACGGATGGTCCAAATCGATTGAATATCCCATTCGTTTGGTCATTTCTCGCCATTGCTTCTCATAGCTGAACACAGATTCCCGACATTTCTGATTGAACTCCGCAATTCCATAGGCTTCAATTTCCTGCTTGTTGGTAAGTTTAAGTTGTTTCTCTACTTCGATTTCTACAGGAAGACCATGCGTATCCCATCCAGCCTTACGCTTGACTTGATAGCCCTGCATAGTTTTGTACCGGCAAACTGAATCTTTTAAGGTTCTGGCTATGACGTGGTGTATTCCCGGTTTGCCGTTGGCCGTGGGAGGTCCTTCATAGAATACGAAGGGTGTTTTACCTTCCCCAGTTTGGATGCTTTTATCCAGTATCTTATGATCGATCCAGTAATCGGCTATTTTACTTTCTTTTTTCGCTACCGGCAGATCCGTTAGCGGTTTGAAGTTAGACATACTCATCTTCCTTTCATGTTGGGTTCATAATATCGTGTAAATAACATCAAAAAGTCCCTAAGTCAATGACTTAGGGACGGATTATCCGCGGTACCACCCTTGTTATTAATGGATAGCTTAAATAAATAAACAATCCATTAATCGCTTAAAACATGTAACGTATGTCTACGGAACAGCTTAGATTATTTCAGCCGCCCAACTCCAAGGTGATCTTCATAAAAAACCTTCGTCATAATCTTTCACCCGAGGATTATGTCTCTAAAACCCAAGTCCTTTATTACTATCCTTATCATGGTTGTTAACAATATTTTAACCTATATCCAAACGATTTACCCTATATGCATCATATTCCAGTTGCTCAAACATTGTCAAGGGCACTCCAACTGCAAACCCTTAAGACTTACTCAGTAAATTCCCTGGCTAATTTATCCAAGGCCTCATCATGGACTCAAAATACAGTCCAATCATCCATGGGGACCGCTCCCGACTGTTTGTAAAACTTAATTGAAGGTTCATTCCAGTCTAAACACCACCATTCCTAAGCTCACCAACATTTAGAAGTGAAATATGGATACCGATTTAGAAAAAGTAATATTAGTCGTGAGATTATGGCTGTGATTTTATTCTTAGTACCTCAAAATGGAACAGCTTAAAAATAGGGTACTGTCTCTTAAAATCACTAAAAGACAATACCCATACTTTATTTTGTACGTATACCTTCTAAGCCTTGATGTATAAGGCTTAGAAAGCTATGTCTATACTATTTCCCTTGGTATTTTATCGCCGCCTGGGCAGCTGCCAAACGCGCAATAGGTACGCGAAATGGGGAGCAGGATACATAATCTAGTCCAACCATGTGGCAGAATTCCACCGAGTTAGGTTCCCCGCCGTGCTCACCACAGATTCCTAAGGTGAGCTCTGGATTAGTGCTCCGGCCAAGCTTCACACCTATGTCAATGAGCTTGCCAACCCCTTCTCGATCGAGCACAACAAAGGGATCTGTTTTTATGAGCTTCTTTTCCAGATAGACTGGGAGGAACTTGCCTTGGGCATCATCACGAGACAAGCCCATCGTCATTTGGGTGAGATCATTCGTCCCGAAGGAGAAAAAGTCTGCTACTTTTCCGATCTCATCCGCCAAGAGAGCCGCACGTGGTACCTCGATCATAGTGCCAACTTTATAGTTGATATGGACATCTTGTTCGTGCATAACTAATTCCGCAGTATCATTAACGAGCTTACGCATCATAAGAAATTCTTCTTTCCCCATGATGAGTGGAATCATGACTTCCGGATGGATATCATACCCTTCTTTTATCAAGCGAGCACTGGCTTGGAAAATAGCCCGGGCTTGCATGACCGTAATTTCAGGATAGGATACTCCTAAACGACAGCCACGGTGGCCCAGCATCGGGTTAAGCTCAGATAATGCCCGTACATTGCTGAGCAAAATCTCTTTCTTATATAAGGAAGCGGGATCGTTTTTATTAATTCTGAGTTTCGTGATCTCCACAACCAGTTCTTCCGAATGTGGAAGAAACTCATGAAGGGGAGGATCCAATAAGCGAATGGTCACAGGGAGTCCCTGCATCGCCTTTAAAATACCGTAGAAGTCTTCTTCTTGCATAGGCAAGAGCTTCGCCAAAGCAACCTCACGCTCTTCGAGGGTTTGCGCAAGAATCATATCTTGAACAATCGGAATCCGTTCAGGGTCCATAAACATGTGCTCAGTCCGAGTCAACCCTATCCCAACCGCTCCGAAATCCCGAGCGTTTGTCGCTTCTGTTGGGCTATCGGCATTAGCCATCACACGAAGTCGAGCAATTTCATCTGCCCAGCCCAAGAACTCTTTAAATCCTTCACTCAGTTCCGGGTCTACCATAGAAACTTCTCCATTGATAACACGCCCGGTTGATCCGTCGATGGAGAGGATTGTTCCTTGGAGATACTCAACCCCTTCAATAGCAACAAGACCTTTAGCATAGTCGATCTTTAAGGCGTCACACCCACAAACGGCAGGTTTGCCCATATGACGGGAGACGACAGCTGCATGGCTCGTCATACCTCCACGACTCGTCAAGATCCCCTGGGCTGCTAAAATACCCCTAATATCATCTGGTGTCGTTTCTGTACGAACCAAGATCACTTTCTCGCCGACAGCTCCTAATCGTTCTGCTTCTTCCGCACTAAAGACAATTCTTCCAGATGCTGCGCCAGGTGAGGCAGGAAGCCCTTTCGCCAGAACTTGGTGCAGAGCATCAGTATCCATACGACGATGTAATAAGTGGTCCAATTGCTCTGGTTCGATCCTCATGATCGCTTCTTCTTTTGTAATTACGCCCTCATGGAATAGCTCGACAGCCACACGGATTGAAGCCGAGGCAGTACGTTTACCATTTCGAGTTTGGAGCATATAAAGTTTTCCGCGCTCAATCGTAAATTCAATATCCTGCATATCCCGATAATGAGTCTCTAATCGCTTGGAAATATCCACAAACTGATTGTAAATCTCCGAATTTTCCTTAGCCAAGGTGGCAATTGGATTCGGGGTCCGGATACCCGCCACCACGTCTTCTCCTTGAGCATTCATCAGATATTCACCGTAGAGAGCGCTTTCCCCTGTCGATGGGTTACGGGTGAAGGCCACACCAGTTCCTGAGTCGGTACCCATATTTCCAAAGACCATGGACTGAACATTCACAGCCGTACCGATATCATGGGGAATATTATTAATTCTACGATAAAAATTCGCCCGGTCATTGTTCCACGAACGGAATACAGCTAATACCGCCAGCTTTAATTGGACTCTAGGATCCATAGGAAACGGTTTGCCAGTAGTACGTTCAATCTTTTTCTTATACTCACTGACCATCCATTTGAGGCTTTCTGGAGAGAGCTCCGAGTCATAGCGGACCCCTTGTTTCTCTTTGGCGATTTCTAAAATATGTTCAAAGACGTAGTGTTCTACTTCTAGGACGACATCCCCGAACATTTGAATGAAGCGGCGGTAACAGTCCCAGGCAAAACGCTCGTTTTGCGTGTTCGCAGCCAAGGCCTCCACAGTATCGTCATTTAATCCTAAGTTAAGAACAGTGTCCATCATGCCTGGCATCGAGAACTTAGCCCCGGACCGGACCGAAACTAGCAGTGGATTCAATTTATCCCCAAAGCGTTTACCCGTGGCTGCCTCAACCTCCGCTAAAGCCGGCCAGACTTCCTCCCAAGTCCCTTCTGGGACGTTTTCGCCGTTGGTGTAATACTCATTGCACGCTTCTGTGGTAATGGTAAATCCCGGAGGCACCGGCAAACCGATATTGGTCATTTCGCACAAATTGGCACCTTTTCCACCCAATAAGTCGCGCATGGAAGCCTTTCCTTCCTGGAATAAGTAAACATACTTCTTATTCATTTCTGTCCTCCTTAAACAATAATTCTAACACTATGCTTGCGGTCTCTTCTACCGCTTTGCCAGTGGCGTCGATGATTGGGCAACCGATACGTTTCATGACACTCCGCCCATACTCCAGCTCATGCATAATGCGATCCAGGTTAGCATAGTCCGAGCCTGCGCCTAACCCTAAGGTTTTTAAGCGCTCCGTCCGAATTGAGTTGAGCAATTCAGGTCGTAATGTTAACCCGATTACTTTTCTAGGAGAAATATGAAACAGTTCTTCCGGGGGATCGACTTCGGGAACCAGCGGAATATTCGCGGCTTTGAGTCCTTTATGAGCTAAGTACATACTGAGTGGAGTTTTCGAGGTCCGTGAGACACCAATGAGTACAACGTCGGCATATAGAACCCCGCGAGAATCTTTGCCGTCGTCATATTTGACAGCAAATTCTACCGCCTCCACTTTACGAAAATACTGTTCATCCAAACGATGGATAATGTTTGGAATATGTGTAGGCTCCAGGCCAGTTTGGCTGGCTAGGGCGCCAATCAAAGGACCTAATATATCGACAGTTCTAAGCCCTTTCTCGATAGCTTTTTTCTCCAAATAATCCCGAAGATCTTTAAGTACTAAAGTGTAAACTAAGATGGCATGTTCAGCCATGGCCTCTTCCATAATATCTTCCAGATGCAATTTATCCCGTACGTAGGGAACCTTACGAATCCGAGTCTTTACCCCAAGAAATTGTGCCGCCGCAGCCCGGCTTACAAACTCAGCCGTCTCTCCTAGTGCATCTGAAATGACATAAATCACTGTATTTTGGGTCGTCACGCGTTCATACACCTCCTACAACCTTGCTTCCGCAATTTCCACAAAGAGCTTGGTAACATTCGTCTTAGTAAACCGACCCACGACCTCATAACATTCATCCCCATTTTCGTCCACATACCATTCCACCACTGGCAAGCTGTCAACCTGATGTTGTACAAGTTTTTTGGCCGCACTATAGACTGGCTCATCCGGTGTCGTCATATAGATATTGGGCATACGCGTCATAATAACACCTACAGGAACTTGTTGAAGGTCGCTTTTCCCTAAAGAGGCTTTCATTATATCTTTGCGGGAGATCATTCCTACAAGAAGGCGATCTGTGTCGACAACCGTCAGGCTTCCTACGTTTTGCGTGAACATCGTAACCGTTGCTTCATAAATACTCGCGCTTTCAAGTACGGTAACTGGCATCGATTTATACGAGCAAACCCGCAGCTGAAGTAAGCGTTCCATAATCGGGGAAGGTCCAGTATTTTCACGATAAGAATACCCGACGCGTGGCCTGGCCTCTAGCACCCCGGACATCGTTAAAATGGTTAAATCCGGGCGAAGAGTGGCCCGCGTCAAATCCAGCTTTGCCGCAATCTTTTCACCAGTTATGGGACCTGCACCTTTTACGATCTCCACAATTCGCTGTTGGCGATCCGTCCATTCCAACCCATTTCACCTCTTAATGTTTCTCTACATTCCAATGTGACATACTAATTAACTATTACACGACCGATTATATCATAATGTATGATTCCTTTGCTAGATAGTGGACATATATTTTTGATTATTCCCCTCCAATAAACTCGCCCAGCATAAGCTGGACATCGGGACTCCGGTGACGATAGTGTCCGGTGGAAACTATCGTCGAAGGGGCATGCTCCATAGCGTAATAACCACCTGAGAATTACTAACGCCGATAGAGCACAACCCTAGACCCAAGTTCATGGTTCGAGGTTCGAAAATCGCGCCTCGAACCTCTGACTTCTTGCTTCTTGCTTCTTGCTTCTGACTTCTGACTTTGCTTAGGCCAAAACGCTTAGATCCCCCAGACATCCCAGTAGCTCCACACATTGACTGAGTAAAGCAAGCCGTGCTACTCTTAAATCTGCATCCTCCACCATAATCATTACTGCTTGGAAGAGGGCCTTAATCAGTGGTACAAGCTCTCCTGCTAACTTATACCCCTCCGCGAAATCACCCCTCGATATAGCCTGATCAAAACGCTCTCTACGGAAGGATATCCCTTTAGCAAGGGCAATTTCCGTCGCATCCACCAACAAGGATGTGTTTAAAGCTTGAGTCGGTTCCTTTTTAATCAGATTAAAACAACGAGTATAAGCTTGAGCATAGAGAATAAAAGGCTCTTCTCCCCGTTTTTCGGAAAGTACCCGGGCTCTGCCCACAGCATGATTAAATCGATCGCTTCCCGGGGCGAGTGCAGCATCGACAGTATCATAACGCAGTCCTTGTTCCTGAAGCACAAAACGCAGCCGTTGTTGAAAGAAATCCTGTAAAAGAGGCAATATATCCTCAATCGGCAAAGGGGAAGTCCCCTGCACAGTGAGAGCTCGGTAGGACTCCTGCAAGAGTTCGGTTAAGGAAAGGTTCCATTGGGAGTCTAAGAGAATCGCAACGATCCCTTGTGCTTGACGTCTTAGGGCATAAGGGTCCTGAGACCCCGTAGGCTGAATCCCAATGCTGAACGCTCCGACAATAGCATCCAGTTTATCCACAAGGCTAACCACACGCCCTGGGTCAGACAGCGGCAAGACATCCCCAGCAAAGCGAGGTTGATAGTGTTCAAGGATCCCCTGACAGACCTCGGGTTTCTCACCGCTGGCACTCGCGTAGTCCGCCCCCATGGTCCCTTGCAGTTCCGGGAAATCACTGACCATCAGAGTGACAAGATCCGCTTTTGCCAAGTAAACAGTTCGATCAATCACTTCTTGTTGGGCTCCCCCAAATTCAAGCTTATTCGCCATAAACCGAGATAGACCACGCAAACGATCAACGCGTTGTTCAACCGTGCCCAATTTTTCGTGATACACAATTTTTCCTAACTTGGGCACCAACTCTGCCAGGGGAATCTTTTGATCTTCCCTATAATAAAAGGCCGCGTCTTCCAAACGAGCTTTCAACACTTTTTCATTTCCGGCCTTCACTGTGTCTATTGCAAAAGCATCACCGTTGCGCACCGTGATAAAATAGGGCAGAAGTTTTCCGTTTACGGCCCGGACTGGAAAATATCGTTGATGCTCTCGCATCGGGGTTGTTATCACTGCCTCCGGCAAGTCCATATACTTGGGGGCCACTTCACCCAATAAAGCGGTCGGATATTCGACAAGGTGGATGACTTCGCCCAGAAGTTCATCATCTTCAGACACTACGCCGCCGACGCTTTCCGCCAGGAATTTGATTTGGGCTCCGATCTCACCCCTTCTCTCGTCAGGATCGACAACGACAAAGGCTTGACGTAAGGCCTCTCGATAATCGGACGGTTGCCCCAGTAAAATGGCTTCTGTTGCAAGAGTACGATGCCCTTGAGAAGTACGCCCGGACTCTAGCCCGACGAACTCAAACGGCACCACCTCAGTTCCATAAAGCGCGACGATCCAGCGAATAGGTCGAGCGAAATGGAAATCAAGATCTCCCCAACGCATAGGCTTGGGAAAATGCAGGGCATTAATCAGATCCTTTGCTAACTGAGGCAGGAGTGCCCTTGTCTTAAGCCCAATTTCTGATTTACGGGCAAACACATACGGTACTCCGTTAAGTTCTTGAACAAAAAGGTCTTCTACAGACACCCCCTGCCCTCTTGCGAAGCCCTGGGCCGCTTTAGTAGGGACCCCATTTGCGTCATAGGCGGCTTTCACAGCAGGTCCCTTGACTTCCATCGATAAATCTTCTTGTTTTTCTTCAAGCCCCTCGACCATAAGTGCGAGTCGGCGAGGAGTCGCGAAGATCTTCACTTCCAAAAAGGGTAAACGCAATTCAGCAAATCGTTTGCGCGCTTGTTCCTCCAGTTGGGTCATTGCTCCTGGAGAGAATTTAGCTGGGATTTCCTCCGTTCCAAGTTCAAGCAAAAAATCGTTCGCCATCTTACTCTACCTCTTTCACTGAATTAGTCTTTAACAAAGGGAATCCCAGCCTCTCCCGCTGTTCCACATAAGCCTGAGCACACAGACGAGCGAGCACACGCACCCTGGCAATATAGCTTGTGCGTTCCGTGACACTGATTGCTCCGCGAGCATCAAGAAGGTTAAAAGAATGAGAGCACTTCAGAACAAAGTCATAGGCCGGGAGCACCAAACCTTTTTCCACGACCCGCTTCGCCTCTCGCTCATACATGTCAAACCAGATTTGTAACGCTTCAACATCAGCCACTTCAAAATTGTACCGCGAATAATCGATCTCATTTTGAAGATAAATATCGCCATATGTGATGTCTCCGACCCACTCAATATCATACACGCTATCTTTATTTTGGATATACGTAGCAAGCCGCTCAAGTCCATAGGTGATTTCTGAACAGACCGGTTTACAGTCAATACCTCCGCATTGTTGAAAATACGTAAACTGACTCACTTCCATACCATCTAACCAGACTTCCCAGCCAAGTCCCCACGCGCCCAGAGTTGGAGCCTCCCAGTTGTCTTCTACGAAGCGGATATCATGCTCTCGCGGATTAATTCCTATACATTCCAAACTCTGGAGGTATAGTTCTTGAACATTGTCCGGCGAGGGCTTAAGAATGACTTGATACTGAAAATAATGCTGTAAGCGATTGGGGTTTTCTCCATAACGACCATCCGTTGGTCGGCGAGACGGCTCAACATAGGCCACATTCCACGGTTCCGGTCCAAGGGCGCGCAGGAATGTCGCAGGGTTCATCGTTCCGGCCCCTTTTTCCACGTCATAAGGTTGGGCAATAATACACCCTTGTTCTCCCCAAAACTTGTTGAGGGTAAGGATTATGTCTTGGAACTTCATTTCGGCAACCTCCTAAGTTTAATTTAAACCTTGTCTTTTTGGCAAAATAAAAAAGCGCTCACCCCCGTAGCATTTAAGCTACAGGGACGAGAGCTTGTTCCCGCGGTTCCACCCTGTTTGACCCCTAAGGGTCCTCTTCGTTACGTATGCTCAGAGCTCCCCCATCCGCTACTCCCATTCGGCTTCCACTCACCCGAACTCGCTTAAAGAGAGAATTTACGGACTTCTTTCCCATCATCGCACGTCAGTTTATTGGCCCGTTCGCACACGTTCCATTGCTATTCTCTTGTCGCCAAGGCTAAAACTCATAACCTCTGGGCTTTCTGCATGTGCGACCAAATGAGTTTCTTCACGCCTTATCAACTGCGCTCATTGACGCAATTCCTCTCTCCGTGCTCTCTAAGTCAAGAAACTTCCTCAGGCTTGGATCGCTAGAGAAAAGCCGTGAAGCAATGTGTGTGTGTTCACTAAGACAAGAGACTTCCTCTAGATTACTTTATTAAAAGTATTATATGCGGAGGAAGAAGGTGTGTCAATAGAATTTCCTTAATATTCCTTATCCGTAGCAAAATTATAAGTATCGTCCTCATAAGATGTTTCATCGTTGGTAGCCACTTCCAGCTCAAAATTGTTCACAGCTGCCCCCACCGCACCAACTAGCGCTAACAGCCTTAAGCCCGGCTTCCGCCAAATCGTGTAACCCAGTGCCAAACCCAAAGGAGCCGAAAGGCTTACTATCGTATTTTCATGTTTTTTAAGGCTGATCGTGCTGTGACTAAAGGTTGCCAGCGTAGATCTAACGCCGTCCCATATTCCATGCCCTTGTTCTACAAAGTCAAAGCCCTGTCTTTCTCCCGTATGAGCCTTCTCAAGATCGTCCAAAGCCTTCACCACATCACCCTGAGCCAAGTTTAAAGCCGTACGAGCCTCTTCATATCCTATTCCCATACGTTCACGCAACACATCTAACTTTTCAAGTTCAGTCCATAACGCTTCAGTCATTTTCTCTTCCTTCCTTTCCGCTATTATGTCGTCCCACATCATCAGTGTTTAAACTCCCCATCCTCCAAGATTTGAGTGGTCGCTCAAATTTATACTCCACGAAAAGCCGTAGAGTCTCCAAAATTTCTTGTTGCATCCAGGCATTCCAACGCAAACGATCGATCTTTGTGATATCCGCCCCAATCAATTGACGCATGAACGCAACACTTCCAGCCCGAATCCATCGCCCGGAATAAATCTCCCGACAGTGTCCACAAAGCGTCCCACCGGCCTCCGAACTAAAAAACAAACGCTCACCACTAATACTAACCCCACACTCGGCACATTCCCCCAAACGCGGACGATATCCTAACAGCGTCATCAACCGCAAAGCATAAGAGCTGAGCACCAAAGCGGGGTCAAACTGTTCTATAAGAAATAAGCACGTCAAAGTAAGTCCAAAAAGTTCCCGATTAGGCTGGGCTGGAATCGTCGAAATGTCCAATAGTTCCGCGATACCCGTGGCCGCAAACGACCGATCAAGATCATACCAAAGGTGAGGGAAACTCTCCTTAGGGCTACACTGACTGACCGTATCCATAGTTTTTCCCCGATGAATTAGAAAATCCGCATACGTAAACAACTGAGCCCCAGCCCTTTGACGACTTTTGGGTTTACGCACCCCTTTCGCCACAGCTTGTAGCTTCCCCATCTCACGAGAAAAAAGAGTGAGCACCCGATCCGACTCTCCAAATTCCCTACTACGGATCACTAACGCGTCCGCATGATAAACGGCCACGCCCTCACCCTTTCTCTTACTATTCTTTGTAATCTATAATCTGAGTATACATCAAAACTTTGGAACTCTAGACGCTAGAACGCTAGAACCCTGGAACCCTGGAACCCTGGAACCCTGGAACCCTCGTTTCCAAGCCATTATAACATCTTCAGTGCCTATCCTGAAGAACTCAATCCAAGCCCAGACACAGGACGGTGCACATGGAATGTGCCGTCCCTCCTTTAGACCCAGTATAACAGCTCTTTATTGCATCCTCAGCGCCTATCCTGAAGAACTCAATCCAAGCCCAGACACAGGACGGTGCACATGGAATGTGCCGTCCCTCCTTTAGACCCAGTATAACAACTCTTTATTGCATCCTCAGCGCCTATCCTGAAGAACTCAATCCAAGTCCCAGACACAGGACGGTGCACATGAAATGTGCCGTCCCACCTTTAGACCCAGTATAACAGCCCTTTATTGCATCCTCAGCGCCTATCCTGAAGAACTCAATCCAAGTCCCAGACACAGGACGGTGCACATGAAATGTGCCGTCCCACCTTTAGACCCAGTATAACAGCCCTTTATTGCATCCTCAGCGC
>Ga0307377_10000992_pt1 | contig 37624 bp, 25 predicted proteins | sample TR3MG_FD_202535 | JGI IMG/M metagenome (GOLD analysis project Ga0307377, IMG submission 202535) | Soil microbial communities from Risofladan, Vaasa, Finland - TR-3 | ecosystem: Environmental > Terrestrial > Soil > Coastal area > Acid sulfate soil | place: Finland: Risofladan, Vaasa | collected... | reverse complement strand
ATCCAACAACACTCTACCGAAGGTGCCGGTGCCTTTCCTCGTTTCGCAGCTCTCTAGCACCACTCCCGTCGCTTGCTCCCTACCTGTTACCTATGTATGGTAACTCAAGAACGGGCGGGATGTATGCGGGTTGTCTGGCCCGGTCAAATGTGCTAGACTCAGCGGCGAACTTTCTGCCTGCTTGCGTGTCGAACCCAGCGTGCATGCCGGCTGGGGAACTGGACGGAGCGGGCGAGTGCTCAGTGTGCGAAGCAGGTGTCCCCCAGTGGACGATCGTCCAGTCCAGGACGGCGAGCAGGGCGGCCATCCGGTTACCGAGGCCTTCGATGATTTCTTCGATGCTTACGAGCAGAGGATTTTCAACCTCGTGTACCGGCTCGTGGGGGACTACGAGGATGCCGCCGATCTGACCTCCGATACTTTCGTGCGCGCGCTGCGCGGATACGAGAAGTTTCGGGGGGATGCGCATCCGTACACGTGGCTGTACCGAATCGCAGTCAATCTATGCAAGAACTATTTCCGGCAACAGCAGCACCGCAGCCGCGTACATTTGTTCTCCTTGGATGCGCCGCTGGAGGGCGAGGAAGGGTTCGGCGGGCGCGAGATCGAGGACGAGGGACAGGAGCCGCAGCGTCGAGCGGAGGCGCGGGAGCTGGAAGGTCAGGTCCAGCGCTGCCTGATGAGGCTGCGGGCGGATCTGCGAACGCTGATCGTTCTCCGCGATGTCCAGGGGCTGTCCTACCGAGAGATCGCGGGCATTCTAGGCTGTCCCGAGAAGGTCGTCAAGTCGCGCTTGTTTCGCGCTCGGACGAAGCTGAGGGAGCTGCTGGAGCCCTACGTGTCCGAGTAGCATCCGGCTGTTACCCAGAGGGGATGAAGTGAGATACTGGTACGCCAGGCTTTGGAGGAGATGATGCGTCGCACTTCGCCTTTCGTGCTGATGTTGGCGCCGGCGTTGCTCTGCTTGGTTGTTTGGGGGAATGTGGCGGCGGCCCAGGAGGATGATCCTTCGATCAGGATAGAGGCGATTGAAGCCGAGCCCGAGCCTGTCGAAAAGCCGGGAGTGCCGGTCGGGGAGGCGACTGCGCAACCGTCGGAGGGGGAGGCGCAACCGCCGGAGGAGGAGGCGCACCCGTCGGAGGTGATGGCGGAACCATTGGAGGAGGAAACGGGACCGTCGGAGACGATGGCACCGGAGGTGACGCCCCAAGCGGAGGGACCGGTGGGTGCATCGACCGAGGTCACAGAGGAAGGGGCGGCTTGGGAGGGGGTTGCTGAGCCGCTGGAGGTGCCGGCGCCGATCGTGAGCGTGGAGGTGGTTGGGAACGAGCAGATCGCGAGTGAGGAGATCCTGAAGGCGATCAAGAGCGATGTGGGGGGACAGTTCTCGGAGGGCCAGGTGGCGCTCGACCGGAAGGCGGTGCTGAACCTGGGGTGGTTCTGGCGGGTGTCGGTCGAGCGGGAGAGCGTCGAGAACGGGATTCGGCTGGTGTTCCACGTGGTGGAGAATCCTGTTATGCGGGAGGTTCGGTTCCAGGGGAACAAGGAGCTGACACAAGACGAGCTGCTGGCGGTGATGAAGACGAAGCCGGGGCAGGTGTACAACGCGCCGCTGCTGGTTCGAGACGCCGACGCGATCCAGGATCTGTATGGCTCGAAGGGCTACATTCTGGCGATGGTGTTGGAGCCGAGCATGAGCGAGGAGGGCGTGCTCGCGCTCGTGATCGCGGAGGGCGAGATCGAGGAGATCAAGATCACCGGGAACACGCATACGAAGAGTTATGCGATCCGGCGCTACATTCGAACGAAGGCAGGGGAGGCGTATAACGACCGGAAGGTGGCTCGCGATGTGGCGAAGCTGACTTCGCTGGGGTGGTTCGAGACGGTGAGGCGAGATGCGGAGGTGGGAACGGAGCCGGGGAAGGTGATCGTGGTGATCACGGTCGTCGAGAAGCGGCGCACGGGGACCGTGTCCGTCGGGGGTGGTTATAGCTCGGTGCAGGGGCTCGTGGGGTTCGTCGATCTGACGAAGTCGAACCTGGCGGGCAACGGTCAGGCGGTGAGCATCAGGGGCGAGTTCGGCGGGCAGACGAGCTACGAGTTCGGCTATCAGCATCCGTGGGTGATGACGCCCGAAACGAGGCTGAGCTTGGGGATCTACGACCGCCTGATTTTGCGAGAGGCGTTCGTCACGGACGACCTGGGCGAGCAGCGGAGCATTCTGTACGACGAGCGGCGCAACGGAGGGAACGTCACGCTGGGCCGGCCCTTGTCGGACGCGACGACGGTCTTCTTGGGTCTGCGGGCGGACGATGTATCGATATCGGGCCTGACGGAAGAGGAGGAGGATTATCTGAAAGGCCCGGCCTTCGAGCCGAGGAAGGTGCGGAGCATTACTCTGGCGACGGTGAACGATACGCGCAGCAACCTGTACAACCCGCGAAGCGGGTCATATCAGCGCCTATCGGCGGAGTTTGCGGGTCTGATCTTCGGGGGGACGGAGTTCAACAAGTATGTGCTGGACACGCGGCGTTTCTTTCGGATGGGGGCGAAGAACACGGTGGCGATGCGGCTGCTGGTGGGGACGGTGAGCGGGGATCCGCCGTACCTGGAGCAGTTCTTGATCGGCGGCAGCGAGACGCTGCGCGGGTATCGGACGGACCGATTCGTGGGGACGAGGATGGGAATCGTGAACACGGAGTATCGGATACCGATCGGGGAGAATCTCCTGGGGGTGCTGTTTGTGGACGTTGGGGACGCCTGGGGCGGGTCGGTGGCGGGCAGCTTATCCGAGGATACTGTCCACGACTCGTTCACGTCGCACGTTGGGTATGGCGTGGGGGTGCGGGTGAAGACGCCGATCGGGCCGCTCCGGCTGGATCTGGGGTTCAGCGAGGAGGGCACGGAGACGCACTTCGGTGTGAGGAACACGTTCTAGAGCGCATTTCATAACCCGCGCTCGCCTGGCTGTCCGCTAGAGACGCTGGCATGAAATGCGCCTGCTGGAGCCTGGCGGCTTATGCTGCTGTTTCATAACCTCAGATGGAGGTTATGAAACAGCTTCTAGGACGAGTGGATCAGTGAGGAGAGGAGCAGAGGTGATGAAGAGGGTTGTGCGGTGTCTGGCGTTGGGTGCGGCGTTTGTGGGGTTTGCCACGTCGATGCCCGCCTGGGCCGAGGCGGACGGGCCGAAGTGGGGCGTGATCGATATGGAGCGCGTGGCGACCGAGTATCAGGAGATGCAGAGGCTGAATCAGGAGTTCCAGGGTTTCCAGCGAAACCAGGAGCTTCAACTTCAGGAGAAGCACACGACGCGCCTGCTGACAGACGCGGAGCGGGAGGAGTTCGTCGACCTGTCGTCTATGGGAGCGCCGACGGAGGCACGCACGCAACGTCTGAAGGAGCTGCGGGGACTCTCGGACGAGCGGGAGCAGCGTCTGCTGGAGCTCAGCAAGAACGATGAGTGTGCCGAAGAGGAAGCTGCGGAGCGGAAGGAGCTGGATGCGCGCTACGAGGCACGGATGGCGGAGCTGGCGGCGCTGCAGGCAGAGATGAAGGCGAGCCGTGTAACGAAGTACGAGGAGCTCTCCAAGCTGGTGGCGGACAGCGTGGACAACGCGATCAAAGCGGCGGCGGAGGAGCAGAAGCTGGCGCTCGTACTGCGCAAAGATTCGGTGATGTACGGGGGCGTAGATATTACCGAGGCGGTCCTGGGGAAGCTGAACGCGAAGAGTGACAGCTAGCCCAGAGCGAATCGGGGCCGGCTGGGCGGCGGGGATTCAACATCTGATACCCGACGCTCTGCGGGCCGCGGCCGGAGTGTGATGACTCTACGGGAATTGGCGGAGGCGCTGAGCGCGGAGCTGGTCGGGGCCGCCGGAGACGAGGAGGTGGTAGGTGTCTCCGGGGTGGACGAAGCGGCCCCCGGGGTGGTCGTGTTCGCGGAGGACGAGCGACGCCTGGCCTTGGCGGAGGCGGGGCCCGCTCTGGCCGCGATCGTGCCGGCGGAGGCGCGGGATTCGAGGAAGCCCATGCTCCGGGCGGCCGACCCGCGTCTAGCGTTTGCGCAGGCGCTCGGCCTGCTCTACCCGATCCCACGGCTTGACCCCGGCATCGATTCCACAGCCCGCATCGGTGAGGGTGTCGTGCTCGGGGAGGGTGTGGCGGTTGGGGCCTACGCCGTTGTCGGCGACGGGACGAGGATTGGCCGGGGCGTGCAGGTACACACACTGGTTTCGATCGGGCGGAATGTGGTGATCGGCGAAGACTGTGTCATCTTCCCGAATGTCACTGTCTACGACGGTGTGCAGATGGGCGCGCGGGTGGTGCTCCATGCGGGCAGCGTCATCGGCAGCGCTGGCTTCGGCTACGTGTGGGATGGCTCGCGCCATGTGTGGCTGCCCCATGTGGGAAGGGTCGTCATCGAAGACGATGTGGAAATCGGCGCCAACGCCGCCGTCGATCGAGCGACCACGGGCGTTACGAGGATCGGGAAGGGGACGAAGATCGACAATCTGGTGCAGGTGGCCCACAATGTGACAGTTGGGGAGCACTGTCTTCTCGCGGGGCAGGTGGGCGTTTCGGGGAGCGTGACGCTGGAGAGCGGAGTCGTGCTGGCCGGTCAGGCCGGGGTGAGCGATCACGTGAAGATGGGACCGAGGGCCATTGGCGCGGCGGGTGCGGACATCATCCGGGATGTGCCGGCGGGAGAGGTGGTGCTGGGGCGGCCGGCTCGGCCCATCAGGCAGCAGATGCGGATCGACGCGGCGGCGGGGCACCTGCCGGAGTTGCTGCGAGAGGTTCGCCGCTTGAAGAAGCGGGTGGAAGAGCTGGAGAAGAGGATGGGGGAGCCGGACGACTAGCCGGATTCAGGCTCCTGCACGTACTGGACGTTGCCGTACCAGGCCACCTTGGCGATGGCCCAGATTCCGCTGGCGTCCCCCTGGATGTCGAAGGTGAATTGCTGCTCAGCGTACGCCTCGATGCGGAAGGCGTAGAGGCGGGGGGTGACCGCCGTCAAGCCACAGCCGTCCACAGGATCTCCCCACGATTCCATCGGGGTGACGAGCGTGACGTGCCCTTCGATGTAGTCGGCGTTGGGGTTTTTCACTCGCACGAGGCAGCGGCCCTCCTCGCGCCAGAGCGAGACCTCCAGTGGAGCAATGTCTCCCACGGGGATGACGTCTTGGATCTGCTGGCCGAACTGCTCCGTGATGGCGCGAAGGAAGCAGGGGCGGGCGTCCTCGGGAACGGTGACCATAATCTCGTAGAGGGCGGGCGAGTTCGGCGGGACTCGATAGGGGAGCTGGCGGGGGATCATGGTCCACTCCTCGGGGGCAACCATCGTCACCGAGCCGGAGATCTCCCGGTCCAATGAGTCGTTGCTCAGTCCAAGGGAGAAGCGCGTATTCTTGCCGATGGGGACCGGCCCCTGCAGCCAGAGGGAGACGGGGAGATTGCCCAATGGGGCAGCCCCCAGGTTGTGGTCCCAGTAACGCGAGTGGACTGGCGCGTAGGGCTCGTCCGATGCACCGAGTTCCTTGGGTGGGCCGCTTTCGGCGAGCGGTGAGAGCTTGGCGGCGACGGAGACGATGCCGCAGGCGGGGACGTCGATTCGCACCTGTGCGGGCCGCCGCCAGGCGGGCCGGGTAACCTCTGCGTCCGTTATCTTGTTCTCGACGAGGTCGGTCGTCCAGGCGGCCTCGGGAACAGTGGGGAATTGGAGGCCGGCGGAGACGGGCCTGCCCTCGGCTTCATAGGTGCGCAGGATGATGCCGCTCTCAGGCTTCGATGCCTCATCGACGTGATGGCTTGCAAGCGGATTGCCGAGGGGTTTGACGGCCGTGATGATGAGATTGGGCGCGTCGACGGCTACCAGGCCGAAGCTGGTGGGAAGCACACCCGCCCTCACCGAGGCCTGAGCGGCGCGCAGAGGGTTGTTTACCTCGTGGCCAACTCTGACGATGCCGCCCTGGCGCCAGTCGCCTTCGTGAGGCAGGAGTGAGTGCTCGAAAACGTGTGTCCGGTGCTCGGGGATGAAGAAGCGATGGAGGTTTCCCTCGCCCCAGGATGCCATGTGCCACGCAGATGTGTGGAAGAGCGGGGCGACGAGCGTCCCGTCACTCTCCAAGCTTGCGGCAAGGGATCCGCGGTTGATCAGGGCGATGCCGTGGTCGTCGGCGGGCGAGCCGAGTTCGGAGAAGTCTCTGGATTCAGGAATGATCAGCTGGTCGGCGCCCACGGCGGCGGCCAACACTTCGGCGAGTCGAACTGTGTCGCCGTTGTCGCTGGCCTCTGCGATGAGCACGGGGACGTCGGGCCATTCGCCGGTGGGATTGGGCCGCCGGAGGAGAACCCCGCTCCAGCCGTTTTCTCCGTTCTTCTCTGTGAGGCGAGCGGCGGCTCGGGGGAACTGCTGTAGCAGCTTGCTGGAGTAGGTATTGCTGAGGCCGAGGGAGATGCGAAAGGCGCAGGCGGCGGGGTCGCCCTCGGGGTCGTCGCTGTCGAGCCGATGGGTGCAGGTGACGCCGCGGCTGAGGAGCGACCTCTGGAGCATGCGGGCCGCGGACCGATCTTTCGCATCGGTGGAGGTCACGATGACGCAGGGGCTGAGGGGTATCGCTCCGACCTGTCGATTGCCGGAGGTGATGGAGAGGGATGGCGAGGGGCCGACATCGACCCAGTTCTGGGCGGCGCCCAGGCCGCAGCGCGAGAGGTTGTGTTCCTCGCGCGTGCGGAAGTCGAGCCGAGCCTGACTTGGCCTGCGAACCACGACAGCGAAGCGATCCTCGAAGGTGGGCCGCGCGCCGGAGAGGTCGAAGGGGAAGGTCAGGGCGAGCAGCTCGTGCTCGCCGCGGTATGCGCGAACGATGGTGCGGAGGTCGATGCGGGGGAGATCGCGGTAGAGCATGACCTCTCGGACGAGGGTGCCGCGATGGGGCAACGTGCTCGTGATTCGGAGCTGGCTGCAGACGGGGCCGCGCAGGACCTCGACAGCGGCCTCGGTGTCGCTGGAGGAGACGACGGAGCCGGTTGTGAAGACCTCCCAGGGGGCGAGGCTTCGGTCGGGCTGCTCCGAAATGGCGACGAGATGGTTCGCTGCGCCGACGGCGTTGTTGACGAATTCCTTGTCGAGCCGCTTGTCGTAGATGCTCGTGAGGCCGCCGCCCTTGGCGGGGTCGGCGGTGACGGAGACGAGGTCGTTCTCGATGGTCGTCTTGCCGGATGCGGCGAAGGCAGGCATCTCGGGGAACTCGCGCGCGGGGACGAGGTAGTAGGCTCGATAGCCCAGGGCGGGGACGTCGGCGGCGAGGAAGACGATCTCCGCCCAGGATGTCTCGCCGTCGGTCGAGCGGGCGGCCATCTGGCAGGCGACCTCCCGGCCGTTGTCGGCGGCGAGCTTGAAGCCGGAGGCGAACCGCCCGTGGAGCCGGAGGCGGGCGCGACAGATATCTGTGCGAGTCCAGCCGAGCGAGTTGAACACGACGAGTGCAATTCCGTCGCGAGGGGCGCGGCGTCCGGAAGCGGTATCGACGCGTCCGGCGACGTAGGAGAGGGCTCTGGTTTCGACCTCGGCGGCGAGAGCGAGTGCCTCGCGATAGCCTGCCAGGAGATCGAGGTAGGGGATATCCGCGCTGACGCCGGTGATGGCGTCGTGGTGCTGTCCGAAGAGGATTTGGCGCCAGGCCTTGTCGAGCGCACGATCGGGATAGAGGGCGCCGAGGATGCCGGCCAGCGTGGCCCACTTTTCTGCGCTCAAGACACGGTTCTCGGCAAGCCGGTTGGCGATCTTGAGGTCGGCGCGGGTGATGGTGGTTCCGAGGTGATAGGAGGAGAAGTCGCGGCCGCTTACGGGGATGGATGTCCGGCGCATCCGGAGTTCCGGCTCCAGGGCGGCGAGGTACTTCTCGGGGGTGCTCAGCACGATGGCGGGGTCGCGCCGTGCCAGTTCGGAGGACTTGCCCGTGAGCCAGGGCCGGGGCTCGCCCATATCGAATCCCATAAGCCGCAGGTCATGGTTGAGACCCAGGGCGGCCTGGTCCTCGAGGCCGTCGGCAACCGTGTCGAGGAACTGCTCGAAGGTCTCGGGGTAGTACCAGTAGGGCTCGTGCTTCTGGAGGAGGGTGGTTCCGTCGGGAGACATGGCGTAGCAGAGCGGCGGTGTCCCGATGATGTTCTTCGACCAGATGATTGCTGCGAAGCCGGCCTTGGATGCAATCTGTGGAAGTTGAAGGCAGTGTCCGAAGACGTCGAGCGGCAGGTAGACGGTCGGCTTTGCGCCGATAACGCCTTCGTGGTAGAGCCGACCGTAGAGAAGATTTCGGATCAGTGGCTCCCCCTGAATGAGCATTTCGCTCGGCTCGCTGTAGGAGCCGGAGACGCCGATGCGACCGGCGGTGATGAGCTCGTTGAAGAACTGCCGGCGATCGGCGCAGGTAGCGAGAAAAGGGCGGAGGTAGTCCAGCTCGGAGAGCATGACGTGGTATCCGGCGTCCTCCCGACAGGCATGGAGATACTGCTGGATGAGTCCAAAGGCTCGGTTTGTGTAGGTCCGTTGGTCTTCGATCCAGACGGGATCGTAGTGGAAGTGCGGAACGAGATGGATCTTCGCAGGTTCTCTTGCCATGTCGCCCTCCAGTGCCATCGAGCCTACAGGAAGCGGATTCGGTCCCGATAGCGGGACAGGACTTGCCGATTGTGCTCAGTGCCGCCTGGTATGTTTGCGCTGACGTAGACCGGGGGTGTTTCGCCGCTCTCGATGAGCTTTGCCATGGTCTCCACGATAAGCGCCTGGGCGATGGCGGAACCCAGGACGGTGGAGGTGGGGCCGACCTTCTGCTCGATGCCGGGCAAGGAGATGGAGGCATCGCCGGGGTCCACGTGATTGTCTATGACGAACTCCGCGGCCTCATGGAGTCGTTTGCCGCTGGAGTGTCGCGAGGGGACGGAGCTTGCGTAGGCGCGGGAGGTGACCGCGATGACGGTAAGGCCGGTTTCTGCCGCGGCGAGCGCCATATCGATCGGGGCGCCGTTGCGTCCACTGGTGGAGAAGACGATGATAGCGTCGCCGGCGCGAGCGCCGGAGTGCACGAGGACGTCCGGCGCCCAGCCCTCTTTCTGCTCCCACTCTGTGGTTTCGGTGACGGGGCGGTAGTTGAGGATAATGCGGTCGTCGAAGATCGGCTGGACCAGCATCAGGCCCCCGGCACGGTAGAACAGATCCATGCTGAGCGCGGCGCTGTGGCCGCACCCGAAGACGTAGATCATGCCGCCCGCGGATAGCGTGTCGGCCAGCGCCTCCGCCGCCTTGGCGATCGCTGACCCCTCCTGCGATCTCACCGCCTCCAACTTCTCTGTCAGCACCTGGAAGAAGCGCTCTGCCCACACAGCACACCCCCTACACACCGCTCTCGCGATACGCGGCTTCCGCCCGCGCGTTGAACTGCTCGCCGTCCGGCAAGTTCACTGATCGGTAGACATGGGGATGCAGGCCAAGCGCCCGCATTTGTGCGACCGACTCCGCCACGATGGCCCAGATGATGTAGCAGAACGTGACGCCCGAGGTCGGCGCAACTCCCGTATCCAATCCTTCCACGTTCAGGACTGCATCGCCTACGACACCGCAGTTGTCGATGACCAGGTCGGCCACCTCGCAGAGCCGTTTGCCGGAGGAATGCAGGCTCTCCACCGCGCGGCTGTAGGTGACATTGGTGATGGCCACGACCTTCGCGCCGAGGCGCTGGGCCGCCAGCGCGACCTGCACGACGACGGCCGCCCGGCCCGAGACGCTCGAGACCAGCAGAACGTCGCCGGGCGCGAGGCCGCTGCGCTGGACGGCGATGTCGGCGAGCTGCTCGTCGGCCGCGCCGCGGGCGGCCCGGTGGCGGGCGGCGACCCGGCCGGCGCGCTTCGGGGCCGGGGGGCTGTCTACGCTCAGCGCGAACTGGAGGTGCTTGAGCAGGCAGAGCCCGCCCGCCCGATGCACGGCCTCGCGCGAGCAGTGGCCGGTATCGTAGAAGTGAAGGCCGGCCCCGGCCTGGCCGGCCTCGGCGATGAGCTGGGCCGCTTGACGAATGGTTTCGAGCTGGGTGGCGCCGATGCTGGCGAGGGTTTGGTTGCACCGTTCGAACCAGCGCTCTGCCGACATTGTGACCTCCTGGGCAAAAGCATGCGTGGGGAGCCGCGGGCGCTATCTTTCCGCCCCGAGGGCGGGGAATCCTCCAGGGAATGATTGGGGGACAGGAATTGGCGCCGGTGCGGCGTAGTGAGCGACGGTATGCCACGGCGGGAGGAGTACCAGGGCGCGGCGCGGGCGATAGCGGTGTACCTGGCGGAGCGACAGCGTCCGGAGGGCGGATTCCCGGGACCGGACAACTATGGGGTCGCTTACGCGTTGTGGCTTTGGTCGTCTTTCGGGGTGGAGTTTGCTCGGCAGATCGACCGCGCGTGGCAGAGGCTGAAGGACAATCCTCCGCAGAGCCATGGCGAGTTCAACATCTACGCGCTGTTGCACTGCCGGGAGCGCCTGGGGGAAGGGCCGGTCAACGCGCTCCTGCGGAGGATCCAGCCGGGGGCCCGGCACTCGGCGAACTGGATGCTGCTGCGGGCGGCGTGCGACATCGGGCAACGAGGGCTTGCGGCGTCGGTGCTGGGTGCGATCGAGGGGAGGGCGGCGCTGCTGCGGTACGCTCGCCAGGGGTTCATCTGGGATCGGCCGCATGTGAGATCACTCGGGTACCACGCCTTCTGCGGGGCGCTGACGGCCGATCTGTGGGAACGGCGGAGAGTGAGATGGGCGGGGAAGGCGGCGGTGAGGGCGGCGCGGTTTCTGGCGCCGTTGGTTCTGCCCAACGGAGACGCGCTCTACGTGGGCCGGGGCCAGGAGCAGATCTTCGGGTACGGGGCACTGCTGTATCTGCTGGAGGCCGCCGCCGGCATGACGGGGGAGGCGGAGTTCGCCGGCCTCGCCGACCGCGCGTTCAACAGGCTGATGAGCTTCCAGCGCAAAGACGGGTCGTTCCCGCTGGTGCTGAGGGAGGGCGAGGAGCCGGAGCCGTGGGCGCCCGAGCCGGCGCGGCCGGGGTGGTACACGTACAACACGTACGCCGACTACCTGCCGTTCCTCGGATGCATGCTGCTGAAGGCGGCGGAGGCGGAGGCGCCCCCGCTCGGGCTGGCCGTCTCTTCCGAGCCCCATCTCGATTTCCGCGTGAAGCGCACGGCGAAGTACTCGGCGGTGGTGGCGCGGCCGGGGGGAGCGCCCACCAACGATCTCTCGTTTCCGTATGTCTGTGTGGACGGGGAGTCGATATTCCCGTGCTATGGAGTCGAGGGCGATGATATTCGGCCCGAGCAGACGCCGCTTCCGTATGGGGTGCTGGTCGGCGGCCGGGAGTACGGGTTTCGCGACCGGCTCCGGTACCGCATGGGCGAGGAGGGGCTGGCCGGGGAGTCGCGGCTGGTGCGGCACGTGCGGCGGTTCGAGTTCTTCGATGACGGCTTCGACTGCCGCGACGAGATCACGTTCCGCAGATCGGTCGCTTTCGAGAGCTTCGTGCCGGCGAACTTCCTGTTCCGGACGCTGCGGGACATCGTGCCTCCGGTCTTGGAAACGTGGCACCGGAAGGCGCGGGCGATGCTCGAGATGGACCCGCCCGGGACCGTTCACCCCGACGCGGCGGTTACGGCTAGCGGCACGCTGGTGGGGCTACGCCACCAGATGGAGGGTTTCGAGGCGAAGGCCGGGCAGACGGTCTCGGGGCGGCTGAAGGTGCGATTCGCATGAGGGAGCGGCGAACGCCTGGAGTCTATCATCTGGTGCTGCGGATGGGGCGGGCGCGGAGGATCCAGGTGGGGCGGCTTGGCCGGTTCGAGTTTGGGGCGGGGTACTACGTGTATACGGGGAGCGCGCTGGGCGGGCTGGAGGCGCGGCTGGCACGTCACCGGCGGCAGCAGAAGAGGCTGTGGTGGCATATCGACTACCTGCTCCGACAGGCGGAGCTTGTTGAGGTTGTCGCGGTCCCGACCCAGCGCAGGATCGAGTGCGACCGCAATCGTCGCCTGCTCTCGCTCCCGGGGGCGGATGTGCCGGCGCCGGGGTTCGGGGCGAGTGACTGCAATTGTGCGACGCATTTGGTCCGACTCGGTGAGGGACGAGTGACCGTCTCGGCTCTCGCAGGACTCGCACGCTAGCGAGCGAATGGATTCAGGCGCGGCCCATTGAAGCACTCACAGATACTTCCTCGTGGTAGAAATGCACTGAACTATGCCGCCTGAAAGAGACACAACCGACGTCGAGCACGGCGAGTCATTCTCTCCCGCCGAAACGCGCCATGCGCTGTGGGTGGCGGCGGTGGCGTGGGGCGTCTTCGGGTCCGCCTGGGGAAGCCTGATCACAGGCGCGCCGTTCGTCAGCTTCGCTCGAAGTCTCGGCGCCTCGACCTTCGTGTTCGGGCTGCTCTCCTCGCTCCCGTTCCTCGGTGTGCTGGCCCAGCTCCCCTCCGCCTACTTCGTCGAACGGCTACGGCGACGGAAGAAGCTCTTCCTGATGGCCGGCTCCGGCCAACGGCTCGTATGGTTGCTCGTGGCGGCGCTGCCGTGGGCGATCCCTCCGCAGTACGACCATGCGCGAGTGGCGGCGCTCCTGGCCCTCGTTATGCTCTCCTCCACCCTGGGACATCTCGGTTCGCCGGCCTTTATGTCTTGGTTCGCCGACTTTGTTCCGGTAGAGATCCGGGGCCGCTACCTCGGCAACCGCGCCGCCCTCGCCACCCTCACCGCGGTGGTCGCCTCGGGAGCGGTCGGCTGGGTGCTGGACCGCAACAGCACGTTTCCCGTCTTCACCACGATCTTCGCCGTGGCCGCGGTGCTCGGCCTGGGCGACATCCTCCTCTTCCTCTTCGTGCGGGAGACCCCAATGGAGCGGCACGAGGGCCCGCCGTGGAGGCTGCGGAACGTGATCTCGACACCGCTCGCGGACGCGCCCTTCCGCCGCTATCTCCTGTACGCGCTGAGTGAGGCTTGCGTCTTCGGCGTTGCCGGGCCGTTCTTCTGGCTCATGGGGCTGGAGGTGCTGGAGATCGGCAACTTCTGGTCCAACTTCTACATCATGATCGTGCCGATGGTGTTCACGGCGGTGACGCTGCCGCTGTGGGGAGGGATGTGCGATCGGTTCGGAGCGAGGCCATTGATCACGCTGGGCATGCTGGCGTCAGTGACGTTCCCCGCGTTCTGGCTGCTGGCGACGCCGTCGCACTACCACCTGCTGCTGGGAGCGGCGGCGCTCATCGGGGGAAGCTTCATGTCGGCGGTCCAGGCGGCCGACATGAGCATGATATTCAGTCTGACGCCGAGGAGAAACCGGTCGGCCTTCCTGGCGATGGTGGCGCTGGCGGCGAGCCTGGGCTGGGTGATCGCGCCGAGCATCGGGGGCGCCGTCGCGCAAGTGCTGAAGCCGGTCAAGCTGTCTCTCCTGGGGCGGACGTTCGGGAATTTGCATTTCCTGATGGCCATTTCGCTCGGGGTGCGATTTCTGCATATCTTCCTCGTGGTGCCTCTGCTGCCCGAGGAGCCCAAGCAGACGCCGGGAGCGTTGGTGCGCCATCTGGTCAGGTGGCCGTTTATCCGTGTCGCCAGCGTGCTGAGAGGGCTCGACGGTGGCGAGAGAAACCGTGTCAGGGAGGGGAACGCGCGGAACGCGAGGACCCAGGAGAGGGGCGCGCCCGGCACGGACGACTGAGGCGATGGGAACGGGCGGGGGACTCGCTGGGTCGAGCCTATAGATGTTCGCATATCGGAGTACGTATCGCTCGGCTCCTGCGCGCGATCAGAGCGTTTTCGGCTGGGTTTCGCCATTGATTCGTTCGGCGAAACCCATCAATGCCTGCGCGTGGCGCGGGCTTCCTGGACGAAGTCCCGGTAGTAGGGGAGGACGTCGTCGAGCTGGTTGACTTTGCAGAGGAGTGCCCGAACTCGACACGTCGCGGCGGATCGGGCTTTGACGTTTGCCCCCACGAGGGCCATGCCGATGGTGCGGTCGGCGCCGTTCACCCAGACGGAACTGCATTCCTCGGTGAGGCCCATGTAGAGAAGCGCCAACTCGGTTCCGGGCTCCCAGAGGACGAGCATAGGATAGTCGTAGCCCCGGGGCTCCACGGCGAGGCCGATGCCGGCCATGCGCAGGCCGTTCCAGCGGCCGTCGGCGATGAGCTCGGCGGCGCCGAGGTTCCGCGGGTAGAATCGCTTGAGGCGAGGACCTGCCGTGGCGGTGACCCAGCGCCCTCCGGCGTGGACATGGACGCCCGAGTAGGTCTTCGGGACGATCGTCTCTATGCCGGCCTCGAAGCCCTTCACTTCGCTGGCGAAGGTGAAGGCGAAAGTGGCGTCCAAGCCGCCCGCAGGGAGCAGTTCGTAGCGAGCGGTGGCCTCGACCGGCCACTTTGGCAGCTTTCGGTATTGGAACGTGATGCCGCTCTTGTCCGCCTTGCCCTGGCACTCGGCCGCCTCGCGCGGTATGAGCATGCCGCCGTTGCCGCGCCCGAGGTAATGGCGGAGAGAGAGGACTTCCTTGCAGGCGGCGGGCAAGGACTTGCCCTGGAGAGCGCGAGAGAACTCGAATCCACGATCCGGGTCCGCAAGGCGGACATATCCCGTCAGGTCCCCGGCGACGAACTCGTAGACGGGGAGCGAACGGAGAACCGGTGCAGCGGGGGAGCTCTTGGGCGGCGCCTTCGCGCCGCGCTTGGCCGAGGCCTTGGTCGAGGCGGGAGCCTTGGGGACGCGCTTCTTAGCGGCCTTCGCCGAGCCCTTCGTCGGGGCGCGCTTGGAGGCCTTCTTAGTGGATTTCTTTGCCCTCATACAGCTCGCTTCACAGATGTCCGCAGACCGGGCAGTCCGGACGGCGGCTAACCGGGAACTTCAGGAACTCCATTGCGTCCGCGTCATAGGCGAGCATCCGCCCCTTTAGATTCTCACCGAAGCCCGTGAGAACCTTCACGACTTCGACGGCCGCGAGGCAGCCGAGAGCGGCGGAGACGGCCCCGAGCACGGGGAATCCGTAGGTCTGCCACCAGGCCGGCTTCTCCGGGACGAGGCAGGCGAGGCAGGGGGTTTCGCCGGGAACGATTGTGGTGAGATTCCCCTCCATGCCGTACATGGCGGCCTCGATCATGGGCTTCCCGAGTTCGACGCACGCCTTATTCAGGGCGTATCGCTCCTCGAAGCTTGGGGGGCAGTCGCAGACGATGTCGACTTGAGACACCAATTCCCGCGCAGTCCGCTCGTTCGCCTCCTCGGCTACGGCCACGACTTCGCACTCGGGGTGCAATCGCTCGAACAGCTCGGCGGCGCAATCGACGCGGGGCTTTCCGACGTAATCCTGGCGCATGAGGATCTGGCGATTGAGGTTCGACCAGGTGAGGTTTCCGGAGTGGGCGATGACCAACTTACCGATGCCCGCCATGGCGAGGTACAGGGCGACAGGTCCGCCCAAACCGCCGACGCGAGTGACGAGCGCGGAGGAGTTCTTGAGCTTGAGCTGTGCCTCTTCGCCGAAGCCAGGCATTTGCATTTGCCGCTTGTACATTTCGCGATCGCGGTCGGTAAGCTCAGCCATGATGACCTCCGAGGTCGGCATTGCAGCGGCAAATGCGCGTGTCCGCTCATTCTCTCCGTGCATAGTGGAGTTTCGACGCGGATAGCCTCAATCCTTGCCGCAGAGGTTGTTTCGCACTGCGAAGAAAGGCTGAAGATTGTTTGAGCAACGTGTTACGGCACGGCGAGGGGAAGGGCTGTGTGAGGCAGGCTGCGAGCCGTCAGGCTGAGGTGCGGCGCTGGCGCCCGTGCCCGACAGTGAGCGCGGCAAGATAGGCGCGGCGCCGAAGCGCAAGGTCGTCCTCAGTGAGGCCCGAGGTGAGAGACGCACTGACGCGCTGCCAGAAGTCGCGTATGGCGCCGGGATCCGGGATGGGGGTTTTTTCGCCGCCGTACATGGCGCCGGAATAGGCCCAGGTCAGGGCGAGAACGGACTCGTGGGCGTCGGGCGCGGAGCGGGAGAGGACGTTTGCATATTCGAAGGGCGTCTGGCCGCGGCGTCGACCATGACCGAGCATCTCTGCGAAGTTGAGGAGGAGGTGATATGTGTGGATGACGATCTCTCGGGCGGTGAGGCCGGCAAGGGCTTCGGGATGCTCGAAGGGATCGAACAGCGGGTCGGCGGGCGGCCCGTCCTCGACCTCCGCTTGCTTGGCGATTTCCGAGACGCCGCGGAGACGGCGGAGCCAGGAGCAGAGCCGATTCCAGGCGCGAGGGACGAGGCCGAGGAGCCAGGCGGTCCGTCGCAGGAGCCACTGGGCGGCGCGGCTGCGGCGGAATCCCCAGATGATGATAACTACGAGGAGCAGGAGAAGCAATATCAGGAGGAGTGGGAAGAACGCCCTGGGCATGCTCTGAAGCGCGGCGGCCGCTCTGCCGACTGCGCCGGATAGGGGGTTGGGGGGCTGGCTGAGGTTTCGCTCGGGCGACCAGATGTCACGGGCGCCGACCAATGCGCTGCCGGTTCGCGAGTCAGTCGCGCGCTCGCGCGCGTGCTTTGTCGGGAGGGCGGCTGTGAGGGCTCCGATCAACACCAGGGAGATCAGCGCCGTCGCCAGCCAATGGCGGTAGGAGCCGTGTGCCATAATCAGGTTTCCCTCGCGGGCGGAGCGCTCGAAGAAGGCAAGCCGCTCGACGAACATGAAGGCGAGGGTGAAGATTCCGAGGGCGACGATCCAGGCGGTGGGATTGGGGACCTTGACGTCTCCTCTGGACCAGACGGCGCCCAATCCCAGGGACAGGAGGGCGAGCAGGAGGACCAGGCCGAGGGCGGCGCGGACGGGTGCGGGGGCCCGCACCCGCCGGGCGAGAAGCTGCACGCTCACTGAGGACGGGATCTCGGGCCGATCTGCGTCCCGGACGAGCCAGGGCAGGAAGTGCCAGATGAAGACGGTCTCGGCGCCCAGTATGAGACCGGAAAGGGCGGCTGTTCCGGCATGGACACCGTCGGCCAGGAGAGCGACGGCGGCGACGACAAGCGCGGCTGTAAGGGATAGCATAGAGGGCAATAACCAGCGGTCGAGCTCCCGCCTTCCGGAGAAGCCGAGGCTGGCCGCGTAGGCGACGAGGAGGCCGGCGAGGAGGCCGGCGAGCAGCCCGGCTCTGGGCGCGATCCATATGAGGAGGACGGCGGGGTAGGAGACGATGGCGAGGACGAGCCAAGCGGACCAGGACCAGAGCTCGATCCGCAGCCGGTGGCGCGCGGGCTGGATGTCAGATGCCGAGGCCACTGATATCAGCCTCCGATCTAATGACCGCCGTGGGCACTCCGAACACCTCCAGCCCAGCCGAGTCGGCGGGGGTCGTGCGGCCGACGAGAATGGCTCTGACCTCGAAGCCGGCCTTCCTGAGCCCGAGAATGCTGGTCACAGTCTCCGGCGGGAGCGTTGGCGTGATCACGACGATTAGCGCTCCCCAGTTGAGGTCATCCTTCTCCCGTTCGAGAACTGCGGAGAGCGCTTCCGAGGGGCCAAGCTCGATGCGGCCCAACGGAGAGAGTATTTCCGTCAATTGCTCTCGGTCGCGGCCGGGGCGGACCCGGAGGAGGCCGTCTTGGGCCTCGCCGGCGGGGTCTCTGCCGAGGGCGAGAAGGCCGATGCGCTGGCGGCGGTCGAGTACATGTCGGGCGATGGAAGCAGCGGCTGTGACAGCAAGCTCGGCAGCTTCTTCCGCGTCGGAGGGGCCGCCGGGGTAGTCGGCGCGCCGGAGGTTGACGACGAGCGTGTTCTCGACCTGGGCGGAGATCTCGAAGAGCTTGGACTGAAGACGGCCGGTATGGGCGGTGGCGCGCCAGTGGACCCGCCGCAGACCGTCGCCGTGCTGATAGGGGCGGATGCCGACCACCTGTGTGGGGTCCTCGAGCACGCGCTGTCGGGCTCGCACTTCGCCGGCGGGACGACGGGAGGGGAGACGGGCATGCGTGATAGGGACGATCTTGGGAAAGACGGTCAGCGCGGCGACGCCGGCGGCGCGGCGTTCTCTCTGAGAGAGGCCGAAGATGTCTCCGGTGCGAAGCACCGTTGGGCCGAGCTCGTGGTAGCCGCGACGGGCGCCATGGAGCGTATAGCGAAAGCTGAAGGAGGCGCCGCCGGCGAGCGGGCCGACGCGGCCGCGCAGTCCCGTCATGGGCAGGCCTGCCGGAAGCGACTCCGCGGCGACCAGCCAGAGCACGGGAAGTCGGCTGTGATTGGCTACGGTGAGGCCGACGGTGGTTTCCCCGCCGTGGTGAATGCGGTCAACGGAGAGATGGCGCTCGGCGACGAGGCCGCGCTCGGCCATGCGGGCGGCTATGGCGCCCACGATCCATGCCAGAAGCATGAGGTAGGCGACCCAGCAGAAGGCGACCGTGCCGGTGGTCCACCCCAGCACCAGCGCGAGCGCCGCCAGCAGCACCCAGAGGAGCGGCAGCACCATCTTTGGCTCTCCGGATCTTAGGCTTCGGACAAGAGACGACGGGCCCGGTCTGCGATGCCCTCGGGAGTGTAGCCGAGGTTCTCGGCGATGACCTTCCAGGGCGCTGAGAAGCCGTAGCGGTCGATCCCGAGGACGGCGCCGTCTGCGCCGACGTATCGCTCCCAACCGAAGGAGCAGGCGGCCTCGACGGCCAGCCGGCGGGTGACGGATCTCGGAAGCACCTGCTCCCGGTAGGCCTCGGGCTGCTGGTCGAAGACTTCCCAGCAACCGAGGTTGACCACTCGCAGGCGGCGGCCCTCGTCAATCAGAAGGCGAGCGGCGTCAAGCGTGACGGACACTTCCGAGCCGGTGGCGATGAGGATGATCTCCGGGTCGTCGGCGTCGAGCATGACGTAGCCGCCCTTGCGGAGCATATCCGCGGGCGGCAGGTGGGTGCGGTCGAGGACGGGGACGTTCTGGCGGGTGAGGAGCAGAGCGGTGGGCCCCTGGGTGTTCTCGAGCGCCATCATCCAGGCGACGGCGGTCTCGGCGGCATCGGCGGGACGTATGACAGTCAGATTCGGCATGGTGCGAAGGGCGGCGAAGTGCTCGATGGGCTCATGGGTGGGGCCGTCCTCGCCCAGGAAGACGGTATCGTGGGACCAGACGTAGATGACCTGAATGGCCGACAGCGCGGCGAGTCGGACGGAGGGGCGCATGTAGTCGGAGAAGACGAGGAAGGTGCCGCCGTAGGGGATGAAGCCGCCGTGGAGCGCCATGCCGTTGAGTATGCCGCCCATGCCGTGCTCGCGGACCCCGAAGTGGAGGTTGCGCCCGCCATAGGCGCCCCTGCGGACGGCCTGCTCCTTCTTGATGAGCGTCTTCGTCGAGGGGTGCAAGTCGGCGGACCCCCCGGCGAGGCCGGGAAGCTCGGCGCTGAGGACCTGGAGGATCTCGCCGGAGGCGTTGCGGGTGGCGACGCCCTTGCCCGCCTCGAAGGTCGGAAGCCGGTCGGCCAGCCCCTCCGGGAGCGCCCCCGACATGCGGGTGTCCCAGAGCTTGGCGAGGTCGGGGTGAGCGCGCTGCCACTTGGCGAAGCGCTGCTTCCACGCCTCCGCCTGGGCGTCCAGCTCCCGTCGGCGCGCGGCGAGGGTCTCCCTGACGATATCGGGGACGAAGAAGAGGGGCGCGGTTGGGAAGCCGAGAGCCTCTTTCGTGAGCTGCACTTCTTCTTCGCCGAGCGGGGCGCCGTGGGACTCAGCGGTGTCCTGCTTGTTGGGGCTGCCCTTGGCGATGTGGGTGCGGCACATGATGATGCTCGGCTTCTCCGTCTCGGCGCGGGCGGCCTCGATGGCGGCGGCGACGGCATTGCGATCGTGGCCGTCGACGCGCTGGACGTGCCAGTTGTACCCCTCGAAGCGGCGGCCGACGTCTTCGCTCATGGCGAGGTCGGTGCTCCCCTCGATGGTGATGCAGTTGTCGTCGTAGAGATAGACGATGCGCCCCAGCCCGAGGTGGCCGGCGATGGCGGCGGCCTCGTGGGAGAGGCCCTCCATGATGTCGCCGTCGCTGCAAATGGCGTAGACGTAGTGGTCGACGATGGGGTCCTCGCCCTCCACGTTGAAGTGCTCGGCGAGCATGCGCTCGGCGAGGGCGAGGCCGACGCCGTTGGCGAACCCCTGCCCGAGAGGGCCGGTGGTGGTCTCGACGCCCGGCACGCACCAATGCTCGGGGTGGCCGGGGGTCCGGCTGCCCCACTGGCGGAACTGCATCAGGTCATCCATCTGCATGTCGTAGCCGAAGAGATGGAGGAGGGAGTAGAGGAGCATGGAGCCGTGGCCGGCGGAGAGGACGAAGCGATCGCGGTCCGGCCAATCGGGATCGGCTGGGCTGTGCTCGAGGAAGCGGGTCCACAGAACACAGGCGGCGTCGGCCATCCCCATGGGCATGCCGGGGTGTCCGGACTTCGCTTTCTGGACGCCGTCCATGGCGAGAGCGCGGATGGTGTTGACGATGAGCTGATCGAGATCGTCGCCGGTCAAGTCACGCCCGTAGGTCTTGGGATCGGCCTGGGCGGTATTCCGTTCGCTCACGTGATCGACTCCTGAGAGGGGATTGTCGGCCTTACGCTCGAGTCACTCCGCGTATGTCTTTCTTCGGCGCGGGAGAGCCCGAAATCCTGCCGCCGGCCTGCTTTTGGGTGGCCGGCGAGCACAGACGGGATGAAGTCGGTCGGGGGAGGCAGGGAGCGCTCGTACTTCTCTCGAAGCCGTACGCAGCAGGACGAGCAGGACCGTCGTATCGGTCGGCCGCGCTGTTCTGCGAACCTCTTCAGACGGGGGCAGGATCAATGAGGCGTTTGTATCTGTTCCTGAGCATCATCGCTTTCGCGGTCGCTGCATGCCCGGTGGCGGCGAGCAGTATCTCGACGAATATCGTCCCAAATCCGTCGTTTGAGGCGGGCGAGACGGGCCCGGGCGGGTGGGGCTCGTTTGCCGTTGGAGGGGCGGAATGGGCCTATGACGGCGTCGAGGGGGAGCGCTGTGTCAGCGTGACGGGGCTGGGTGAAGACACGGCGTGGTGGGCGGTGAAGGGGAGCCTGGCGCTCGAGCAAAACCGAGTCTACTCCATGTCGTACTGGGTGAGGCAGGGCGCGGATGCCCGCGATGGCACGGTTATCGCCGGCCTGGAGCAGGTGAATAGGGATGCGCAGGCGAGCGCCGAGTGGGAGCGGCGGTCGTTTCACTTCCGGACGCCTGACGAGGCTGTCTCGAACGCCCTCTTTCGCGTGGGTCAGTGGCACATGCGGGGGAAGGTGTTTTTCGATCAGGTGATCGTGCAGCCGGCGGTGGCGGTGCAGGGCCGCCCGGCGGTGATGGATATCGAGCTTGGGGCGGGGGAGAGGGTGGAGGCGGGGAGCTACCGCGCGTCGCACGAGATGAGCGGGCCGGGCTCGACGGACTTTCGGTGCTTGGAGCGGTTCACGGCGCGCTTCAACACGAACCGGTGGGCGTTCGAGGGGACGGGTGAGGTGGTGTACCGGCACGCGGTGGGACGGCTGCGGCAGAGCGAGCCGGAGGTCGAAGTGGGTGTGAGCCTTCTGGAGAGGGGATCGCTGCTGATCGAGGCGAGCGCGGACGGGAAGAAGTGGGTGGCGGTGGGCGAGATCGGCAAGGTGGCGAGGGTGGCGTTCGCCATTCCGAGGGAGGTGCTGCCGGCGAGAGAGATGTGGGTGCGGCTGCGGTCGGGGCCGGGCACGTATGCGCAGGTCAACGCCTACACCTATCGGTGTCGTCTTACGGAGGGCGAGTCAGCCGGCCGGCTGATCGGCGACACGCAATATGTGACGGTGGTCCGCGACAGTCCCGAGATCGGCGTGGAGCTGAAGGGATTGGGCAGCCTTCGGCCGGGGACGGACGGCGAGGCGGATGTGATCGTGAAGAACAAGGGGCCCCGACGGTCGTTCCGCCTGGGCCTTGTGGTAACGAAGGATGGGGTGGTGGTGGACGAGTCGGATAGGCGCTTCTCGCTCTCGCCGGAGGGCTCTCGTCGAGTCACGCTGCCGTACAGCCTGGAAGCGAGCGGACGGCACAGCCTGAAGCTGATCTGCGTGGAGCTGCCGTCGGAGGAGGTGCTCTGGGAGGGGCAGTCGGAGTTCACGGTTTCGCCGCTGTACGACGCCAGCGGAGGCGGCCTGCTCCACGAGGACGGCAAGGGGGCGATCTGGTGGTGCGAGCCGGAGTGGAAGGTCGGGCGCGAGCGACCGGCGCCAAGAGCGGTGAGCGAGGCCGTGAGGATCGAAGCGGCGGCGAACGAGTACGAGGCGGCGCAGGTGGTGGTGAGGCCGCGGGCGCCTCTCGGCCGATGCTCCGTTCGGGTGGGGGATCTCGTGTCGGCGTCGGGGAGCAGCATACCGGCGGGCGAGGTGGAGATTCGGACGGTCGAGTACGTGTTCACCGCGCGGCCGACGGACGAGCTGGGGACGGTGGACGAGTGGCCGGACCCGCTGCCGATCCACGCTTCGCCTGTGAACCTGGCCGCGGGGCGGAACCAACCCTTCTGGGTGAGCGTGCACGTGCCGCCGGGCACGCCAGGCGGGGACTACCGGGGGATGCTGACGGTCGAAGGGGCGGGGTGGTCTGCCGAGGTTCCGTTGGAGGTGCACGTCTGGGACTTCGAGCTGCCGAGGGGGACGCACCTGAGGAGCGGGTTCGGGCTCTCCCGGTGGTCGCTCAAGCGGTATCACAATCTGGACACAGATGATGAGGTGCAGCAGGTCTACCGGCTCTATCTGCGGAGCTTCGCCGAGCACCGGGTTGCGCCGTACTCGCTGGGGCGGGATATCGAGGTGGAGTGGACGCGGGATGCGCGGGAGGGGCTGTACCCGAAGGTGGACTTCATCGGCTTCGATGAGGACGCGCGCTTCGGGCTGGACGAGCTTGGCTTCAACAGCTTCCGGCTGGATCTCGATGGACTGGGCGGCGGGACGTATCAGTCCCGGCGGCCGGGTCGGATCGGCGAGTACGAAGAGGGATCGCGGGAGCATCAGATCAGCTTCGGCCGGTATGCCGGCACGGTGCAGAAGCATCTGGAGCGGAACGGGTGGCTGGACAAGGCCTACGTGTACTGGTTCGACGAGCCGACTGAGAAGGACTATGAATTCGTGCAGAAGGGAATGGAGCTGATCGGGGGCGCGGCTCCGAAGGTGAAGCGCCTGCTGACGGAGGAGCCCGTCGCCAGGCTTTACGATTCGGTGGATATCTGGTGCCTGCCGACGTTCATGCTGGACGTGGATGTGTTGCAGAGTCGTAAGAGCGCCGGCGACGAGGTCTGGTGGTATCTCTGCACGGCGCCGAGGGCGCCGCATTTTGCCTTGTTCATCGACCACTATGGGACGGAGCTGCGGCTGTGGTCGTGGGAGACGTGGAAGTACGGGCTGAAGGGTCTGCTGGTTTGGCAGAGTGTGTATTGGACCTCGAGGAGCGCCTATCCCGGGGAGGTGGTGCAGAACCCGTGGGAGGACTCGATGAGCTGGAAGTCGGGGTACGGGCTGCACGAAGGCGGGCGCGAGCCGTGGGGCAACGGGGACGGGCGATTCCTGTACCCGCCGAATCGGAGGCCGGGCCTCGACAAGACGAAGTACCTCGAAGGGCCGGTGCCGTCGATCCGGTGGGAGCTGCTGCGGGATGGGATCGAGGACTACGAGTATCTGTGGCTGCTGCGGGAGGAGGTCCAGCGGCTGAAGGGGGCGGGCGCGCCGGCGGCGAGCTACGCGGAAGCGGAGAGGCTGCTGGAGGTCCCTGCCGAGGTGTGCACGAGCCTGACCGAGTTCGCCACGACCCCGGAGCCGATCCACGCGCACCGGGCGAGGGTGGCGGAGGCGATTGAGGGGCTGCGGGGGATGTGATGATGCAGTCGGGGGAGGGGGCTCAATCGGATAGATGGTCTCGCAACGAGGCGGGGCTGAGGCCGAACATCTCCTGCATCTCGGCGATGTCGCAGATGTTGTCTTCGAGGAGCATGGTGAGCTGGTCGGGGGTGAGGGGGAACCTTGGGGAGAGTCGGCTCATCACCGCGGCAACGGGCCTCACGAGGATGGGTGCAAGGTGGATCTTTGGCTTCTCGACGCCGTCGGCCTCTGCGACGAGGTCGATGAGCTGCTCGAAGCCGTAGGTCTCCTGCCCGCCGAGTTGGTAGAAGCGGCGCATTGTCTCGGGCTTTCCAAGCGCATCCACGAAGCACGACACGACGTCCTCCACCCAGATGGGCTGTGATAGGCTCATGCCATTGCCGATCACAGGGGTCACGGGTCTCCTCAGTAGGTCTCTGATCTGCGGGATGAAGGCATTCCCGGCTCCGAAGATGACCGAGGGTCGGAAGATGGTGGCCTCCAGGCCGGAGCCGCGTACGATCTCCTCGGCCTTCCACTTCGAGCGATGGTATCGGCTTGCTGCATCGGGGCGAGCGCCGAGGGCGCTCATGTGGAGCAGGCGGGTGACGCCAGCTTCCTTGCATGCCTCGACGACGTTCTGAGTGCCGAGGACGTGGATACGCCTGAACGTGTTGCGCCCGCTCTCGCGGATGATCCCGACGAGGTGGATGACAGCGTGGCAACCTTTGAGGTATCCGGCGAAGGATGACGGGTCTGTTAGGTCCCCCTGGACGAGCTCTGCCCCGGGGATGTCTGCGGACCCGCGGGCGAGGATGCGCGCCTGCTCTCCCAGGCTGAGGAGACGGGCGATGAGATGGCGTCCGACGAAACCGGTTCCTCCGGTGATGAATATCATTTCCGTGACGTGCGCGGCATGGCGTATAGAGACTCTCCCACCAGGTATTGTTCCGCAGGAGGCGGTCGCTTATCCTGTCAGACTCTGGGGAGAACCGCGCCGTGGCCCCCCAATCGCCACCAGATTGCGGCGGAAACCGCGACGAGAAGGAGCGCCGAGACGAGGAAGTCCTGCCAGCGCGCCTTGAGTTCGAGGTATTCGGTGCGCGGCCCCGAGCCGCCGAATCCACGGGATTCGAGCGCCATGGCGAGGAGATCGGTTGTGCGCACGGCGCCGACGACGGCGGGTATGAGGAGGGGGACGTGTCGCCGGATACGAGTGAAAATGCCGCCGGATTCGAGGTCGAGGCCGCGGGACTTCTGTGCCTGGATGATGGTGTAGGCGGAGTCGGCGAAGGTGGGAACAAACCGGAAGGCGAGGGAGAAGGCAAAGCTGACGGGGAAGGGGAGGCCGAGCCGGCGAAGGGCGGCGGTGAACTCCTCCACTCGGGTGGTGGAGAGGAAGACGAGGCCGGCGGCGACCATGGCGTCGATTCGAATGCCGACGGCGACGCCATAGAGAAGGGACTCGCGGGTGAGATGGAGGGGGCCGAGGCGGGCGATATCCGTGGGCCCGCGAAGCATCACCGACCAGAGCACGAGGCTGAAGAGAAAGAAAAGCAGGTAGAGGGCGCGCAGGCGCCAGACGTTTCTGAGGGACCGGCCGAGAGCGGCTGCTGCGAGGATCACGGCGGCCACGCCCGCCGTGTAGAGAGGGTGGTTGAAGGCGAGCAAGAGGGCGAAGGCGGCGAGGAGGCCGAAGACCTTCGCCCGCGGGTCGAGCCGGTGCAGCGGTGTATTGAAGTCGAGGTAAAGGTCCACGGCAGGCCAGTATTCGTCGGCGCCCGACGCAGCCCCTGTTGGCCTATCCCGACGGCTCGCCCTGCGACTGGAGGGGCGGCTCCAGGCGGAAGGTCTCGCTCGGGATGGAGATGTTGAACTCGGCCAGTGTGAGTTCAGTCCTTTCCACGCGCCCCAGCTCTTCGGCGCCGCCGCGCGCCGTGATGAAGACTTGGTACTTGCCGACCTTCGGGGCCCAGATGCCCTCCGGGCCTTCTTCCCACTCCTCAACGGTAGTGACGTTCCGGCGTAGTGCAGGCCCGTGTGATGGCGCCCACGTGATCTCCTCAGACGCTTGCACCAGCGCGCAGCCTTTGGCGGGGGCGAGCCACCAGTGATGGACGATGGTCGCATCCTTCGGCACAGCTCGCGGCGGGGCCTCGAAGTGAAAGCACTCAAGGCCTGCCAGTTCCTCTTTCCCCACAAGTCTGCCACCCCAAGCGGCGATGCCATCACCAAGGGGAAGGCCGTGGTTGAAGGCCGGCCCGATCAGATCGCCGAAGAGCCGACTGGCGTGCCCGATACTAGTGTACCGGGGGAGTTCGGCGAGGTCCTCTACTTCCAGCACGGTCATGCGGTCGGGGTGCTCTGGCGATCCCTCGATCACGTTCGTGCCATCGAAGATCCGCACTCGTTCTTCGCACTGGATCTCTGCCCGCTGCGCGTGAGGCCGCTCGACCTTCTGATCGAGACGGCTCCGGCCTGCGTCGAACCATATCTCCGCTTCCGCGACGAAGTCGCTCCTGGGATCGTCGAGGAGCGTGCTCTCCGTGCGGAATGCGAAGTGGCCGGAGGTGACCTTGGTGCTCCAGTCGTCGGCGCGCGCCAGGATGGCAGTTTCCGGCAAGTCAGTGTCGCCTGTAACGACGACGCAGCCGAGGCCGGCGGCAGCGGCCATGAGAGCCAGAAGCATGGGGCGTGTGGTCATCGCACGGCTCCTTTCCCTGGAGTCAGAAGCGGGGAAGGCAGGGGGGTAACAGGGCGCGATCGCTTCCAGAGCAGTGTATCACATGCAGGCGGAGGGAGTTCTGCCACGTGTGGCCGATGCGGCCCATCGACAGGAGGCGGCGCGCCCGCGGCAGGGCTCGGCCTCGCCGACTGAGGCCGCGAGCGCAGGAGATACGTCTCGGCGGACTGAAGTGAGAGGTAGGACGGCGGGCCCCGACGTGCGGCTAAATTCATGGGTGCCGCGTGCGATGTCGAGATGCGAATGAAGAGTTGCCGGAGGTTCATTCCCTGGGTGGTGATGATCGGCGCGGCCGGCGCGGCGGCGCTGTGGGTTAAGCCGTGGGCGGACTCGGTCATGACCGCGAGCGTCATCGTGACCACAGACGACGGCACGCCGAGCGTCGTGTACGAGACGCGACGTCGCTTCTCGGACGGGGCGCGAAGGCTGCCGGTCTTTCGCGCCGAGATCGATTTGGGAGCGTATTCGGGACAACTTCTGCGTTTCGACATTGAGGGGAACGTCGCCAGGCGTGAGGTCGAGGGTGGGTCCACGGGCTATGTGGGCTGCGAGGCGGAACTGGTCAGCCCGGACGGGGTGTTGCCTGTGGAGTTCGCAGGGTGGCAGCAAGGGGCGGAGATCGGCCTTCACCCCGGCCCGGTCGGGCCGCAGGCTTGCCGTGTAAACAGCCAGGAAGACGCCGGGTTCGCCTACGCCAGGAAGGGGACTCTGTGGTATGCGATGAGGGTGCCGACGGGAGCGCGGCTGCGGCTGCGCTTGCGGCCGGTGCCGTCTGTCAGCATCGAGGATCGCCCGGAGGCGTACTTGCCGCAGGCGCAGCCATCTGGCCCCCGGGCGCGACTGCCGGCGCGCCCCAAGGAGCGCCCGCCCGATGTCTTCATCTATGTGATCGACGCGCTGCGGGCCGATCATCTTGGGTGCTACGGCTACGACCGGGCGACATCGCCGTTGATTGACGCCTTTGCGGGGGAGGCGACGTTCTACCGGCGGGCAATGACGCCGACGACGTGGACGCGGCCTTCCGTCGCGACGATGCTCAGCGGGCTCTACCCGAGCGTGCACGGGGCGATGCACAACACAGATGGGCTGGCAGAGTGGCCGGTGCTGCTGCCGGAGATCCTGCGAGAGGCGGGCTATGCCACCGCCTGCTTCACCACGAATCTGCAGATCGGTGAGAACTTCGGCTTCAACCAGGGATACGACCGGTTCGTGCTGGAGCATTTCGCCAGCGCACAGTGGGCGGTCTCGCAGACGGCGGACTTCCTGGGGGCGCTCGACCCGGCGCGGCCGGCCTTCGTCTACCTGCACACCATCGAACCGCACGATCCGTATACACCCCGCCCGGAAAGCCGAAAGCGGTTCGACCGCGGGTATCAGGGCACGTGCGATGGATCGGCGGAAGGGCTGAATGCGGCGGGAAGGGTGAACCCCAAGCTATCGGCAGATGACATCGCCCATCTCATAGATCTATACGATGCTGAGGTGTACGACGCAGACCGGGGATTCACCGACTTCGTCCAGATGCTGAAGCGGTCGGGTCGGTTTGACGAGGCGCTGGTGATCCTCACCGCAGATCACGGCGAAGCCTTCGCAGAGCACGATACGTTGAGCCACGGCCGGAACCTCAACGTGGAGGAGATGCACGTTCCGTTGATCATCCGTTTTCCGCGAGGGCGGCATGGTGGGATGCAGCTGGAGGAACGCGTGGGGCTCCACGATCTGCTGCCGACGATTCTGGCGGAGGTCGGGGCAGGCGGGAGCTTCAGCTATCAGCTTCCGGGGGAGGAACTGCCCCCTGGGGCGCGTACGTCGAGACGAAGAGAAGGGGAGCTCTTCTACGCGGAGTTGTCCCAGTTCGGGAGCAATGACTTGGACCTGGTGGCAGTGATCGACGAGGATGGGTACAAACGGGTCATCGACGTTTCGGTGGCGCCGCGGGAGACGGCCGCCAGGACATCGCTCGGACTGTGGGACACTGGCCGCGACCCGGCGGAGGCAGAGGACCTGTCGGCGAAGCTTCCTGCACGCGCCGCCTACGACGAGCAACTCATCGCGCGCTGGTTGCTGGCACAGAAAGACCGGCGGGATGAGTCTGCCGCAGGAGCTCCTCCGAGAGTCCACCTGGACGACGAGACCCGCCGGCAGCTTCGGGACCTCGGGTACATCGGAGATGTCGGCGGAGGGGAGACGGATGACCCAGGATAGCGCGGTTCCAGAGAATCCGGTGCAAGAGCGGTCCGCCGCGCCGGATGGGAAGCGGCTGGTTTCGGACTGGCGGTTCCAGCTCGCACTGGTCCTGCTCGTGGCCCTCGTTCCACGCCTCATCTATCTCTGGCAGATCAAGAGCTGGCCGTTCTTCTCCTACCCGGCCCTCGACTCGCGAACGCAGTGGAAGTGGGCCTCGATCTTGGTGAGCGGCCACTGGATCGGCAACCGCGAGGTCCTGGCGAAGGCGCCGCTGTATGCCTACTTCCTGGGGGTGATCCAGTGGGCGATGCAAGAGCGCGAGGCGGGGCTCTTCGCCGCCCATCTGCTTCAACTCCTCCTGGGCGCGGCGACGTGCGGGCTGACCTATCTCCTCGGGCGAAGGGTCTTCGGGGCGGCGGTCGGGTTTGTGGCCGGGTTGCTGTTGGCGCTCTACAGCCCGGGGATATACCGAGAGGGGCAGCTACTCGATACGGCTCTGGCGACATTCCTGGCGGCGAGCTTGGCGCTCCTGCTGCTGCGCGCCTTCGAGAGGCCGCGGTCCCGCCAGGCCTGGTTCGCAACTGGGCTGGTGCTGGGGCTGCTGGGGCTGACGCGGCCGAATCTCCTGCTGCTTGGATTCACGACGCTGGCGCTCATGGTGGTATGGGAGCGGAAGAGACTTGGTTGGAATGGGCTGGGGGCGGCGGTCGGGGTGCTCGCGCTGGGCATCGTGCTGCCGATCGTGCCGATCACTGGGCGGAACTATCTGCTGATCCCACGCTTCATTCCCATCTCAGCCACCGGTGGGATCAACCTCTACACAGGAAACAACCCGAAAGCAGACGGCTACTCGCCCATCCCGTCGGGGATCGCCTGGGAGCGCACCTGGCAGGAGGCGATGGAGCAGGACGCCATGTCGACGACGGCGATAGATCAGTATTGGCGGAGGAAGGCGCTCCGGTTCATGCGGGAGCAACCGGGTGCGGCGCTGTCCTTGCTGGGCAAGAAGCTCTACCTTTACTGGAACGCCTATGAGATCCCGAACAACGTGAGCTATCAGTGGGGGCGGACGCACTCGTCGCTGCTGAGAGCGGTGCCGCTGACGTTCGCGGTGATTGGCCCGGTCGGGCTGCTGGGGATCGCCCTCGGCGGATGGCGAAGGCGCGGCGCCTGGGTTCTGACGTTGTTCGTGGCGACGCAGGTGTTGGCGGTAGCGGTGTTCTTCATTACGGGGCGATATCGCATGCCGGCGCTGCCGGCGCTGTGCGTCTTCGCGGCCTTCGCTGTGGTGGAGCTTGCGAGGATGGCGGCGGCGCGCCGGGGCGGGCAGGCGGCGCTGGCAGTGGTGGGGCTGGCGGCCTTGGCGCTGTTCGTGAACTCGGACGCGTACGGAGTGCGGCGGAACAGGGGGGCGAATCGAGACTCGTTCTACCTGGGCCAGTCGTACGTGATGGCAGGGGATTACAGGAATGCTAAGCAGGCGCTCGTAATGGCGACGAAAGAGCGTCCGGACGATGCTGACGGGCATTCGTTTCTGGGACAGGTTGAGAATCAGCTTGGCGAACCGGAGGAGGCGGCGAGGGATCTGAGGAAGGCGGTAGAAATCGCGCCGGATTATTCGAGTGCGGCGGTGAAGCTTGCCGAAGTACACCTGCAAGAGGGCTGGCCTGTGGAGGAGGTGGAGCGCCTCTTGCGGCGGGCGGTGGAGGCGAGGGTGAGAGATGTCGAGGGGCGGGCAATGCTGGCTCGGCTGAGCATCCGGCTGGGCAATCTCCGGCAGGCGAAGATGGACCTGGATACGGCGGCGGAGGGGCTTGCCCGCCGAAGCCGAAGCGACACGCGTACAGCGGCGGTGGCTCGGGCGGTGATGCTGGCGGTGGAGGAGGCGAAGCAGGCCGGGATAGAGGCGCCGCAGGGATTCTGAGTTGGGGATGCCAATCGCGCCGAGCAGGCAGAAGAGGGAGTGGATGTGAAGAGATCGTTGGCTGTGGCGTTCATCATCCTGGGCCTGGCCGTCGGGGTGCTCGGGTTGCTCGTGCTGCCGGCCGGGCACGGGCGGTTTGAGTATTTGGCCGAGGTGGTCGATCCGCGGCCCGCCGCCGAGAGCACGATGCCGGAGGCGCTGGCGGAGATGGGAGCGGTTCGGGCGGTCGTGATGACGAATCCGGGCGAGGGGGGACGGCCGCGCCAGGTGCTGCTGCTGCCGGATCTGCCCGCGCGCCTGAAGATGTCGGACTGCGCGCTCGGTGTCCTGCCGGCGGAGGCGGGGTGGTCGGGACTGGCCGGGTTCAACAGCGGACTGGAGCGGGGGACGATACCACTCGCCGACCATCCAGTCCGAATCTGTGGGCTGCTGCAATCACTTGCACCCGTCTTCGATGCGTCTTTAGTAATGGAGCTTTCGGAGGAGGTGGAGTCGGCCCTGGAGGAAGCGGGCTGGGAGAGCCATGCGCAGTACTTCTTGTTCGCCGAAAGCTGGGGAGAGCGGAGCCGGCTGCTGGCCGGACTGGAAAGGAATCCCGATGCCCTGCCGACCCCGGCAGCCGAGATCGTGTCCCCGGCCAAGAAGCCGCTGCTGTCCAAGAGGGCGCAGATAGCTGTCTCGGCGGCGCTGATATGCGCGGGATTGCTCGTATTGGGATGGCAGGTCCGGGGGCTATCGCGAGAGGACGTCGCGCGCAGATTCGGCCGCGGCTGAGAGGGGTTCAGGCGGGCTCGCGCAGCAGGGGAAGGACGAGGACGAGCGCGGCCGCCAGCAGCAGCGCCGTGAACCGGGACGTCCCCACGACGCCGAGGAGGGGGACGGCAAAGGCCCCTGCGAAGACGGCAGCTCCGGCCGAGCCGATGAGGTCGGCGGCGTAGATGGCGCCCCCCGCGGCGGCGGCCGTGCCCTCCCGCCGGTAGAGGGCGACCGCGACGGGAAAGGCGGCGCCGACCAGCGAACCCCCGAGGAAGAGCAGGAGCCCGATTGCGGCGCCGGCCAGGCCGGGGAAGGGGAGAACTGCTCCGAGAAGGCCGGGCAGCAGGGCCGCGATGAGAGCCGATGTGAGGAGGGCGGCGGCGAGGAGGCGGGCGGAGGTGGCCCGGTCGAGGCGGCGCCCGCTCACGACAGCGGCTCCGGCCGCCAGACCGGCCATGAAGGCGGCGATGAGCGCGCCGATGGAGTGGTAGAGGTAGCCGCGCACGGCCTGGAAGACGAGGAGCCCGAGGATGTCGAGGATCATGCCGAAGCCGCCGATGGCGGCGGCGGCGACGAGCAAGGCGAGGGGGCGGAGGCGGGGCGCGCGGCCGCGGGCGGCGGAGACGAGGATGATGGCGAGGGCGAGGGGGAGCGCCGCCCACCAGACCTCAATGAGAGAGAATGCCTTCATCGGTGAGGCCAGGCGGGGGGAGACCTGGTCGAGCCAGACGCGGGTCTGGTGGTAGTAGCTGACGGGGTTGAGGTCTGTGTTGACGGGCGGCTCGGGGACCTGAGAGATCTGCTGTTGGATGAGTTCGGCACGGAACGGCAGAAGGGCGTCACGCAGCCAGGCCTCGTTAACGAAATCGCTGTCGATATCCCGGTCGCGGAGGCGCCGGTCGAGGACGTCAGGGTCGCGCGAGAGGATGTGCGATTCTCTTGCTGCTAGGAAGAACATGGTTTCGCCGGGGACGAGGAGCACATCGGGGAAGACCTGGCGGAGGCTCGTGTTGGTGGTGGCGGCGGCGAGGAGGAGGGGGCCGCTGAGGTGGTGGGTTGACCCGGTGAGAGTGACTGCGAGGATGCCGCCGGGGGCAAGAGCGCGCTTGGCCTCGCGAAGGAACTCGAGGGTGTAGAAGCGGTTGAGGGCGGCGGTGGCGGGATCGGGAACGTTGGCGACGATGACGTCGTAGACGGGCGGCGATTGCTGCACGAAGAGACGGGCGTCGCCGAACTGCATGTGGATTCTGGGGTCGTCCAGCACTTCCAGCGGGAGGTCGAGCCGTGCGATGCGCGCGGCGCGGCGGGTTACGTCCAACAGCTTCGGGTCGAGCTCGACACAGTCGAGCCGTTCCACAGGGTGTCGAAGAATCTCCTCCGGCAGATCGCCGACAGCACCTCCGATGAGAAGAACGCACCGGGGAGAGGGATGCTGGAGGAGGGGGAGATGGGCCGTGACCTCGTTGGCGTATTCTTCTTCGCTCGTGAACACGAGGACGCCGCTCTGGAAGAGGGATAGCTGCTTCTCGCGGAGAGCGGAGGTGAGGTCTCCGTACTTGGATGGGCTGTGGGAGAGCACCGTGAACCCTGCCCAGCGTGGGTTGGATTGAACCGAGGCGAGGTCGATTTCGGGAGAGCGGAGGAGAAGGGCGCCGAGGAGCAGGCAGGGGAAGGCGAGGGCCGCCTGTGTCAGCGAGGTGCGGGGCCGGAGGAGCGCGAAGGCGGAGGCGATGTTGAGAATGCCGACCAGGGCGAAGGCGCCGAAGGCGACGATGTGTTGAGAGAGCCAGAAGTGAAAGGCAATCCCGCCGAGCATGGCCCCGGCCGCCTCCAGGGCGTAAACACACGCCACGGGCGAAACGCTCTCCGTGGTTGCGCGGCGATGGCCGGCGGCGGCCGCGGCGAAGACGAACTGAAGCCCTACCAGGAGGCAGACGAGGCCGAGGGTTCCCAGCGAGACGAGCAGCATGGCGCCAGGGCCCCAAGCCTCTCCGGGCGTGATGCCGGGGGGCTGGGCGGAACGCACGATGAGCAGCGCGGCCGGAAGGAGGAGGGCAAGCGCCAATTGGCTGAGGGCGAAGGCCCCCTCGGGGCTGCGGAGCCGCGGGGCGATACGGGCCCCGATGGCGCTACCGGCGGCGACGGCGGCGAGCCAGACGGCCAGGACGAAGGCGATGGAAAGCTCGTTGCCGAGGAAGAGGGAGAGAAGCTCGCGGACCAGGACCACCTGCGCGATGAGGGCGGTGACGCCGGTGACGAGGACGGCGATGAGAAGGCGGAGGGGGAGGCGGGCGCGGAGCTGGGAGGCGGGCGCGGCGGTCACGACCAGATGCCCGGGATCGCCTGCCGGCAGAACTCGCACCGCCCCTGCTTCACGTGGTTGGCGAGGATTCGGAAGTTCTGACGGCGGATGATCTCCTTGCCGCACTTGGGGCAGCGGGTGTTCTGAGTCGGGATTCCGGGGAGATTGCCGACGTAGACGTAATGCAGGCCCTCTGCCCGCGCGATCTGGTAGCAGCGGTCGAGGGTGTCGTAGGGGGTGGGCGGGAGTTGCGTCAGCTTGTACTGGGGGTGGAAGCGGCTGAAGTGGAGGGGGACGTCGGGGCCGACGTTGGTGCGGATCCACTTCGCCAGGTCCTCGATTTCGGTCTCGCTGTCGTTGAGGGTGGGGATGACGAGGTAGACGATCTCCAACCAGACGCCTTGTTCTTTCACGAGCGCGATGCTGTTGAGGACGGGCTTGAGGGTGCCCTGGCAATTGCTCTGATAGAAGCTGTCTCGCATGGACTTGAGGTCGATCTTGATGGCGGCGAGCTGCCTGCAGAGGTCGATCATGGGTCGGCGCTCGATATACCCGGCGCTCACCATGGTTGTGCGAAGGCCGCGGGCGTTGCCCTCGGCGGCAACATCGAGCAGGTACTCGAAGAAAACGATTGGTTCGCTGTAGGTGCCGGCGATGAGGGGACAGCCTTGCTTCTGCGCGGTTTCGACGAGCTTCGCCGGCGGGAGGTTGGTCGCCGGGAGCGCCTCGGGCCGGGCCTGGGAGAGCTGCCAGTTCTGGCAGTTCTTGCATTCGAGGTTGCAGCCGGCGGCGGCGAAGGAGAAGATGGGGCTTCCGGGCAGGACGTGGAAGAGGGGTTTCTTTTCGACGGGGTCGATATTGACGGAGGCGGCGCGGCCGTAGACGAGGGTATAGTAGTCGCCGTTGTGGTTCTCGCGCACCTCGCAGAAGCCGCGCCCGCCCTGCCCGACGTAGCAGTGCTTGGGGCAGAGCTGGCATTTGATGAACTTATTGGCGAGCTTCTCGTAGTATCGTGCCGGCCGGATGTAGGGGGACTTCCCCGGCTTCTCGATGGAGACGGGGCGCAGCGCCGGGATGCTCTCGCCGTTCCCGAGACGGCCGAGGGCGCCAAGCGCGCCGAGGCCTGCGGCCGCCCCGATCCCTATCTTCAGGAGGTCGCGTCGACTGATGCGCCTGGGCGGCGGGGCGTCAGGTTTCGGGTCAGGTTTCTGGGGAGCTTCCGGCATGTGAAGACGCTCTGGGGGCGGGGGAGGTGAAAGCCTGGACTGTGAAGACGTAGAGCGCGGCGCCCTGCTTCCAGGCGTCGGCGGAGAGGCCGGCCTTATCCTGGCAGAGATGGGAGAGAAGCTCGTCCCGGCTCCAGCCGGTTTCGGCGGCCACTTGCGGCAGGAAGACGCCGCTGCGGCCGCTGGACCGCACGACGACGCCGTGCTTGGAGATGTCGATGTCGTCGGCAGAGGCGACGCGGCGGAGGGGCGACAGGACAGAGATCTCGATGTCGAGGTTGGGCAGCTCCTCGGCGCGGACCGGTGCGAAGCGGGAGTCATGGGCGACGGCCATGATGGCGCGATCGCGTACGCTCTCGGCCAGCGGTTGAGATGGTTCGAGGCTTCCGATGCAGCCGCGAAGCTGGCCGCCCTCCTTGAGGGTGACGAAGGCCGCGGTGGGTCGCAGCAGGGCGGGATCGGTTTCGGCAACATCGAGGCGGCGGCCGGTGCGGACATATTCCTCGATGGTGCGGCGGGCGAGATCGAGGAGTCGCCGCTGCTGGGCGGCGTTCAGCTCTGTGTCGGAGAGGGGCCGAGTGCGATAGATGGCGACGGCACCATAACCGACAACGCCTTCTTTGGGGGCAAGAGGCCGGTCCCCGGAGTTGGCGTACTTCAGGACTTCAACCTTGTCGGCTCCGAGGAGGCGGGCGGCGAGGAGGATGGTCTCGACCGGCCCCTTTCCGCAAAGAGCCGTGACGAGGCCGGGAACTCCCTGGGCCATGAGCTTCCGGGAGGTGGCGGCGACCTCCTCCGGGTCCATGGTCTCGATGGCCTTCAGGGTCTCCCTGTCTACGCGAACCGCGTCATCATAAGAGGGGTAGTGGGACATGTCGCTGCTGGCGACGAGCAGGACGGACTTGTCTCGCGCCCATCCTGCAATGGCCTGGGCGAGCCGGGAGCAGTTATCCTGGGAGAAGTCGGTCATGAGAATGGGCAGGAGCCTGAAGTCGCCGAGGGTGACCTGGAGGAAGGGAAGCTGGACCTCGATGGAATGCTCCGGATCGTGGGCGGCGTCGAACACGCGGGCGCCAGGATAGGCCTTCGCGATGGCGTCGGCCGCGGACCGATCGGCCTTCACGAGGCCGAGAGGGGTGAACCATTCGTCGAAACCGCTGAGGGCGGCCCGGGCGGGGACGCGGTGGGAGGGGCCGATGACCGCGACCGTGTCGAAATGTCGGCCCGCCAACAGGCGGTAGGCGTGGGCGGCGACGGGAGCGCTGTAGGAGTATCCGGCATGGGGGACAATGAGCGCGACGAGGTCGCCGGAGGCAGTCGGGGGATCGGCCTCCTCGAGATAGCGCTCGACGTCGGAACGCAGCACGCTCGTCTGCGCCGGGTAGAAGGAACCCATCACCGCCGGAGCGCGAACCGTCGGCTCGGCATGGACGGATGTGAGGGAGCGGGCAGCGCCCCGGGGCACGCACCGCACGGCTATTACCCCCGCGACGAGGAGACCCCCAATGAGGATGAGAATCGGCCGCGATGGTCGCTTCATTCTAGCCCCTCCACGGTAGCAGTTTAGCCGGGGAACGTGGAAATCCTGCGTCCTGTAGGACGCAGGGCTGGAGGGAGCGAAAGCGGCGGGTGCAGGGCAGGAAGGGGAAGGGCGAGGCCGGAACTGGTGGGGACAAACGGCTCTTAGGTTCGAAGAGGAGAAGGAGGGGCGAATGGCGACTCTGGCTTTCCCTGAGGGGTTCGTCTGGGGGGCGGCAACGGCGGCCTACCAGATCGAGGGGGCATGGGATGAGGAGGGGAAGGGGCCGAGCATCTGGGACGAGTTCAGTCATACTGCAGGAAAGATCAAGAACGGGGATACGGGTGATGTGGCGTGCGACCACTATCATCGGTATCGAGAAGACGTGGCGCTGATGAAGTCGCTTGGGCTGAATGCCTATCGATTCTCGATCTCGTGGCCGCGGGTGCTGCCGGAGGGGAGAGGCACGGTCAACGAAGCGGGACTGGATTTCTACAGCCGGCTCGTCGACGAGCTGCTGGGAGCGGGGATCGTACCGACGCCGACACTGTACCATTGGGACCTCCCACTGGCGCTGCAGCGGGAAGGGGGCTGGCCCAACTTCGACACGGCGCGCTGGTTCGGGGACTATGCGGAGCTGTGCTTCCGCCGCCTGGGGGACCGGGTGAAGATGTGGATCACGCTGAACGAGCCGCAGGTGGTGGCCAACGCCGGCTATCTGAGTGGGGTTCACGCGCCGGGACATCGGGATAGGCGAGAGAGCCTGCAGGCGGGCCATACGCTGCTGCTCGCCCACGGCCTGGCAGTGGAGCGGCTGCGCTCGGTTCTGCCCGACGCGCGAGTGGGAATCGCGATCGACATCTGGCCGGTGCACGCGGCGAGCGATTCGGAGAATGACCGCGCCGCGGCACATCGGATGTCTGAGGCAAATGGGTGGTTTCTAGACCCTATCTTCAAGGGGGACTATTCCGCGGCAATGCGAGATGCGTTCGGCGGCCTGCTGCCGCAGTTCACCGAAGAGCAGCGCCGCGGTGTCCAGGCGGAACTCGACTTCCTGGGGCTCAATAACTACAGCCGGAACGTCGTCCGTCACAA
>Ga0307377_10000990_pt1 | contig 37655 bp, 40 predicted proteins | sample TR3MG_FD_202535 | JGI IMG/M metagenome (GOLD analysis project Ga0307377, IMG submission 202535) | Soil microbial communities from Risofladan, Vaasa, Finland - TR-3 | ecosystem: Environmental > Terrestrial > Soil > Coastal area > Acid sulfate soil | place: Finland: Risofladan, Vaasa | collected... | reverse complement strand
GGCCATTGGGAATTTATAGATTATAGAAGTTCTGAAGAACAAAAATCACTAATAATGGTAGATCCTAAGAGCCAAGTCCAAAAAAGAAAATGGTGGGAGTTTTGGAAGTAGCATTTGGGGCGGCTTACAGCCGGCTCGAAAGAAGGAGCTTCAGCTGTCTATGTTAAAAAGATCATGGCGGAGGATGCTTGTCGGGTGCTTTGCTGGAGTGAAGGACGAGAGCAAAAAGAACAGGCAATGGATACCTTGAAGGAAAAACGATTTTTGGAAGATCTAGAACGTCTGAAAGCGTCCGTGAGTAAGAAAGGCGTTCTTTTGGTCGCAAAAGTAGCAGAACGAGTGGATCGAATCAAAGAACGTTATCCCTTTATGTCCCAGTACTACGATATATCGCTTGAAGTTGATAAAGAAGGCAAAAAGGTTGTTAGTATTTCTTGGGAGAAATTGCCTAGTCGGGAGAAACGTGCAACATTAACTGGTTGCTACGTGATGGAAACCAGTCATCGAGATCTCGGTGCCCAGGAAATTTGGCGTTTATATACTACTTTGGTCAAGGTAGAGGAAGCGTTTCGTGACTTGAAAACCGATTTGGGCTTCCGGCCAGTTCACCACCAGTTGGCAGAGCGAACAGAAACGCATTTTTTTATATCCGTTCTCGTTTACCATCTGCTCATCCTAATTGAACGTGAGCTTCGAAACCATGGAGATCATCGACGATGGTCCGCGATCAAGGATGTGTTATCGACCCACCAGCGAACAACCATAATTATGACAGACGAAAACGACCAAATACATCACATCAGGTCCTCGGGAATACCGGAATCCGAACATAAGGAACTATACCGAATATTAAATGTCAAAGATCAACTAAAAAGAAATCGATCACTGAAGGGTAAGAGGTTGTAGTGCCAGAATTAAAATGAAGAAGCAAGACACCACAGGGGGTTAAGTCATGTTTAGCGGGAAGTCGGGATAGGGACTATGGAAAGTGAGGTAGTTAATAGTGAAAGCTAATATTAGATTTTTGGTTTTGGCGATCATCTTATCCTTGATTATCGTCGGTTGTTCAAGAACAGGGAACGTTGAGAATACGCAAAGTACAGGGTTAGATATATCAAGTATGGTCACAGGAATTGGGGCTATAGACACAAATGACAATAGTCACGATATTCAACGGTTCAGTTATACCATTAATTTGACCAATAACGACAAAGATACTGCATTCATTAAAGATGTCACCTTGGTTTTGCCAAAGGAGTTTGAACAGACATTAATTACAAAACAGCTGACAGTAGATGTTAATAAGGATATATCCACAAATTCTACTGTCGAAATCAAGGGCTCTCTGGATTTTAATGCTAAAGGCTTGTCTAAAGATGATATTCTTAAACTCAATCCAAAAATTTTATCCATTAAAGTTACAAATGAACGTACAATCAGTTTGGAAAAGTGGTCACAACAATAAATTTGAAGGTAGATGAGTTTGGCCAAGTAAGTTTACCGAGGATTGATGCATAAATTTGCCGGCACAGCAGATAACAGCGGGTTACCAAAATCTGAGAGAATATGAAAGCGGTATGTAGACTTCGGGAATACACACAACGTTAGGCGCAATCACTGGAGATTGTTTTCGGGGAGGCTGTTTGGGTTATACAAGGATTTAGAAAAAGGTATGAATAATGTAATAGGTCGAACCATCATTAAGCATAAACTGGATTCGGAGCACTATTACACAATCAAGAACCATGTGCTGCCCGCAATGAAGTATCGAATCCCACTCTTTGAGCAAAAAGGAGAAGACAGTATTACCAGAGGAGCTCAGGCTATGTTACTGTTTCATGCAGACAAGGAGTCGGAATCTCATACGGAAGATCTCTATATTGATGTTGCATATGGATTATTGGCAGCGCATGCCCTAGGGTTAGGAGCGTCCGCAATAAACCTTGTACCACCGGCTATAGAAAGAGTCAAAGAGCTTCGTAAAATATTTAGGATTCCAAATGTAAATGAAGTTCTTGGCTGTATCATATTGGGATACCCAAAATATCGATTTAAGCGAGGGATAAAACGAGAACTAAAAAGTATTACATGGATTTAGACTGAGGCTAGTGGACTACGTATGACATATCTGCAAAATATTAACGAGGAGTGGGTTGTCCTGAAGTTGAATGCTCTTTTTCACTCTGAGCGTCCGGTCAGTCGTTCAGAATTACGTATGTTTCTAGGGAAATTGTATTTTACTTGGCGTCGATATTTTCAGTGGATATTTAACAGATCAATTAAGTATGCTGCTATCATCAATGATACTCCTCTTCCCTATCTTATCTCCACCCATAGTACTCCCTTGTATAGAAACCTGCGAAATGTAGATATGTGGCTCCAGCAAAATAAGGTAACCAATCTAAAACTGGCTGCGGTCAAAATAAACGGTCTAGTATTAAAGCCAGGTGAAACTTTTTCTCTCTGGCGTCTAGTTGGCAAACCTACAAGGGTAAAAGGATTTAAGGAAGGAATGGTTTTAACAAACGGATTGTTTCGACCTGGTGTGGGAGGTGGTCTTTGTCAACTTTCTAATCTCATATTTTGGATGGCAATCCATACACCGTTGACTGTCACAGAACGGTGGCGGCACACACATGACGTTTTTCCTGATACCAACCGGACACAACCCTTTGGAAGTGGGGCGACAGTTGTTTACAACTACATTGACCTGCAAATCAGGAACGATACCTCCCAAACCTATCAGCTTTTGCTATGGATAAGTGACTTGGAGCTACACGGAGAATGGAGAAGCGAACAGTCGAGGACTCAAACTTATGAAGTTTATGAAAGTAACCATCTAATTTCCCAAGAGTGGTGGGGTGGTTACATGCGTCATAATGCGATTAGGCGAAGGGTTTTTGACACTGACAACAAGCAAGTTGGCGATGATTTTATCACAGAGAATCACGCAATTATGATGTACGAACCAATGCTTCCAGAATACAAAGAGACTGTTTAAGCATCCATATGGGGGCAGATACGTCATGTAACAGGGTTTGCAACTCGGAGAATACATTTTGGGTAGTAACCCAACGTCGCAAACCTCGGAACGTTATGTGACAGTCCTCCGGGGCTTGCGTCTATGGTAACGGTAATTTTTTGGGGTTGATATTTGTGAAGGGTCTCAAGATGTAGCTCGCGATTACTAAAGGGTTAAACTTTTTACTTGTTAATATATGATTTGAAAACCTATTATTTAGAAGGGTAACTAGTATGTCTAATTTGTGATTATCTAATTGTTCCATTGCATGTCTAATGACTAAGGAGTTGTGGTAACTTTTTCTTAAAGATTTAACTTGATCTTCATAATTTCCTTTTCCACACAAGTCGTGAGCCACATATATTCCCGTTAAAATGGACGAAAGCTGACCGAATCCAAATGCCGGCATCATAGCACCAAAACAGTTACCTACAAAAAAGGTATTACCAAGACGAGGATACTCGCAGAGACCCATTATGTATCTGTTAACCTCAAATTGGTCAGTGATCTTTAGGTTTTGGTCAAGATCTTTGCAGACTTTGGTATAGAATCTGTCCCATAGGGACTCCACATTTAAGGATTGATTTTCGGAGGAATCAGGAAATCCAATGGTAATTACAGCTTCCTTTTCGGAATATGGTAGTAAAAATCCATATCCTTTGGGTGCAAGGTTGTTGTCCAACCAAATAGCTACATGGTGACGATCAAATTTCCCCTCCACTGTAGCTCCTTTCAAAGTAACGGTGAGATCGACTTGGAAATTCTGGACCTTTTGAGCATACGCGGCATCACCGGTAGCCAGGATCACATGGGTAAAGCCTTGTAGCAATTCTTCATACGTGTATTTAGAATTAAAGGTTATCTCTGACTTAACTTGTCTGGAGAGTTGGGATTCAAAAGATTCATCGTCTCTACCTCTTGAATTAATGAAGCCTAAGTGACCGCTAACAACCCCTTGGCGATTTTCTGAATAGAAGTTCATTTTACTGATATTGGCTAAAGGTTGAAGAAAGATACCATGGTTTTCTGAAAGGTATGCGTAGTCATCATTTATAGGTCTATTGAAAACCGGCAAAAGTGCCTCGCCGTTTACGAATCGATCCCCAACCCGACTGCGTTTTTCGAAAATCGTAGGGGAAACTCCGTACTTTTCTAACGTTATCGCACATGCCAAACCTGATAGTCCTGCACCCATAATTGCTACTTTCAATTCACATTGCCTCCTTTACTGTTTAGTTTGGTTATCACAGCGGACATTATTCAGCTTCTGATGCACCTATGGCGGAAGTTAAATTTACTGACGTTGTTGAGAATGCAAAAAATGTAGGTATGGCTTTCATAATTAGAATGATCATAACTCGAAAGAAACGCAAGGAAAGACGTGTTCTTGCATAAAAATCCTCAAAATAGGGTATCTTACCTTTTTAGGGAGTGTCACGAAGACGACGACATAAGTGCGGAGGGGTGTAGGTGCGGGTTTTAGCGTTCTTGCTCGCGATGATAATACTACTGCTGCTTAGCTTAGCTTTAAAAGCGGAAGTTGATTTTCGATACAAGCGCATCGAAGAGGAAGATCATATTGAAATCGATTTTCGTGCCTTTCACGGATTATGGCATACTCAATATAAGATCCCAACCCTCCAATTAGAGTGGGAAAAAGGACCACAGGTTGAAATCGAACAGGTTGCAGTAGCAAAAGGAGGAACGCGCCAAGCAACGAAAAAAGCACGTATTCGCTATATAAGGAGAGGGTGGCTTTTCCGCTTTTGGCTGAATGTTCCCCGTTTGTTGCGGTACATAAATCGGATTAAACAAAAATTCTACAGGGGAATCCATTGTAAGGCCATTAATTGGCGGATAGAAATTGGTTATAAAGATGCGGCTCATACGGCGATTGCGGCAGGAACCTTTTGGACTATGATGGGTTTTGCGTTTTCTCACCTTTATCAGCAGGTGACGGTCGAGGTCTCACGTCCAGTGCTGGTTGTTATCCCACAATTTAAAAAAGAGGGTTTTTTGTGTGATATACGATGCATATTCCATTTAAGAATCGGCCATATTATTTTTGTAGGATTAAATGTATTACGTATTTTCAGGCAGGGTATAAGGGGGTAGACAGGCACATGGGCAATCATCCGATTGAATCATTGATGAAAACAGCCATGGAGAGTATCCAACAGATTGTGGATGTTAATACGATTGTTGGAGATCCGGTAGAAACTCCAGATGGATCCGTGATAATTCCAATATCAAGGGTTTCTTGTGGTTTCGCAGCAGGCGGTAGTGAGTTTGCACCTGCGGAGGAGAATAAAGAAAATGGGAATACGGGAGGACAAGCACCCGTACTTCCATTCGGAGGCGGAGCAGGAGCTGGGGTTTCAGTGCAACCAGTTGCTTTTTTGGTCGTAGGTAACGGGAGCATTCGACTCCTACCTGTTGACAGTAATGTGGTAATTGATCGGTTGATCGATACGGTTCCTGATCTGTTAGACAGGGTTTCGGGTATATTTCAAAAGAAGAAGAGAACTTCGGATGAGGTTATCATTGCCCGTGATTAATCGACTCGAGTCGTGATTACTGTAAAAGATAATAAGCATAAGCAAAAGAACGAGAAGATCTCGTTCTTTTTTGTTTGTCCTTTTCATACTTTTATGCAGGGGGGTGGGAAATGGTTAATCTCATCTGGCTTTTAATGTTGGTAACTGGAATTATTGTCTCAGGGCTCAATGGGCACATCGAAAGTGTAACGACTTCGGCGATGAAAGCGGCAGAACTGGGGGTAGAGGTTGCCATTGAACTAATTGGCGTGATGAGTTTATGGTTAGGACTCATGCGCTTGGCAGAGGAAGCCGGTTTTATTAAGGGGATTTCACGTTTATTTGGTCCAGCAATTCGTCGTTTGTTTCCATCCCTTAAGCAGGATAGTCCTGCACTGGGAGCCATTATCATGAATTTAAGTGCCAATATATTGGGATTGGGTAATGCTGCTACCCCTTTTGGGCTGAAAGCTATGCAAGAACTCCAAAAGGAAAACCCGACACCCGACGTGGCAAGCCCTGCAATGATTACTTTTCTTGCGTTAAATACCTCTTGTATTACGTTAATACCAGCGACTATTATTGGTGTACGTCTTAAAGCAAATTCTGTCAATCCAACTGAAATTATTGGAACGACAATCGTCGCGACTGGATGTTCCATGACTATCGCTATCATTGTGGATTACCTTATTCGGCACAGGAGGAGAAAATGAAAGTTATTGCAGAGATTTCTCGTTGGGCGATTCCATTACTCCTGTTACTTATCCCGGTACTGGCTTATCTACGAAAGGTCCCTGTCTATGAATCTTTTGTAGCTGGAGCGGAGGAAGGGTTTATAACAGGTGTTCGGATTCTCCCTTTTTTAATCGGAATGCTAGTGGCTATAAGAGTTTTCGTGGATTCCGGAGCGCTCGAGACAGTGTCGCATTGGTTACAGCCACTTTTCGCGCTTTTAGGCTTGGATCCGAATTTTGCTGCGATTATACCTTTGGCTATTATGCGTCCCCTGAGTGGTTCGGGGGCTTTAGGCGTAGCAACACAGCTAATCAATCAATACGGGCCGGATTCCTATATCGGTCGTTTAGCATCAACCCTCCAGGGAAGTACGGACACCACTTTTTTTGTGCTTACCGTGTACTTTGGGTCGGTTGGAATTAAAAAGTACCGCTACGCTCTAAAGTTAGGATTGTTAGCGGATGCCATAGGCTTGATTGTCTCAGTTTGGATTGTCACCAAGGTGTTTCATTGAACCGTACTTTGTACATACTAATGATGAACCGAAAGGGGGCATTGTTTAGTATGCTATATATCGTTTTACCTGCTTATAATGAGGCCGAAGAGCTTCCAGCTTTGCTAGAAGATATCGAACAAAACTGCGCGCCAATCCCACATCAGATCGTTGTCATCAATGATGGGAGCACAGACGGTACTTCGGATATTGTCCAAAGCTACGCCCAAACACATAATAACATTCACCGAGTTAATCACGATCAAAACCAAGGACTTGGGGCAGCCTTAAACAGCGGTTTTCAGTATGTCATGAACGTTAACGCGAAACAAGGCAACCGACATGAGACCAATAGGTACCTGAACCAAGAAGCCCCGGATATGGTAATTACAATGGATGCGGATAATACCCAGCCGGCAGACCGAATCCCCTTGCTTTATGAGGAGATTTGTTCGGGGGCTGACCTTGTGATTGCCTCACGTTATGTCCAAGGTGGGGAACAGCATGGGCTTTCTTTAGGGCGTAGGGTACTATCTTGGGGAGCAGGAAAATTCATGCATTATTTTGTCCCCATCACAGGGGTGCGGGATTATTCATGTGGTTACCGCGCTTATCGGCTTTCGATATTGGCCGAAGGAACTCGACTATATGGCCCGAATATAATTAAGAGCCGGAATTTTTCAGGGATGGTTGAATTGCTGTTGAAAGTTGCTCCATTTGCAGAGCGTGTGACCGAAGTCCCCTTAAGGCTTCATTATGAACTCAAAATAGGTGCCAGTAAAATGAGAATATGGGCAACGATTTGGGGATATATCCTGCTCATATATCAGATTAAACGCAAAAGATGGAGTACAGTAGAATGGGCCGAGGAATAAGACGCTTACTCTTGTTCCTGATTCTGCTTGTTGCCTTGGGAGTCCGTCTACGGGGAATTACGAACCCATTATTGGATGATCAAGCCTGGCGACAGGCCGATACGGCGAGTATGTCTTCACATATGCTTGGGCATTTAACGGATATTCCGAGTGTTTTCTTGCCTCAGCTCAATTATGATGGGGTTACACCCCAAAGGGTTGAATTGGAGTTTCCCTTTTTACCTTACCTTTTGGCGTGTACTTGGACTCTGTTTGGTTGGGCAGATATTTGGGGACGTCTATGGTCGGTTGTCTTATCCTTGGTTACAGTGGGTGGAGTCTACTACTTAGGGCGGAAAATGTTTACAGACCGCGCCGGTCTTTTGGCGGCAACTATATATGCCCTAATGCCCTTATCAATTTACTATGGACGAGTAGTAATGCCTGAACCGATGGCCCAAGCTTGGAGCATTTGGGCTTTGGCCATGATCTGGCGATGGAAAAATTCGCTGGAGGACAGAGGGCTTTGGAAAATTGGGCTGTTAATGGCAGGTTCAATATTAGCAAAGCTCCCTCAGGTCATGTTGTTTCCGGTTGCCCTCCTGCTGGGCTTTTGGCCGCTAAATCCTAAGCGGATAGCTCAGCTTGTCCGCTATAGTATGATTGTGCTTATTCCCCCTATGGTATATTATTTATGGGTACATTCTAACGTTGCACCCTCAAGTCAGTTTGTATCCGGAATAATGACCGGAAATATGGCAAAAACGAGTAACTTAGACTGGAAATTATTAGGTAAAAACATTCGGCGTGGATTTACAGACAGTGTTCTCTTTCTTTCGGGAGTCGGCCTATGCCGCTTGATATTTTCGCGTTCGCCTGTGCGAGTAGCCCTTTTAGTTTGGGGAGGAATTGGCGTTCTTTATATTGGCCTGGTTTGTGTACGCATTCCCTTAGATTATTACTTAGTTCCTGTCTTACCCCTTGTTGCTTTACTGAGTGCTTATGCTCTTGATGGGATTGATTTTCTACCGGGAACAGTGATTGTAGTTTTGTTCTTGGTATTGATCAACCGGGAATCATATGCATCATATGCCTACCTAACGCCAAAGTATCATTGGAATGAGGAACTTCTCAGCCAAGCGAGGTGGATTAAGGAACATACTTCTGCCTCAAGTATTCTTGTCTTAAGTGACCCACCGCCGATGACGTTTTATTATGCAAATCGTGTGGGTTTTCGTTTAACTGCAATAAAAGATGAAGACATCCCTTCTGTAGTTCTGCACCAGTTCCCCGGTGATTTCTTAGTGCATCTCCCTCAGAGTGCGCATAAAGAACTATTTTGGGAAAAAGTTCGGAATAGTTATCCAGAAATTGGGCCGGGTGTTTATGATCTGAGAGAACCTAGAAAGTAACGATAGTAGTGTTAAGGCTCAGATATAGGGAGGAGACCGGAGATTCGTGGAACATGAGAACAGGGCTCAAGAAAAAGGGGACGGAGAACGTTTGCAAAAAGTGCTCGCACAAGCTGGAGTGGCTTCTCGTAGACATGCAGAACGGCTCATTGTAGACGGTCGAGTGACGGTAAATGGGAATAAGGTTTCTGCTTTGGGGACTAAAGTGAGTATTCAAGACCATATTCAAGTGGATGGGCATACGATAGAACGCTCTGAAGTACTACGCTATTATCTTCTCAATAAACCAGTCAGTGTGATTACCAGTGTTAGCGATCCTCAAGGACGTCCAACCGTGGTCGATTTAATGAAGGATGTTCCAGTACGGGTTTATCCAGTAGGTAGACTGGATTATGATACATCAGGTTTATTGGTGCTTACCAACGATGGAGAATTAGCTCATCGCTTGATGCATCCAACTTATGGGGTAGAGAAAACGTACCGTGTCTGGGTGCAAGGTCCAGTGGGTATTAATGCCCTCGAAACAGTACGGCAGGGGGTACTTTTAGAAGATGGAAACACCGCTCCGGCTATAGTTGAGCGCGTGAGCGGTGTTTACAAAGAAACAAAGGTTCAGTCCAAAGGTAATAATATAGAAGTCTTAGAGGTGACAATTCATGAAGGTCGAAATCGCCAAATTCGAAGGATGTTTGCAGCAATCGGGTATCCAGTGGTTAAACTTGAACGAATTAGATTTGGATCGTTAACTCTGGAAAATTCCCTCCGTATAGGCGCTTACCGGGCACTGACGATTGATGAAGTCAAGGGATTGCGTTCCATAGTAGGGCTGAGAAGTTAGCCAATAGGGTAAATGGGATGCTCAATTTCCGTATTCCATTTCTCTATGTCCCTACCGCCAAAGGAACGTAAGGCATTGGCGACAGAATTAATTTTTTCGTGGTTTGTTTGGATCAATACCAACCAATGTCCAGTGCGTACTTCATGTTCGTAATGGCGTGCACGAATTTCAGAAAGGCCATAGATAAGGAGCACTTCGACAAGTCCACGACCTTGAGGTTGGTGCATGAGTTGATTCGCTAGAGGTCCAGCGACAACCACTTCCCCAAGATTTGGAACATTAAAAGGAGCGGCTTGTACCAACCAAGCATTAAATTTGTCTAAGTTAATCTCACTGGGGTAATAAGCTAGTTCATTGGCTATCTCTTCTCGGAATTCACCTTGATGGATGAATTCACTTCGAACTATGACCGATATTTTACTATTCGCCAAGGATTCTCCTTGAATCTCTTCAATTGCCTCTTTCGTTTGTTGTGGGCCTTTAAAAATAGCAATAGCTGTTTTTCTCATTTAAGTTATCCTCCTAACAGTGTACCTTTTTGTAAACTTCTTGAGAGTTTGACTTAGTATGTCCACAAATTACAACACTAAAGCAAGACATGCAGGAGAATATCAAATCCATGGAGAATGTTTTTATGACGAAATAAAAGCTATATTGTTTTAAATAGAGAAACGGAGAGAGCGATGATGAAGATTCGGATAGGGAATGAGCTCCTTACAGAACATGTTCGTGTGCGGATTCGTGCCGATTATCGCGGTGAATCGCGGAGTGGACGCTTTTTCTTTGGAGGAAAGAGTAAAGAACAAATGGCAGAAGCGATGCGAGAACAGCAGGTTGCCTTACTGCGCAATGTTCCACTTCAAGGAATTTTTATCGAAGATGTCGATTTAAGTCTTGATGTATATACTGTGACTGAGGGGGATGGGAGACGCACCCACGAGATTGCTTATGCACCCATAATCTTAACTCTTCGGATCGAAAACCTTGACGATTTGCTCCCATTTCTGATTAAACCTGAATTTCGCAAAATTGATTTCCTCAGTCCCGAAAATATCTCGCTTCACCGCTTGGACATGGAACGCTTACTCTTTCGTTTAAGTCAATCATTTCAGCAAGAAATAAAGTTGTTGGAACAGAAATATTTGCGTTAGGCCATGCTTAATTTCCAGCTATTTTCGTGAAACTTCATTGATTATTGAATAATCAATGAAGTTTCTTTTTTTACTAATCAGATAGTTAATCTTTTAACAAGTACTTTTATATATTGAAAACTTCTCAAAATTAGATTAATATATAAACATGGTGGTCTGACAGCTATACAATCAGTCGTGTGATTAGGTGGCCATATTCAACAAGACAAAATGGATTTGGAGGTGAAGCGATTTAAAAAGAAAAAAGGTTTAATGGCCAAAATAACAAGGTAAAATTTTTTTGCCTGGGTCATGCTACACTCAAGTCTATGGCCCAAAATCGACGAAATCGATCATAAAGGAGGAAATTTTAATGCAGTGGTTACAGGTTTATGCTCCTGTAGGTAACAGTCTCGTTCTTTCATCCTTAGTGGCAGCTGCTCCAATTCTCTTGTACTTAATCCTTTTAGCTTTGGTGAAGATGAAGGGACACGTCGCCGGTATTATTACTTTAATTGTAGCTACATTGGTTGCCATTGCAGTTTATGGCATGCCTATGGGTGCTGCGGTATCAGCGGATTTACTCGGAGGTTTCACGGGCTTATGGCCTATCGGTTTAATTATCGTGTCTGCAGTCTTTTTATATAAAATGACAGTTAAGACTGGGCACTTTGACATTGTCCGTGATTCAATCGCTGGATTAACGAATGATCGTCGTTTACAGATGTTACTCATTGCTTTTTGCTTCGGCGCCTTCCTCGAAGGGGTTGCTGGATTCGGAGCTCCGGTCGCTATTGCAGGAGCTGTATTAGTCGGATTAGGCTTTGATCCGCTCTACGCTGCAGGGTTATGCTTAATTGCTGATACAGCACCAGTGGCATTTGGAGCTATCGGGATTCCGATCACGGCTGTAGCTGCTGTGACTGGAATCGATGCCCATACCTTGGGAGCTATGGTTGGTCGTCAATTACCTCTTATTTCGCTCGTATTGCCATTTTATTTGGTTTGGGTCATGTCTGGCTGGAAGCGTACAATTGAAGTACTTCCTGCAGTAGCCACAGTCGGTGTGACTTTTTCCTTAATACAGTTCTTAAGTTCTAACTTCCTTGGACCCCAACTTCCAGACGTTTTAGCCTCTTTAGGCAGTCTTTTTGCACTAACGATGCTGCTTAAAGTCTGGAAACCTAAGACTGAGTTCCACTTCAAGAATGAGAAGGCTCCGACAGCGAAAACTGCTCAGGAAAAGAGTGCTACTAGTAGTGGAAGCGTAGGCGTAGCTTGGTTGCCATATCTCATCTTGAGTCTCACGATTGTCGTTTGGAACATTGCTTCTGTTAAAGCGTTCTTAAAACCTATTGCTATTATTATTAAACACTGGCCTGGATTGGACATGGTTGCTGTTAAAGTGGCACCCCTCGTGTCTAAACCAACACCAATTGGTGCTGCCTTCTCTCTAAACCTTCTGAATGCAGGACCTGCTATCTTATTGGCAGCTTTCATTAGTATGTTTATTATTCGCATGTCATTTGGTACTTGGATTAAAACGTTAGGTGAAACTATTTTTGAACTGCGTTGGGCATTGGTTACTATTGCAATCGTTGTAGGTCTTGGCCAATTATTTAACTCCTCTGGCATGAGCGCTACACTAGGTTTGGCTTTTGCCAAGATGGGTAAATTTTTCCCATTCTTCTCTCCAGTCCTTGGTTGGTTGGGAGTGTTCCTGACTGGTAGTGATACATCTTCCAACCTACTGTTTGGCGGACTGCAAAAGGTTACGGCTCAGCAAATTGGGGTTAACCCTGTGCTCACCGTGGCTGCAAACTCTTCTGGTGGGGTCATGGGCAAAATGATTTCACCACAATCAATTTCAGTTGGAACATCAGCTACTGGCTTGGTTGGACAAGAGGGTGCTCTTTATGCATTCACATTGAAACACAGTTTGTTCTTCCTCTTTATAGTCATGATTATTACCTATCTGCAAGCCTATGTAGTTCCTTGGATGATTCCTTAAGGGATTTGCTTATGTTTTATAGCTGACTGGCTCTAAGATTTGAGTCCTTTGAGACAATGTCAAAGTGGGAAGCGGTTAGATTAACCCTTCCCACTTCTCGTTTGGCGTAATTCTAATAAATTCATTGAATTAATATATAATAAAATCACGTCTGACCATCAGGCAAATTTTTGAGGAGGGACAAGGATGCTAGCTCGTGAAGTATTGCAAGAACTTGTTCAAGTGCTCGGTGTTGAAAATGTCCTCACAGAGCGGGAAGACTTACTAACCTATGCTTATGACGCTACAGCGGCTATGAGGCATCAATTGCCGGAAGTTGTGGTTTCGCCCCTTTTCACAGAACAGGTGGCGGAGATCGTCAAAATTGCCACTCGATATAATGTTCCGATCTATCCACGCGGCTCCGGAACAAACCTTAGTGGGGGAACCATTCCCACCGAAGGGGGTATCGTTCTCTCAATGCTTAACTTAAATAAAATCTTGGAAGTAGACCAGGATAATTTAACAGCCACTGTGCAACCTGGGGTGATCATACAAGCTCTCAATGATGAAGCTGCTAAATACGGTTTATTGTATCCACCGGATCCCGGGACTGTCACCACAGCGACAATGGGTGGCTCGGTTTCCGAGTGTTCGGGCGGATTGCGTGGCCTGAAATACGGTGTAACTAAACATTATATCATGGGGTTGCAATTGGTCTTGGCGAATGGAGAAGTCATCCGATGGGGAGGAAAAACAGTCAAAAATGTCACTGGGTACGATTTAGTGGCCCTCTTTACGGGAGCTGAAGGAACGCTTGGAATTATTACCGAAATTATCGTGAAACTAATACCAGCTCCTGAGGCACGTAAGAGCATTTTGGCTGTTTTCGATGACGTTGATAAGGCAGGGAAGGCCATCGCGGCCATCATCCGTAATAAAGTTATTCCAGCGACACTAGAGATTATGGATAATGTGACCATTCAAACCGTGGAAAATTTTGTGCATGCAGGACTTCCGATGGACGCTGAAGCGGTCCTCTTATGTGAAGTGGATGGCTACAAAGAAGTTGTCGAACGAGAAACTGCTTTGGTTGAACGAATTTTGAAAGAAGAAGGAGCCGTTGAAGTAAAAATTGCTAAAGACGATCAAGAGCGCGACCTTTTGTGGTTGGCTCGCCGTAGCGCGCTTCCAGCTCTCGCTCAAAAACGGCCGACGACCGTACTTGAAGATGCGACCGTTCCCAGGAGCAAAATTCCGGATATGCTTAAAGCAATCCGTAGAATTGCAACAAAACACAATCTGCAAATTGCAACGTTCGGGCATGCCGGAGACGGGAATTTACATCCCACGATTTTGACAGATGATCGTGATGTGGAAGAAATGAAGCGAGTTCATCTAGCAGTGGAGGAGATTTTCGAAACGGCTATAGCACTTGGAGGAACCCTTTCCGGTGAACATGGGATTGGAATCGCCAAAATGAAATTTCTTGACTGGGAATTTGGTGAAGCAGGGGTAGCGGCCTTACGTCGCATCAAAGAAGCCTTAGATCCCAACTATGTGATGAATCCAGGCAAAATTGTGAGGAGGGACTAATCGTGTCCGTATATGATTCTCTGGATTCGATTACTGAAGAACTCCGGAAGTGTATGAAATGCGGAAACTGTCAGGCAGTATGCCCGATTTATAAGGAAACACGTCAAGAGGTCGGAGTGGCAAGGGGAAAGATTAGTTTATTAGAGTTTCTCCTCTCGGGAGAAATCGAGATGACTAAGGGACTGTCAGAGCGTTTTACTATTTGTACGACCTGTATGGCCTGTAATAATAATTGCCCCTGCGGAGTTCGGTTTGATAAGATTATTCTGGCTGCAAGGGCAGAAGCCGTCCGTAAGAAAGGGCAACATCCGGTTAAAACAATTGCCTTTACTGCGTTAAAGATGCAGCGGGCGTTTGATTTCGGGATGAAGGCGGGAAGTATCATCCAGGCTGTTGCCTTAAAGAAGATACCGAATAGACATAGTAAATTAGCACGTATGCGCGTTGATATCGGGATAGGTAAGGAAAAAGTGTTCCCAATGTTACCCAAAAAGACCTTGCGGTCCGAGTTGCCTGAAGTGACTTTGGTTAAGAACCCAAAAATGAGAGTGGCCTTCTTCACGGGCTGCATGATCAACTATTTCTACACGGACATCGGCAGAGCGGTGGTCGAGGTGCTTACGGAAAACGACATTGAAGTTGTCATTCCAAAGTTCCAGGCGTGCTGTGGTATCCCAGCCTCGGTCAATGGGGATGTGGGCTCAGCACGTACTTTGGCCAAACGTAATTTACGGGCGTTTGAGAGGATGGGAGCGGATGCCTTGGTAGTTGCCTGTTCTTCTGGTGGTACTGCTTGGAAGCATGTTTTTGGAGAGTTGCTTGAGAATGACCCGGAACTTAAACCCCTGGCGGATAAGTGGGCGAAAAAATCATATGACATTTCTGAGTTCCTGATCCATCAAGTTCCCTTTAAAAAAGAAGGTTTGGGACGAGTAGCGCGTAAAGTGACCTATCATGATCCTTGCCACTTAAACCGTGGACAGGGGATTAGCACAGAACCGCGAGAAATTCTTAAAAGTATTCCCGGTGTGGAACTGAATGAAATGAAAGAAGCTGGCCGCTGTTGTGGTATGGCGGGTTCATTCAGCCTTATACATCCAGATCTTTCTGTACAAATTTCTGATCGAAAAACATCTGACATTGCTCAGACTCTCACAGATACAGTGGTAACTGGCTGTCCCGCTTGCCGCATGCAATTGCAAAGTGGACTTGAAAATGCCAGTGTTGACGAAGAAGTATTGCACACGATTCAAATCTTGGCTGAGTCTTATAGAGCAGGTAAGAAATAACGTAAAAGTTCGGAATTCACATAGGCCTCTCTACCTAAGAAGGGCATTCAACATGGAAGCACTTTTTCAAATAAGTGTTTCCATGTTTCATTATTACAAGGGTCATGGTAAACTGAAGAGAAAAATAATTAGCTATCATAAATATCCCGCCATCTTCTCCATCGCTGCTGATCCTAGACCGATTGGATAGCTCCTTAGGCCCAAAACAAGGATAAATATTATTATAGAACTATGTGTTAGTGAATTTAATTATTGGCTACACTAGAAGTTGTCGTAGTCCAGATCGGCAGCCTTAAGTCAAACAAAGGAGTGATATAGAGTGATTTTAAAACCCATTAAAACTAAGAAAATCTATGAACAGATTGTTGAGCAAATAGGGCTATTGGTTGCAGAAGGGCAGCTAAAACCTGGCGACCGTTTACCTTCAGAGCGTGAATTAGTTGAACGGTTTCAAGTTAGTCGCGCATCCATTCGTGAAGCCATCAGTGCTCTTGAAATGATGGGCCTTATCGAAGTACGCTCGGGAGAAGGAACGTATATCAGACAGGTTAACATTGATTCGGTGATTGCACCCCTTGCTTGGATGCTATTTATTGAAAAAGATACAGATCTGGAACTTTATGAAGTTCGTAAGATTCTGGAGGTACAGGCAGCGGGCATTGCGGCGGAAAGAGCAGAAGAAGATGAGATTCGAGATATGTACGATGCCTTGGAAGTCATGCGAATGGATCTCGAAATAGATCGCTTAGGGGAAGAAGCGGACTTTAGCTTTCATTTTGCCATCGCAAGGGCCACGTCTAATAAGATCCTGATTCGCCTGATGAATACTATCTCAGATACTATGCGAAAGACTTTAAAATCTAGTCGTAGCAAACTTTATGAAGACAGGACAACACCCGAGAGGTTATATCATGAACATCGTTCTCTTTATGAGGCAATCAAAAATCACAACGTGTTAGAGGCTCAGCAACTCATGCTGGATCACTTAGTCGGCGTTGAAACCCAACTGGCGAAGTACTTACTCCTGGAAGATAAATAGAAGAGGCGGAAACACAGATTGTTATGTGTTTCCAGCCTCTTCTATATTAAGAATGAAGTTTTAGGACAAAATAGTATAGTAAGAAGTAAATGATAGTGAGGATAAGATATGACATGCCAAATGGTATACCACAACGGGAATTGTCTAAATACGAAAAAACCGTTTGCCCGTGCTTGTAAATTGTGTATAGATATTTGTCCGCATCAAGCCATCTCGGAATATCGGCAGTTGAATACCAAACAATGTACAGAATGTGGGGCATGCATGGCCGTATGCCCGAGTGACGGCTTTGTGGATCGAACGATGAATAAACTCCATGATTACTTATTTGAGGGGAAAGATATCGTATTAAATTGTCCACAGGCAACCCCCCGTGGCTTTGAGATTCCATGTTTGGGGATGCTGGACAGAGACGGTTGGATGACCCTCATGCTCTTGGCTGAGGAAAAATCCGTAACGATCATGACAGGAATTTGTGCCGAATGTGAAGATCGTCGAGCGTGCGCAACCAGTGTCCAAGCGTTTAAACAAGTTCATGTGGATTGGCCGGATCATGCTGCTATTCGCATACAAGTTCGACCGGATGAAGGAGCAGTTGAGCCAGAATCAAAAGAGGAGTTCAAGGCTGTAGTTCCGAGAGTTAATCTGACCGGTTGGAGACAAAAAAGTCGGGATAAAATTGAAGAATGGCTACCCAATTTGGCAGCTGAGGATATGTATACTGTGCCAAAATATCGTCAGTGGCTTATTGAAGCTTTGGAGAGAAAAAAAGATGGAAAAATACCGTTTAGCGCTTTGTCCGTAGCTGACTTATGTACAAGTTGCGGGGTTTGTGTGGCGATTTGCCCGCAGGGGGCGTTACAAAAGCACGAGGAAAGGAACCCGGATCAGAGTGCAGAAGATCCATCGAAAGAGGAGAAGATAGTGGCGTTACGCCTAATTTTGGAACCCCAGAAATGTGTACAATGTGGGCGTTGTGTGGAAATCTGTCGACCTCTGGCGTTGTCATTTAATCTTAAATCGATGTCCCACCGTTTATTAACTGGTAAAATATTGATTCACGAAGGTAGCCCAAAATATTGTATCAGGTGTGGCAAACGAATTTTTGATAATACAGATTTATGCTTGGCCTGTTCGACCAGTGATCCGAGTAGCCAAGGGTCTTTCTTATACTAGTCAGAAAGTATAACTTTCAGTTATATACTTTCTGGAAGCATAAGTGCAATTAAGGCGATCGTCAGCGCCTGAAGGCTTGGCGCTAGCCAAGTTTTCTTTACTCTAGTGGGCCTTCCCAACCGAATCGACGAAACATATAGGGGGCTCCGAAGGAAGTCCACAGCCCACCTATAGTAAGAACAGGCAGATAGACCCAGGTATAGTGTTGAGTTAGAGGGCTACATAGCCAAAGCCAAAGTCCCAGAAGGGTGAGACCTACGAGTGTTTTAAAGAGTGATGGAGCAAATCGCGTGCGTTCCCGGTAATCTAGAAAGGCATCTTCCAAAAAATAGCCGCTTGTAAATCCGATGACAAAACCTACCATTTGCCACCCAGCTGTGGTGTGGTAAACAAGTAAAAAAAGCAGCGGAAGAGTAACGGATATGAGGAGTTTTGACGATAAGGAAATTGGGAGTTTAAACAAAGTTTCATCAAGTCGTTGAAATCCAAAGACCATGATGGCACCGAAAAGATACCCACCCAGGATGTCTCCAGGCCAGTGTACACCTAGGTAGAGTCTCGAAAAACCAATGCCAAGGATCATAAAAATTCCAATAATTAGCCAAAGTTTTTGCCGTCCCCAATGATGCCATACATAGAGGTAAAAAGTAGCGGCCCCTTGGCTATGGCCACTGGGAAAGGAATTCCCCGGAGCAGAGGAAAGATAGATGGACCGGATACATGGTTGGCCGATGGGTCGAGGTGTGTGAAATAGATCTTTTAGAAAGCCATTATATGCCATGGACGTCAGGAATACGACTGCAAGTCTAAACCCGAAACGTTTGTCAACATTCCAAAAAAGTACCGTAATTAAAAGAATGTAGGTTTGCTCACTTCCTAAAAAGCTGAGTAGGATAAAAAAGGCGTCTATGCTCGGGTTATGTATGGATTGTATCGCCTGATAGAAGGCTAGCATATGCCTAAGATTCCTTGATCAGGCATGGTGGTTACCACAAGCACAGTGTGCGCTGTGTTCGTGCGTCGATTTCTTAGGTTCTCGTAAAAGTTGATCGACTAAATGGGTCACATGAGAAATTGGCTGCTCTTGAATAGCTTTGGCCAAGGCTAGAACTTCTCGAAATTCTTCGGGTTTGATACCCAAGGTTAAGGCTTCCGTGACAGCCAGCCTGAGTGCAGCAAGGGCGTTACAAGCTACTGCAGCTGAAATTTGTGTCACTACGATTGTGCGTTGGTCAAGACTCATTAAATATGCCTCCTGATTTTAATCTTTAGTCTGTTTATGGCTGAGTTTTTATCAATTTTAGCACATTAAAGTACCGAGGGCAAAGAGTCTAAAAATAATCAAAAACAACTGAGTGCAGCGTCTTTGCGTCAATGAGATGAATGAAATGAATTACACGTTTACCAAAGCTTCGAGGAGTGGTTCTTTTAGGTTGGCTTGATGGTTCACTTTGAAGCGCTAACACCGTCCCCCGTAAGGACCCAAGCTAGAGGAAGTTTCTTGGCTTAGAGAGCACGGAGAGAGGAATTGCGTCAATGAGTGCAGGGGATGAAGCGTTAAGAAACGCAACGGTTAACATGCAGAAAGCCCAGAGGTTTTGCGTTTTAGCTACATCACCAAGCGAATAGCAATGGAACGTGTGCGAACGTGCCAAGACACTTCCTCCAAAGAAAGGAATAAACTAATGAACGAGTATCAGGTTATTGTGGTAGGTGGCGGAGCGGCCGGTATGATGGCTGCTGGACAAGCAGCAAAGGGCGGCGCAAAGGTTCTTTTGCTTGAAAAAAAAGAACATTTGGGTCGTAAAATAGCGATTTCAGGTAAAGGTCGCTGTAACTTAACTAACGAAGAAAATGTATCGGATTTTATTAGCCACTACCCTGGTAATGGTCGGTTCTTACACGGAATATTGAGGGATTTTGATAACGTGGCGTTACGGGAGTTTTTTGCCCGATATGGGGTTGAGACGAAAGTTGAGCGGGGAGGGCGTGTTTTTCCTGTCTCCGATGATGCAGAAAAGGTTGTTGGAGCCCTAAAGGGCTTTCTGGTAGAAATGGGAGTAGAGGTACGAGCAGGAGTAGCAGTGGAAGAAATTATGGTTGAGAATGGGCATGTCCGAGGGGTACGAGGGGCTGGCCAAAAACAATATTTAGCACCTTCGGTTATCGTGTGTACAGGAGGATCTTCTTACCCCGCTACTGGCTCAAACGGGGATGGGTTTAAGTTCGCCCGGAAACTGGGGCACAGTATAATCACACCTCGGCCGGCTCTGGTTCCACTGAAAACATCCGAAGAGTGGGTGAAAGAACTACAGGGGCTTGCACTGAGAAACGTCGAAGCCTCTTTGTGGATCGGTGGAAAGAAGAAGATCACAGAGTTTGGAGAAATGTTGTTTACGCATTTTGGGTTATCTGGCCCAATCATTTTGACGCTAAGCCGTCAGGCTGGGGATGCACTTCGTGGAGGAGAACAAGTCGAGTTGCGAATTAATCTAAAACCTGCCCTTTTGCCAGAACAGTTGGATGCTAGGGTGCAACGGGATTTTCAAAAGTATAGCAATAAGCAGTTCAAAAATGCTCTGGATGATCTCTTACCCCAAAGTTTGATTCCCGTCATGATCCGCTTGAGCGGGATAAACCCGGAAGGAGTAGTGCATCAAATTAGTCGTGAAGAACGAAAACGTCTAGTCGGATTATTGCAAGGATTACCAGTTACAATTACTGAAACCCTTTCTATAGAGACAGCAATTGTAACGGCAGGGGGAATTGATGTTAAGGAGATCAACCCAAAAACGATGGCTTCAAAACGTGTAGAAGGGCTTTATTGGGCCGGAGAGGTTGTGGATGTCGATGGCATTACGGGAGGGTATAATCTCCAGGCTGCGTTTTCAATGGGGTACAGGGCAGGCCGTTCTGCGAGTGAATCTGCGCTCTCGATGGTCTGATTAATACCCTTTCTGCATAAACTCTTTTCGAGGTGGTGTACGTGCGTCGAAGAGAAAGCATATTAGAATGGATGTGGAATACAGTTCAGCGGGGAGAACGCAGGATCATTCGGGTTATGGTTTTGGCGACGGTAATACTTGTATTAATGCAGTTAAGTGTGCTACGGGATCCGCTAGAATTTTATATGGCGGTGGCAGCAAAAGTCGAAGCCCCTCCTTTGGAATTGCCTGCACTTGCCGAAATGCATAAGACCTGGCAGTTGACGTTAAAAGCGACACCGGCGGCTCCGATCCGTGTACTTCAAAATGGTAAAGTAATAGCCACTTTAACAAATGGGGAACAGCAAATGACGGTAGAGTCCGGTCAAATCCAGTTGGACGGGAGAGGGTTACCTCAGATCATTCAGGTTCAAGTTGTAACGAAAGATATTCAATTGATTGAACCTCGTAAGAATCAGATTATCGTTATGCAGGGAAATATTCAGAGCTTGACGGTCAGACCGTAGTTTGCAAATCATGCTTTGGCGTAATATAATTTAGTCGTCTATAGTTTTAAAAGCCATTTGAAAAGGAGGGTAGTACGGTAGGACGGACGGAAGTAAGTATGATATAAGTACGGTGGAATGGGTTTATAAAAAAAAGGGCACCTGAAAGGTGTCTTTTATACTAGTTAGAAAATATCAGTGCAACTAAGGCGAAGACACAGGACGTGTCTATTGTCGAATGCGCCATGACTCGAACAGGACGTTCGAGATTAGAGCATCGCCATGGATGGCTAGATGCCGTGATGGCGTTGGCATTCGACCGGCCACCGGCGCCTGAAGGCTTGGCGTTAGCCAAATTTTCTATATACCAATCAGTAAGATTAACTTTTTAGTAGTATGAAATGGGGGAAGGAAGAAAGCAATGATGGCAAAAAGCAAGAAAATTGCGCTCGCTGCCTTAAAACTGGCTATGACAGAGAGCCGAGAAGAAGAGGTCAACTTAAAAGAGTCTTATCTACGCCTTGGGATCAAAACTGCTGCGGTTGATTACGGTGGAGAGTATGTCAGTTCGATCCGCAAAATTGTAGAACGTGCTATAGTGGCCGCTAAACGCGAAGGGACAATCCAAGAGACACATGGGGATGAAGGCGCAGTAGCCGGAGCAACTCGCGAGGCCTTAAGTCAAATTATGAATAAAGCAATGGGTTTGAATATTGGTGGGAAGATTGGGATTGCACGTCAAGATGATCATTTAAGCGTTGCTATTTTCTTTGGAATCGGGCTCTTACATTTGGATGAGGTTGCAGTGGGACTAGGACATCGCATCGCTCCCAAAGAAGTAGGAGGTTAGTATATGGTTCGAGGAATTCGAGGTGCAACAACGGTAGAACGTAATGATGCCGCGGAGATAAGGGAAGCGACCCAGGAACTTTTACAAATGATCCTTTCAGAGAATGTGCTTTGTACAGAAGACTTGGTTAGTGCCATATTTACAGTTACGTCGGATTTGAATGCGGATTTCCCTGCGTCCAGTGCACGTGAGATTGGTTGGGAGTTAGTACCGCTTCTTTGTGCGACAGAAATCCCTGTACCCAGTGGACTCTCCCACTGCATCCGCGTGCTGATACACGTAAATGCTACTCGTTCTCAAACGGAAATAAGGCACGTTTTTTTGCGCAATGCCATAGCCTTACGCAAGGATCTAGTGAGGCTTGATCTTAAGAAATAACTATCGACTTAGTCACCTTATTAAGTTACAATTCGTGAACATAGCAATATTGAGTAAATGAACTGAGGAAGAAGGGGACGCGGTGAATCTAATCGCTCGACGAAAGGATGAACAGCAAGAAACCACTGCGGTTCGAGTGGGAGATGTTATCGTTGGCGGCCCTCAATTGGTGGTTGTTGCAGGTCCATGTGCCATAGAAAGCTATGAACAATTATTGAGTACGGCTCTAGAAATTAAACGTCTCGGAGCTACAATGCTTCGAGGCGGGGCGTATAAGCCGAGGACTTCCCCCTATTCTTTTCGTGGAAAAGGGGAACATGGCTTGAAAATATTGTCCCAGATCAAAGAGTTGACGGGACTTCCTGTGGTTACAGAAGTCATGGATGCTCGCGACATTGAACGGATTGCAGAAGTTGCAGACATGTTTCAAATCGGGTCACGGAATATGCAGAATTACACGCTCTTATCTGAAATTGGGAAAACTAAGCGGCCAGTTTTGCTAAAGCGGGGTTTGGCTGCAACCTTAGAGGAATGGATTTATGCCGCGGAGTATATATTAGCAGAAGGAAATGATCAAGTCGTCTTGTGTGAACGTGGAATTCGGACCTTCGAGACGTATACCCGAAACACAGTGGACATTACAGCAATCCCTGCCTTAAAAGAACTAACCAATCTTCCAGTCTTTTTAGATCCAAGTCATGGTACTGGCAGGCGGTCACTGGTCAGCCCGGTAGCTTTGGCAGGGATTGCAGCAGGTGCAGACGGCTTAATGATTGAAGTTCACCCGCAACCTGATATAGCTTTAAGTGATGGTGAACAATCCTTGAACTTTGAACATTTTGCAGAACTTATGGACAAGATAGGGCCTGTGGCCAAAGCAGTAGGCCGTGAGATGATTTAATCATGATATAGGGGTTGTGAAGATACCACGTTCTGTGGTAAGATTGTTTAAATTTATATTTAGATGTTCAGTAATAGTTCAGTATAAGTGGTAGAAAGTTAGCTTTGTTTGGCAAAGCTATATGTAGGATGGCGACCGTGGGGTTCCTGTTGGTGCTTCGCGAAGGACTCGTCTAAGATATAGTAGGATGGTAGGATGGGAGCGATAAGGAGTCGAGGCACCCTCTATTTAGGGTGCCTTTTGATATACCATTGATATTGAGGAGACAAGGGATTTGCTGAGTCCAACAGGGAAACAGATAATGTAGTATGGTAGAAGGAGACTGGGAAAATGATTATTGTTTTAAAAATGGGTGCGACGGTAGAACAGATTGATGAGGTTTCCACACGGTTAACTGATGAGGGTTTCAAAATACATCTTTCTCAAGGAGTGGAGAAAACAATAATGGGGGCTATTGGGGATCGTACGCGAATGAAAGCCCTCGATTTAGAGGCGTTGCCTTGGGTAGAAAAAGTCGTGCCTATTCTAGCACCGTATAAATTGGTCAGCCGGGAGTTTCACGCTGCAGATAGCATTATTCGGGTTGGGGGACAAGAAATTGGAGGCAGTAAGATTCATGTGATGGCAGGTCCTTGTGCTGTCGAAAGTAGAGCGCAGATTTTGGAAACTGCGTATGCTGTGCGCGAGGCGGGTGCGACCTTTTTGCGTGGGGGCGCCTTTAAACCCCGTACTTCTCCCTATTCCTTCCAAGGATTAGAGGAAGAGGGATTGCGCTATTTGGCAGAAGCGCGTGACGAAACTGGGCTTTTAGTGATTACAGAAGCTATTGATGCGCAGAGTGTTTCTTTGGTGGCGAATTATGCGGATGTTCTTCAAATCGGCGCTCGGAACATGCAGAACTTTGTCCTCCTCAAAGAAGTCGCCAAATGCGGGAAGCCAGTACTGCTCAAAAGAGGTCCCTCTGCAACGTTAGAAGAATGGATGATGGCAGCTGAGTATATCATGGATGGAGGAAACTACCAGGTGATGTTCTGTGAGCGGGGCATACGTACATTTGAAAGTTATACACGAAATACTCTTGATCTAAGTATGGTCCCTGCTCTGCACGCCCTTTCACATTTGCCGGTCATTGTTGACCCGAGTCACGGAACTGGGAAATGGCAATTAGTTCATCCCATGGCGAAAGCGGCTCTGGCGGCCGGAGCAGATGGCCTGATTGTTGAAGTACATCCGCATCCTGAAAAGGCCGTTTCAGACGGAAAACAGTCCTTAACACCGGAAAGATTCCAAATCATGATGACTGATTTGGCAAGGCTCACGACCGCCCTCGATCGTCAATTGGGGGAAGTGAGTTCGTGATAGAAGGTCAGGAAGGAATTTTAACACCTGGATGGTCAGGCCGTCGTATTCCGAAGGCTTGCATCCTAGGTTTAGGACTGATTGGAGGGTCTTGGGCAGGAGCATTACACCTTTCTGGATGGGAGGTTTTTGCGGTTGACTCGGAAAAGACCAGTATTGATGAAGCTATGTGCCGGGGCTGGGTGCAGGCAGGTTGGACTGAAATGCCACAGTTTCTGGAGGTCGATTTGGTTGTCTTAGCTCTTCCCCTTCAGGCGTTGGCGAAGGGGTATGATCAATTGATTGGCAGGATTCCTAAGGGGACAATCGTGACTGATGTAGGAAGCTTAAAGACGGAAATTTGCCAGAAATCGCGAATCAATGCTCAAACGGGTCCTGTTGACTTCTATTTTGTGGGCGGTCATCCAATGACGGGTTCCGAACAGTCCGGGTTTGGCGCTGCAAATCCCAACCTTTTTCAGGATTATCCCTATGTCTTAACCCCTGTGACTGATTGCCCCCATAGCGTGGTTCAGAAGCTTGTACAAGTTGTTCAAGGGTTTGGAGCAACAGTCGTGTTCCGAGAGCCAAGGAATCACGATGCTGAAGTGGCAATGGTTAGTCATATCCCCCATTTGTTAGCGGTGGCGCTAACTTTAGCTACGCAGGATGCTGCCCAAGGGGGGGGATCGGCCTTTGCTTTAGCCGGACGGAGTTTTCGAGACTTAACGCGAATTGCAGATAGTTCTCCCGAAATGTGGAAGGAGATTATGGTGAGGAATTCCGATGCAATTCTCGATGGACTTACCCTTTGGGAGCAAAGAATAAAGGAATTACGGGAATGCCTTCAGCGTGGAGACGGAGAGGCTATTGCCGAAGCATTCCGGAAGGCTCATGTGGTTCGAGGATGTATTAATTAAGTAGGGGGGTAATACCTATGCGAGGCGTGTTTATAAAGCCATTCTCCGGCGTGGAAGGAGAAATCGAAGTTCCTGGCGATAAATCCATTTCTCATAGGGCAGCGCTCTTGGGTGGGATGGCTCATGGAGAAACCCATGTTTCGAATTTTTTATTAGGCCAGGACTGTTTAAGTACGCTTCAGTGTTTAAAACAATTGGGAGTCTCCTGGGAGAGACAGGGGACGGAGGTTTGGATTCGGGGTAAGGGGATGGAAGCCTGGACGGAACCAACGGATGTACTGGATGCTGGTAATTCGGGGACGACTTCGCGGCTGATGCTTGGAGTCTTGGCCGGGAGCCCTTTTGCAATAACAATGGCTGGGGATGCGTCTCTTCGATCACGACCAATGCGGCGTGTCACAGACCCTCTCAAGCAGATGGGTGCCCAGATTATAGGGCGGCAGGGCGGTAATCTGTTTCCCCTGACGATGAGTGGTGGTCAGTTGCAAGGGCAAATCATTCGAACCTCTGTCCCCTCGGCCCAAGTTAAATCGGCTATTATCTTGGCGGGATTGAGAGCGAGCGGAGAAACGAGAGTTGAGGAACCGGCTCTTTCCAGGGATCATACTGAACGAATGCTCAGGGGGTTCGGAGTTGAGGTACTAAGTGAGAAGGCTGTGGTCAGGGTACACGGAGGAGCTCGCTTAACTGGTCAGGATGTTTCGGTACCAGGCGATATTTCGTCGGCTGCTTTCTTCCTCGTCTTAGGAAGTTTGGTTGGACGTGGAGAGATTATACTGCCTAATGTCGGTATAAACCCGACTCGAACTGGGATATTGGACGCTCTTAGAGCCATGGGCGCGGATATCGAGTTGATCGATGTTTCGGAAATCTGTGGTGAGCCCAGGGCAACGCTCTGTGTCCGCCCGACAAAGCTTAAGGGCATTGAAATTGGAGGAGACATGATTCCTCGACTGATTGATGAAATCCCCATTCTGGCGGTGGCCGCAAGCCTTGCCGAAGGGGAAACCGTCATTCGGGATGCTGCAGAACTGAGGGTCAAGGAAACTGACCGCATCCGTACGGTGGCTGAGGGACTAAACGCTTTGGGGGCCAAGGTTGAAGAACTTCCCGACGGGTTGCGTATCCTTGGGCAACCCTCCTTGCGCGGTGGGCAAGTTAGTAGCCTTGGAGATCATCGCTTGGCCATGGCGTGGGCAATCGCCGGGATGCTATCTAAGGAAGGGGTCAGCGTGGAAGACATGGCAGCAGCCGATGTATCGTATCCTGACTTTTTGACCGTGATCAAGAAGGTAGCTCGATGAGCAACGAAACATCCCTAGAAGTAAGTAAGGGCTTTACTTATGGATTGCGTCAATCGTTGACGATTGTGATTGGTTATGCACCAGTAGCTGTAACCTTCGGAATTCTAGCGACTCAGTTCGGATTAACCAATTGGGAAGCTGGGCTGATGTCTTTCTTTGTTTACGCAGGTGCATCACAGTTTATTGCGATTGAAATGCTCCATCAGGGGGCTTCTGTTTGGATGATTGGCTTGACCACCCTTATAGTTAATATTCGTCATGTGTTGATGAGTTTGTCGGTTGTTCCGTTTTTTTCAGAAAGAACGCTTTCTTGGTCTTTGGGCTTGGCACAAGGGCTCACCGATGAAACGTTTGTGCTCAATACAAGGGTTTTGAAGGATGTGGTCGGAGAAGAAAACCGTCGACGGGTCATGCTGGGGATTAATTTAGGCGCTTTTTCCTCTTGGTTCGTTTTTACGATCCTTGGTGGTCTGATAGGGAAATGGTTGCCTATTCAGTTCTCAGGTTTCCAATTTGCCCTTTTAGCCTTATTTATTATTTTGACGACGATGTCCCTGTCTGAGAATAACTATCTAACGTATCTCCTAGCGGCAATACTTGCCATCGTCTTCAAACTGCTTATCCCTGGGAAAATCTATTTGATTTTGAGTGTGGCCCTTGCAGCTGGAATTGGGGCATGGTGGCGTAAGAAAAAACTTTCACAGACAATTAATCAGCCAAAAGAGGATAATAGAAACGTATAATAGAGAAGGAAGATAACCATGACGAACCAACTTTTAGAGACCATTATATTAATGACCGTAGTCACCTATGGCGCGCGTGTTTTACCTTTTCTTCTGTTTAAAGGGAAAAACGTTCATGGCTTTGCTCGCGATTTTATTGAGCTTGTTCCCATTGCCTTATTAGCCGCACTAGTCATTCCGGAATTAGTGACACCAAGCGGTTCGATCGTCATTATTCATAATCCCTATTTATGGGCAGGGGTCTTAACTTTCATTTTTGCTCGATTTGTACCAAATCTTTTTCTGGGAATTATTTTTGGAATGGCCGTATTCTGGGGATTGGATAAATTACTATTGTAAATAGCCTTAGATCAATCCGGAAGAACATGAAGAACATGAAGAACATGAAGAACATGAAGAAGAATGAAGAAGAATGGGGAGCGGAAGGGGCTGTCTCAAAATGATGTCTAAGGGCACTCATTATAAGGCAGCTACTTTCAAAAATTCAGGAAAAAATAGAAATAGGAGTGTAAAATAATCTAGCAGTATTGCTGATTTTACACTCCTAACCAATTTTCCAGGGTCTTAAACCCTGGAACCCTTGGTACAGGCGGGGCGACTTTCAATAACCTCAATGTAGTGCAATAAATTCAGATAATGTATACAACGCGAATATTAGCTTTACCGAAGCAGTTAACGTAAAACTTTCATATCTGCCACCTACGTCCGCCCAGAAAATCGAGATATTCTACTTTTCCAGCCCAGATGGAATAACATGGAGGCGACTGACAAACATTAAAGTTTCCGAACGCTATTTTAAGTTTCAGCTTCTCTTCCACAATTAAGTGAAAAGTTAGAGGACAAATTTCACAGTAGCTATATGTATATGAGGTTGCACAAAAGGAATTGGTTGAGGTAGGGGGAAAATTGCAAGATATCTTAAATTAGTTTTTCAGCAATTGAATATAATTCTTCAGCCATATTATTAATTTGTATTAATGACGTAGCGATTTGTTCAGAAGCAGCTGCCTGCTCATCAGAAATAGCTGAAACTTCATAAATTTCTTTTATTAAATTTTTAACTTTCTCTTGAGTTTCCTTTAAGATAGAAGATATTTCTGCAACAGAGATATTTGTACCACTAGCCAATTTTCTTATCTCCTCTGCAACCACAGCAAATCCTAAACCGCTCTTGCCAGCACGAGCGGCTTCAATAGCTGCATTTAAGCCTAAAATGTTTGTTTGGTTGGCAACACCTTTGATCATAGAAACTATTTTATCAGTTTTACTGATACCAGTCATTATACGAGTAGATTCCGATGAAAGAGCCTGAGAGATATTTGCTAAATTTAGGGAGGAAGAAGCTTGACTCCGCGATCCTACAGACAACTCTTGAATACTTGCAAATAAACCATTTACTGCTGTTTGCGTTTTTTCTTGATTTAATATACTACTTCCCGTTACGAGTGAACCAATAACTATTCCGTTTTCATCAATAATAGGTACTCCTACTCCTATATATGGAATCCCAAAAACTTCTGTTCCTACACGATTACTCTGCCGTTTACCACTAGATAAGACACGGTCTGCCATACTGTTAGGCCTTATAGAATCGCCCGGTTTTAATTTAAAATCAATTTCATGAGTAGGATAGTAAATTAGATAACATGTGGTATCACTTACTCCAATTGTCATGGGTTGTGGTGCACACTCAACAATAAAACGAGCAATATCAATTGCAGACTGAAGAAGTGGATTAATTTCTCCCATGTTTTACTCTCCTTATAATGCCTTAATTCCCGTCTTTCGCACCCATAATTTGTAATTTTACAAATTATGGTATCTCTCTTAAGCCGAACAATTTCTTTCCCTTGTGATACGCTATATTTACATTTATTCAGATTATCAGGGGGAATACTCATATGGAACTTGAAGCTATTATCGAACACATCAAGCGACTGCCAAAACAGGCTCAAACCGTGTTGTTAAGCGGATTAAAGCTGACTGTTGCTAAGAACACTCCTTCCGGAGCTGTCCTCGTGGCGTTGCAACTTGACGGAGCTTTTGCTAAAGCAAGCAAAGTCTGGCCCGGTCGCCAACCGGGAAACCGAGAGTAGCATTTTACTTTCTGCGTCATTTTGTGGACATGAGGCTACAAAAGAATGGCTGATACGAGCCGTGTAAATCGAGAGATTTACACGGCTCTGTGAGTCTACAACCTTTGAGATGAAAAATAGGTTTCTGCACTGAAATCGTTAGTTAATTCGATACACAACCCCTTCTTGTATGAATTGAGTATTACAAAATTTAAGAAATATTATGGTTTTTACTCAGAACTGCCTCAGTACTATATTGTTTGCGAACTAATGGCCATTTGTCAAAAAATGTATTAAAAAAAAGTATAGTCATAAGTAAAGCGAACTGACCTGCTAAAATTCCCATTGTTGGAAAACCCATGCCAAGACTATTTGCACCGATTGGTAATAGTTTAAAGGTCTTTAGCCATAAAACGCCATAAACACCACCACCAATAAACCAAATAGCAACTCGTGTCAAGACCCTAATTGCAGTATTTGGACTCAGTTGGGCACTTGGATAATCACCGAATAAATGGTGCCAAGTCAACATAATGACAATTACAGATAGCTCTAGTGAAGCGACAATAACATCTGGGGGAGTTCCGGGAACAAGGTTTAGGGGGGCTATTAGACTCTTAATGATAGCTGGCATGATAAAACCAGCAGCTAAGGCAATAATAAACCCGATAATAGCCATCAGGGGCTGTTTCTTGGCAAAGAGCTTCATGGGATATTGCTCGGCACCCTCTACAGGCATAATGGAAAAGATAACGAATGCCTGACAAAAGGCTACAAAAGCTGGCCAAGAACCAAAAGGCTGGGATAAAATCTGATGTTCGCCTAGGGAAAGTTTCATAAAGCTGGGAACAATTAAGGCCATCCAAATTATCCATGTCACTGCAGTACTAAAAGCAAGAACACCAAAACTCTCAGTGGGTTGTTTAGATGTACCAGCAAAAGGCCATTTTTGTAGTAAGGAGACAAAAGGAATTTGGGCCAAAATCACTGCTAAGGCATAAAAATTGGCTGTTTCCCATCCTTCGTAAGCTAGACCAACATCAGCAGCAGTTTTTGGCATAAACATTATGGCTAGATTAAAAGGTTTCCACCAAATGCCCAGAAAACTGATTAATAATATAAAAGCTACAATTCCAAAAAACCAGGCTACAAGAACATACCAAAGACCAGCCCATGGTTGTTTATCAGTGAATTTTGTTTTGCCATAGTTGCCCATGACTAGAGTCATCCAGATCCAGGTGTTAATAACCATCCAGAAGAAGCTTCCTTCAACCATTGCCCCAATTAGCTGAGCAGCCACTTTTGGTCCCGCTGCTGTTAAGCCTTGAGAAGCAAAAATTATAAAAATTGATTTCATAACAATAGCCCATATTGGCCATAGAATCAGAGATAAAACAAAACAAGTTAGAATTGAGGCAACACCAGTTCCGAGTTGACTTTTAAATGTTCGTTTAATAGTAATTCCTGTCATCACTGAACCTCCTTATAAATTTAAATTTAATCTAAATACAAACATTAACAATATTATAAATTGAAAAGGCAGTAGAAATGGAAATAATTCTCCCTAAAAGATTAAAAGATATTCTTTAACTATCCTCGCTTGAACTAGCAATATCTAACTCAATATCTATCTGCCGCAATTTGAAGCGCTGAATTTTACCTGTAGCTGTCCTTGGCAAATCAGAAACAAACTGGAGCCAACGTGGGAATTTGTAGGGCGCAATTTTTGATTTCACAAAGAGAGACAATTCGATTTCTAACTCGCCGCTGGGCTCGTAGCCTTCTTGTAGTACTATAAAAGCTTTTGGTTTGATTAAGCCATCTACATCGGCTCTTCCGATCACACCGGATTCAAAAACTGCAGGATGTTCCAACAGGCAATATTCAACTTCGACAGGAGAAACCCAAATTCCACCGGCTTTAATCATATCGTCGCCGCGACCGACATACCAGAAAAAGCCCTCGTTATCTTGAGAATATTGGTCTCCAGTATTAATCCACTCACCGATGAAGGTATTAATAGTCTTATCGTGCTTATTCCAGTAATAAGCCGCAGTACTGTGTCCCTTTATCATGAGAGTTCCTACTTCGCCTGCTGGTACGATGCTCCCGTCTGGATCAACAATTTTAGCCTCGTAACCAGGGACAATTTTGCCACTACTTCCTGGTTTAACTTCTCCAGGCATGTTGCTGATAAAGATGTGCAGAATTTCCGTTGTACCAATTCCATCTAAAATTTCCAAATTCCATTTTTCTAACCAACGATCAAAGATAATTTTTGGTAAAGGTTCTCCTGCGGAGGCACAATACCTGATGCTGCTCAAATCATACTCTTCGTTGGCAACCTCCAGTTGTACCATAGCCGCATATGAGGAAGGAACCCCAAAGAACAAGGTTGGTTTGTACCGATCAATCGTCGAATAAATATGCTCTGGAAGCGGACGTTTTGGTGAAAGGACAGTAGAAGCACCTACATAAAAGGGAAAGTAGAGGCCATTACCTAATCCATAAGCAAAAAACAATTTAGCAACTGAATAAGTTAAATCATTTTCTGTGATTTGCAAAACCCCTTTGGCATAATGTTCTGCACAAAAAGTCATATCGTGGTGGAGGTGAACTGCACCTTTAGGGAACCCGGTTGTTCCTGAACTGTAGAGCCAGAACGCAGCGTCATCAATACCGGTGTTTGCAGTTTCTAATTCTGTGGATTTATCCTTAATCAAGCCGTCAAAACTCAGGCACTCTTCGGCTGGCTTGCCTACAACGATGATTTGACGTAAGTATATTAAATCATCGCGAATAGCTATAATGTTGTTCAGTAACTCGTCGCTGACCACGATAACTTTTGCTCGGCTATCATTTAAGAGGTACTCATAATCTTCCGGTTTTAACAAGGTGTTGATAGGAACCGGTATTGCACCAATTTTCATGGCCCCAAAGAAACTGTAGACAAACTCAGGGCAATCTAAAAGTAACAACATAACTCGGTCTTCTAGACCAACGCCCATTTCTTTTAAAGCGTTACCTGTTTGATTGACTTTCTCATGAACTTCACTGTAAGTTATTTGTTGGTCTAAATAATAAATAGCTACTTTGTCTCCTCGCCCTTCTTGAATATGGCGGTCAACAAATAGGTTAGCAGCGTTAAATTTTTCTGGTCCTTTTTTAACTCCCATGATTATAAACCTCCCTTAATAATTTAGGCCTTAAATGTTTCAGCTCCTTTCAGTCAAGATCAGTCTAATTCTTTGCTGTTTAACGTCTCTTAAATTGTGTAAATTACAGTTATTTCAAGAAACGCCTTTCCCCAAAAAGGACTCATAAAAAACCTTATTATCATTAAATGCAAAATATAGGCCAAATTTTCAAAATTGATAGAATTTTTAGTCAATGGTTGTTTTTTGAATCCCAAAAGACAGTATTCACTGGTAAAGGAAAATGTGGACCAAATTATATCCCTAAAATAATTAACAAAAACTAAAAAGTGGTGCAACAATACACCTAACTGGTGTATTGTTGCACCAAAATTATATATAGTAGTGGGAGACTTCTTCTGGCACTTGTTAAAGGGAAGAAATAACGTCAAAAAATAAGATTGGTACGGTAGAACTTCAAATGTAGAGTTCTACCGTACCAATCTGGAACCGTACCGCACCAGTTTCATTGCACTAGGTACTAGTTATTGAAGGTTTAATTAATTATCTCTTTATACCGTATTTAGCAACTTTGCGAACAATATTTGAGTGATCAAGTCCCAAAACTTCGGCAGCTTTTCTGATAGAAGGGTAACAATCTAAAGCCATGTTAATCAGTTCTTTTTCCAATATATCTCTAGCTTCATGGATAGGTATGAGCTCATTTACAGTTATTGGAGAATTAAACTTAGTTTTAAACTTGGTTAACAGAAGCTGAACCTGCAAGGATTGAATTAATTCTTCATCTGTAACGACCATTAATCTTTCAAGTACATTTTGAAGTTCCCGTACATTGCCGGGCCAACTGTACGCTTCCAGAATGGGTATGGCTTTGGGATCGAGACGCTTTTCTACTACGTATTTTTCGTTGTAAAGTTGTATGAAGTGCAGGCTTAGAGGTAGAATGTCTTCTTTGCGTTCCCTTAAGGGGGGGACTTCAATTGGCAAAACGTTTAATCGATAATATAGGTCTTCTCTAAAGGTACCCTCTTTTACTCGGTCCCAGATGTTGAGGTTGGTAGCAGCAATGATGCGGGCATTGAGTTTTATGGGACTAGTACTTCCTATCCGGTAAACTTCTTGTTCCTGAAGAACACGTAAAAGTTTTACTTGCAGATTAATCGGTAGATCACCTATTTCATCTAGTAGTAGTGTCCCACTGTTGGCAATTTCAAATATCCCTAGTTTTCCTTTCGGGTTGGCCCCAGTAAAAGCGCCAGGTTCATAGCCGAATAGTTCCGATTCTAAAAGGTTTTCTGGAATAGCCCCGCAGTTTATCTGGATGAAACTTCCGGTAACTGCACGACTGCTGGAGTTGTGAATGACTCGGGATAATACTTCTTTTCCGACGCCCGATTCACCCAGAAGTAAGACGGTAACGTCAGTACGAGCGGCTCGCATCGCCAGATCGAATAATTTCATCATACTAGGACTTTGGGCAATAATTTTATCTTTTTTAAGTCGCTCTTGAATTAACTGAGACAACTCTGTTTGATAACGTGTTGCCAGTAACTCGGACTCTCTTAGTTCTTCCTGAAGATGGTGTAATTCGGAGATATCCCGTACGTTAGAGACCACTCTGTAAACCTTGCCCTCTGTATCAAAAATTGGATTACCGGTAACAAGCACCTCTTTGCCAGTGGTGCTAATTTTCTGCACACTTGTGACAGTTCGTCCTTCTCGAAGAGCTTTGACGGTAATGGACTCATATTGAAAAATGCCCTTGTCGAATAAATCATCAATAAATTTACCTTCGAAGTGCGAGGCATCCAATCCGGTCAAACGGGCCAAAGATTGGTTAATCCTGATACCTTTCCCTTCTTGGTTGGTTATCATAACACCGTCGTAAGAGGATTCAATAATGGTATCCAATTCTAGGTTGAGTTGTTGTACCGAAGCCAGTTGGTGGGAGATATTCTCTACATCGGTAATATCCTGAAAAACAGCAACCGCACCGGAAATGTTGTTGTCCAAGATGATGGGGGAGCGGTTGGAAATAATAGTACGACCGTTAATCTCCAGTTTTTGGCCATACTCAGTAACCCCAGTCTTTGTTATATCAGTAAGACTACTAACAGGAAAAACTATTTTAATTGGCTTTCCGATGACAATACTATCCACACCGAGTAAACGGTAGGCTGCCTTGTTCATTAGCATGATATCACCGGCAGCGTTGATAGCAATGATACCATTGGGTACGCTTTCGAGCATGGCTTGGTTGCGCTCATTTTGGGTCGTTATTTTCTTGTTAAGATAGGAAAATAGTTCCTTGAAAGTGATAATTCCTACGAAGTTGCCCTGAAGATCTTCCGCTGGGAACCAAAAAATGTCCTCACGCAAAGCTTCTTCTATTTCTAAGCCTTCCTTGTAAGGGACGATTTTTGTTTGCATGGCATCTTTTACTATACCCTGCATTCTAGGAGACTCATTGGCCCGTGTCCATTTAAGCGCTGTTGCTAGATTAAGGATACCGAGCAATATCTTGTCTTTTATTACCGGTGCAAAACAGAGTTCATTAGCTATCAGGATATCGATGGTTTCGGAAAGAGGCTGATCTGGGTCAAGTTGTACTGGACAGGGTTTAGATAATTTAGATACGCCCATATAAGTCCTCCTATTCATCAACCCCAAGTTTGGCTACATCAGCTGGCCGAGGGAAAATTGGTCAATTTCGGCGCGTAAGATAATCTCTTGATAACCTTATTGAGATAGTATATAATAAAAAGCATTCACAGTATATAATATTCTCAGTATATTAAGAATACATAATCTTATGTTGGCAATATATGTTATTAAGGCTTACTAAAGTAGGCTCTACCACTTACCAAAAAACGGAAGATAAAAGAAGAGCCGCCTGCTATTACTGAAGTGAAGTGGTCCCCATGTCAAGGACATTTGGAAAAAAACCACTTATTAAAACTTAATATTTCATGTATCTTCTCATTAAGGAGGAGATATGCCACCTAAAGCACTGGATGACATATCCTCAAAGGATAATATTCCGGTGCTTTAAATTTTGTAGCATATCTGTTTTTTGGATGGATAATTGTTTCATGAAATCGCTTGATGCGTTTAAAGAATTTATGTCTGGTTCCAAGGTACCAAATTATGTAAGGCGTTACTGCGAAGGTCTAGATGAATTTAAATGGCAGTGGTTCTATTTCCAGATGAAGGAACCTATCGAGTTTGTTGCTGATGTGGATTACTTGTTTTATATCCTGAAGTGGATTCTTAAAAGCAATTTTGATGATCTTGGTTATGAAGTATATTTTCAATCGGTCATGAATCCTGAGATGTACCCGGAACCGCTCATTAAGGACGAATGGTGGTCTATCCTTCAAAAGAGGTACTATGAACGCTTTAACAGTGAGATATCCGAGATAGATTGCAATAGTACGGATTGGGCTGTTGCACAGACCATCGAAGGAAGATATACCCATCAATAACACAATGCAATTCCGGTTCCATAAATTTAGAAAGGAGTTATCTAAAATGCTTTTTGAATGTGTAACGCAATCTGGAAAGCGTAAGGAAAAGTGGCCTGGCAGGATTACATATCTTGGGAACTATGGTAGCCACTTTGAACTTAATATCGTAAGTTGTTCAAGTTTAATGGTTCTATTCGGGAAAACATCCAGGGGATTCTTTGCGAGTATACCTGATTTTGGTTCCGGGTGCCACTTGGTTAATCCTGATGATATTTTTTGGAATACTGAAAGCCTTTCAAGAGTTCTCGGAAAGGTGGATGGTATTACGGTTGCTACCGCATTATATACTGTTGCAGATAAACTAAAGGTTTTAGAAAATTCAAAATCACTAATTTAAGCATAGTCCAACCCACGTTTTATTAATTTGAACTGAGGCCTGGCTCTGTGTCAATAACGCGCTCTGCAGGGATGCAACGCCTAACTCCACAACCAGGCTAAAGGATAAATCCTTTCAGGATGCAGTATGAAAATCCTATAAAAGTCACTATATGAAAGGAATTTGTTATGTTCAACTTCAGCGCAAACAACCTGATCTTTGTTTCGAAAAGTCAGCATGATAAGTGCAATATATTCATTCTAAAAGACAGGGATACCAATCGATGTTACAAGGTTTATGATTTCTTGAAATCAGCTATTTTGGAGACAGGTAAACCATATTGTATATCTGGAAAAGTCAACTCTGCCGATAAACTCTATCTGGTTCTTGATATGGTTAAGAAAGATAAAAAGAATGCTGTAAAAATTTAAAATATTTTATGGGTGGGAAAAATTTTCCCACCTTTATTTTCAATGCGCATGGTTTAATACCCCCGACTTCAGTCGGGACAGCTTCTAGCGTAGACCAAGTAGTAGCGGTCTGCTAAACTATATTAAAGAGGTGATCGCTACTATGGTAGATTACAAAAAGGGAAGCCACACAGTAT
>Ga0307377_10000989_pt1 | contig 37670 bp, 47 predicted proteins | sample TR3MG_FD_202535 | JGI IMG/M metagenome (GOLD analysis project Ga0307377, IMG submission 202535) | Soil microbial communities from Risofladan, Vaasa, Finland - TR-3 | ecosystem: Environmental > Terrestrial > Soil > Coastal area > Acid sulfate soil | place: Finland: Risofladan, Vaasa | collected... | reverse complement strand
ACCGAGTTTTGTTTTCCCGCAGCTGCCGTCCGGGCGGTTGCCAGCGTCCCTTCGCGCTTTAAGGGCGGGCAAGTACGACAAGCTTGCCACCAATTTACTACTACTGCCATGGAAGGCTTGCCAGTCCACGGCGTCCTACGCGCATCACTGCCGGACTGGGTGTCTTGTCTAGCGGGACGTTCTCACGTTGAGGACCGGTTTCCCGCTGGAGTGACAGGCAAGATGCCTTCGCCGAGTGCCCAACACCGGCTTGTCCTCCCATATAGCAACCAGTGACAGGGGACTCCCTCACACGGGACGCGTGGCGACACACAGCCCTGCACTTTTTCGCACCAACACCCCACCACAATCACACACCCGGTTTGCCGTGCTGGCAGATCGCCAACCATTTTTGCTTTTAAGGAGAGCGCTATGCGTAAAGGAACAAGACGGTACGACTGGAACCGGTACGAGCAGTCACAGAACAAGCTGCTTTGTGCGTGCTTCAACGAGCAAGCTGCGGAGGCGGCGGCGCGCAAAGTGGCTTTGGCCACAGCGGCAGCTTCCGTCCGGTAGCGGTACACAACTTCCGCCCGGTTCGGCAACACGGGAATCTCCACCGCAGGTGGGGGTGGCGTGGTAACACTCAGCCGTTTTGCCGAACCAGCCTCCCTTCCACCCCGTTGTCGTCGCCACTCTGGCACACCTTTTCCACCCGTACTCTCATTCGCACACCACAAGGAGTTCACCGTGCAAACCATTCAGGCGCATGTGAGCGCCAGGATTCTCAGCAAGGCTGGGAGGCTCTTCACAAATCACACTAGCCAAGTCCTCATCGAGCTGCTCCAGAATGCTCGTCGCGCCGGCGCGTCCCTGGTCACCGTCACCACCAGCCCGGAGCCCACCCAGGCAACCACCCTCATCACCTTCACGGACAACGGATCCGGCATCGACGACTTCAACAAGCTGCTCCACCTGGGCGCGTCTGGCTGGGATGAATCCGTCGAGCGCGCCGAGGACCCGGCCGGCATGGGCCTGTTCGCGCTCCTGCACACCGGCGTAGTGGTGAGCAGCCGCGGCAAGACCGCGGCCATTACCACCGATGCTTTTCTGGGAAAGGAAGCGGTAGAAGTCCGCGACCAGGAGTCCGCTGACCCGGAAACCGGAACGACGCTGGTTTTCACTCGACAGGAAACAGAAGCGTGCATCACAGACACTCTCCGCCGTGTTGCGAAATTCGGCCCGTTGGATGTAACGCTCAATGGCGACCTGCTGAAACGCGAAGACTTCCTCGCGGACGCCGAATACATCAAGGAAGTGGACGGCGTGCGTATCGGCATTTTCATCGGCAATTCCGAACCGATGGAAAACTGCAACTTCCACGGCAACCTCATCCGCGCCACTCTGTTGGACCACGACATCACCTACGCCCAGGTGCTGTCACAGGTCCACCGCAGCACCATGCCACTGAAGGTCACTGCGCGTCTCGACATTCTCTCCACCGCGAGTCTCCACTTGAAACTGCCGGATCGCACCGACCTTGTCTATGATGAGGCGTACGACGGCTTGCGGAAGCAGGCGCGCAGAGCGGTTCTCGAATACCTGGCCACCGACAGAGTGCAGCACATCGCACCTTTCGCGGTGTACAAGGAAGCGCTGGAACTTGGCATCCTCCTCAAGGAGGCCACTCCGTACCTGCAGCCATTCTTCGTCTCGGCCCGCGACTCCAATTCGACATGTACTCCGTTCGATGGCGACGATGATGATGGCAGCGCCACGGTCCACGACCCGGACACATGCGCTCTCGTGGATCTGGAGGATGACTACATCATCCCTTCTTCCTTCGCGTTCGATCTGGCTTCAAGGGACCACCGGCTTCCGCGACTGCCGGTGCGCAAGGACACCAGGTTCAAGGGCTATTCCTGGTATGACAGTTTGCCCTGCGTCACCAACTTCAAGCTGACCATCGACGGCGAACCTGCCGACGATGTTGTGGCACATGAAGACCTCACGCTCGTCAACAGTATTCAACTGTCCTTCGATCTTGTCCGGTCCGAAGCCTCACCTGAGCAGGTTGTGTGGGACCTGCCTTTCGCCGCCTGGGGAGCGGACGACTACGACGAGATCACCCTCTTCATCACCCGCGACAGCGTATGGGCGAAAACCGGCTCACCTTACCTGCCGTTCAGTCTTATCGCTGCCGCACAGCATCTCGTCTTCGACCCGAGCGACGACCCCGACGCCGACAGCTTCGACACCCAGGAGCAATACTTCCAGCAACGCTACGAGGAAAGCATCACCAAAGTGCTCGGCGGTACTATTGCCGCCGCCCGTCTGGCTTTGACGCGCACGCTCGACTGGACTCTTACCAACGCGCTCAACGCCGCCAACCTGTCCGAAATCCGGCTCGTCCGGGAAGAGGACGGGAAGTGGCATGCCGAGCTTCCTACCTCAGCCTAACCTCACGCCGACCAACCAAGCCGGCCGCCACCCACGACGGCCGGCTTGACTCCTTCACTTCCTACCGCACTTCTGTGTTGCCACTCTGGAGACCACCCGTGCTTACAACCAGTAACGTTTGCAAAACCGTCCTTTCCAATGGCCTGGCCGTCCTCACTGAGCGCATGGAGCATGTCCGCTCCGTGTCCATGGGCATCTGGCTCAAAACAGGCGCGCGCCACGATGCGCCGGAACACAATGGTCTGTCTCACTTTGTCGAGCACATGGTCTTCAAGGGCACTACCAGCCGGTCAGCGCGGCAGATTTCCCTCGATACCGACGAGCTCGGCGGATACCTCAACGCCTTCACCGCGCAGGATATGGTCGTGGTTAACACCACCGTGCTCGATACTCATGTGGCCGGTGCGCTCGACCTTCTTGCCGACCTCATCCTGAACCCAGACTTCCCTCCCAAAGAGATCGACCGCGAACGCGCAGTCATCCTCGAAGAGGTCAACGCTACCCAGGATGATCCGGAGTACCTTGCCCACGACGCCTTCATGCGTACGCTCTGGAAAGACGACCCGCTCGCGCTGCCGATTGGGGGCACGCAGGACACGCTCGCCGCCTTAACCCGCGACACACTCGCGCGTTATGCTAGAGAGCGCTTCACAGGAACGAATATGGTGTTCGTCGCTGCGGGCAATGTCCACCACGAAGACCTGGTGAAGAAGGTGGAGCGGTACTTTGGCCGAGCACCGGCCGGCACGCCCCTTCCCCGTGCCACGTTTCCTAAGTCATTCTCGGGAAGTACGCTGATCAACAGGCCCACCGAGCAAGTGCAAATGGTTCTTGGCTTCCCTGCTCCGTCAATCACCGATGCCCGATACTACATCGCGCATCTGGCGGCCATGCTGCTGGGAGGCGGACCAATCTCTCGTCTCTTCCAGTCCATTCGTGAAGAGCGCGGGCTGGCCTACGCGGTTGCAGCCGATTTCCTGCCGTACCAGAACATCGGATGCTTGCGCGTGTACACCGGCACCTCACGTTCCCGCATCGAGCCGGTCCTAGACCTTGTTCTTCGGGAGTTGCATCGCCTGAAGACGGAGCCCATCTCGCCCGATGACCTCCGGCGCGTCAAGAAGCAACTCATCGGCAACCAGGTCATCGGCATGGAAACCAGCGCATCCAGAGCAAATGCACTGGGCAGTCAGCTTCTAGCCCTCGGCCACCCGGTCAGTCTGGAAGAACGCCAGGCGCGCATCGAAGGCGTCTCCGAAGACCAGGTGATGCTGCTTGCGAATGCGCTGATTGACCCATCCCGACTGGTTGTCGCGCTCGTTGGAGACCTGCAAGGTCTCGAAGTGGCGCCCGAACGTCTGACTTGCTGACCACTTCACTACTCACGATTAGCGGGCCCCGGAGCACCCGCTAGTGGCGCTTTGCGCCTATTGGCTCCCGTGTTGCAGAGCCCAAGCGTTATGTTCTCTGCTTGCCGGGCCTGAACAGCTCAGGCCGGTGACTGAACCGCTGCCTGCCAGTCAGACCATCTGCCCGGCATTTCCTCCCCGTCGTTCCTCCACCCCACAACCACCCGGCCCTGGCTTTGCTGTCCGGTCCGGGCCCGCCTCACTGTTGTTCTAATCCTGCGGTTGGCCGAGTTCGCCGATCGCGCGTCCCTTAACCCGTCACAGGAGATAGCCCAATGCCGATTCCCTCTTGCACGCCTTTCTGGCCCCAGGGCGCCACGCCCACCACGACCCGGACGACCTTTCCATTCAAGCCGCCGTTGCTGTTGGCTGGCCCGTCGCGGACCAGCCCGCCGACATCCGCGTTCCCGCGGCTGAACCCGTTCTTGCGGGGCTACTAAGCCAGGGCATCACCAACCGCAGTGGCGGCGCCGGGCCCCAATCGGCCTGCACCCTTTCACACCGCCGCCCCAACTTCGCCGGGACTCTACACCTTCCTCTTCAACCCAAGTGGCTTCGTTTGCCTCCAACCGGTCGGCGAAGCCCGATTCCGAGGCCCCATGCACACATCATCTTCAGGCCTAACGCTGGAAACACGATTGTGGCGCCTTGCCTGTATCGTCCTCCTGCTGGAGGGACCCGGCATTGTCGCCGCAGCTATTCCGTGCGCCATACGATTTTTCGGCAAAGACCCCACCGCGCTTCTGATGCTTGGCGCCGCTATCGGGTGGGTTGTGGCGATACGGCAGATGATTCGCCAATGCTTCGGTGGCAACCGGGCGAACGGTTCAAGTCGATAGCGAGGTAAGCAATGCATACCACCGAAAACAGCACACCCTTTGAGAGTGGTGTGGGCGCAGCCCTATCCGCCCTCGTAAGCATTCCTGTCCTGCCCGACGACCGCAAAGAACTTGCGGTTATCATCGCCAGCGCCTCCCTGGGTGTCGGCACTACGGCAGCTACCCGCTTCGTCGACGCGCTCCTCGACAATATCTCCGAGTCAGTCAACGAAACGATCGATGGCTTCCTGGACGAGGCGGCCTAACACTCCCAAGCCAACATCCTGCTGCTGTGCCTTCTGGCCCGGTTGCAATCCTTTCACCAGGTGACAGGGGAATCTCCGATGGAGATGCGTGGCGACACTCAGCCCTGCACGCGAGACAACCCGGCTGGCTCTCATTCAGGAACCAGCCCGAGGGAATCGCCATGAAAATTGAGTATTGCTTCCTGTCTCTTGAGACCGGCAAGTCCCCGCTGAGAGTGCTTTCCGAACTCCTGTACAAATCGGAAGTGGGAATTCTGCAGCGGGTCGAGGAGACGCACAACGGCTTCGTTGCAGCGATCCGGGTCCAAGGCCATCCCAACTCCGGCGCCATCTATGTCTTCGATGCACTTTGCGGCGCGTTGTTCCTGCTGGATGCGGAGGGAGTCAACCGCGATTTCACCCGCAATGAGCTCGACATCCTGGTGCCAAAGGTTGTCGCCCTCCTCAATGCGCCCGACCGGCCGCGCGCCGCGCACCATCGGCGCCGCCACAGAAACCAGAAGGCCCGCACGCAGGTTGTTCCCACCACCGGATACCGTTCGGCTGTGGCAGCCGTTGCGGCCTAGCCAGATCGACCATCGCCAGCCAGGGGGAGGAGCAACCAGCTCCTCCTGGTGCAACTCACGGAAGGGATCCCAATGCCGGTACAAACACCGCCCACAGAACAGGAGATCGCAGCGCGCGTCTTCATTGGCGTGTTTTTAGCCGCCAGTTCATATGCTTACCGCACACCCCGCCGCCTCTAGCGGGAACGCTCTCCTACCTATATATATGGATGCGGTCTGTTCTGCCGCAGACCGGTCCCGGCTCCGGGCCCCGGTTCCCACCATATAAGGATAGGGACTGGGTACCGGCCCGGCTCCCACATATATAGGATGCGGAGCCGATCACCGCTCGGCCCCAACCCACCCCCGTACCTGCGGAGGTCGCTATGATGCTGCATCAGATTCGCCTGCGCAGACGCCAGTTGTACCGGGAGCAGCTCTGGAATCGAGAGGTCTGGGCGCAAACGGTGCGCAGATCCAAAAGGAACTGGCAAAACTAGCCGACCTCGAAGACCAACTTCTCGGCAAGCACTTTTCCAGTAATACCCGCTGATCTCAATCCTTTGAGTCCGGTATCCCCAGGGATACTGGTAACGCCACCGGGACGGGATTCCACTCTCCTTGCCCGTCCCGGTGCCCACGTTACCGGGAGGAGTCCATGTCCAGCCTCACACCCGCTGTACTCTTGATCGACCCCGACTCCCGGTATGCCTACGACGACGCAGAGGCATTGCTTGCCGGCAGTACCGAACAGCTTGCTCACCTGCGCTACACGATCATTCTCGTTGCGCGCTGGGAACCGTCCAGTAGCGTCACCCCACAACGCCGGAAAGAACTGCGTGCGGAACTGACCCGGCTTCGCAATCTGTACTTGGGAATGGTCGACGAGCTGGCCATGGCCTACGGCGTCCACCAGGCGCTGAAGACCCGCAACTACATCGAACGCACGGTCTACGTACCCACAGGCATGCTGCCACCGGCGACCCCAGCTCGTCATGCAACTTTGTTATGACAATCATTTCTTCGACGCAGACGATTAGGCACCATCTTGTCTGTGCCCCAAATCTAGTCGAGGCGCCAGAGCCTGGCTCTGTGCGCCTCGCCTATTTGCTGGGTTACGCCATTTTGCACCGCTGCGGATAATATGTCTCTCCCGCTTCGGCAGAGCCGCCCTGTCGCTCATCCCCCACTGGGGTCAGTGCCGGACGCACTCCATGGCAAGGGGCCTGGCATCTACGCCGGATATTGCACCGGACTTCCGGAGAGGTGTTGCCTACCCCCGGCAAGTTCCGCGGGCCAAGTGCGCTGAGCGCAACGGGTATCTCCCACGGCATCACTTCCCGCGTGCCTGGCGACTGTGCCCGCCTAACCTTGCTGGCGAACCGCCGTTTGCCGCCCCTCGCGGTAGGTCTCTCGACATTTCCAATTACGAACCATCGCCTGAATCATGTCAAGAGAAAAGAGATCAGGCGCGCATCAACTTAGATGCGCCAAAGGCCGACATCCTCCACAACTTATCGCAACCACACGTGTTGCCAGGAGACTTTCCATGCAAACTCCCTGGGGGCCGTCTCAAGAATGCAAATCCTGCGGAGACGGCCTCGTCTTCGTAAGCACCGCCTCTCATGGCGGCTTCTACGTTCCCCCCGAAATGCTCGCGCAGATGCCCGAGTACTTCCGCCGCAATAATGGCTGGTACGAGGAAGACTGCGAATGGGCCATGGTTGTTATCTCTTTCCCCAGTCGCTTCTCCGAAAAAGAGACCGTCGACGCGTCAGGCACTTTGCAGAACTGGTTCCCAGACCTGTATGAGCGGCACTTCGCAGTCCGCCTTTTGCCCGGAGAATCGTACAAGCGCGACCAGGCGCTGTTCGATGAAGAGAACAAGGACAAGCTCGTCGCCACCTGCGCCTGGGGCGACTGGCACAAACAGGTTCCTGCCGACATGGTTGGCGTCTTCGCCACCAAAGGCGGCAGCCGCAACCCCGAGCGCGACAACTCCACCGACCGTTACTTCCTCGTGCCGGCAGCCGAATACGAAGCTCGAGCGCACTTCGGCTTCGTTGTGGACCCGTCAAGGCATACCGAGTGTGCCCCGCTCGCCTGAGTAGCACCATCCTTCAAGACAACCCAGAAAAGCCAGACCGATTCATGCTGTGCTGCCGGGAAGGACCTGAAATGATCGGATAGATCCGGCCACCGCGCGCACAATGATCTGCGGAAGGATCTGCGGCTTTTGACCCGAGCTGCGGCGCCTGCGGGGTAGCAGCCAATTGTTCAATCCAGCGCCGCATCCGCCGGCAGTGCGGGCCATACCAATACACTCGCCGGCAGCGGATGCACTCTTGGAACCGTCCGGCTTGATGAGGGGTTTGAACCCGCCTCCATAACGTCGTCGGGCGGCGCACGCTTACATGGTGGACGGGCTGAAATCAAAGATGGGTCCTGCTCTCTGACTTGGCGTAAGCTATTGCAAGGAGAACGATTATGGCTGACGAGATTTCACGGGTTGAGTACTATGTAGCAGCGGTACCTCACAAGGCAGGAGAAGGCGCTCGAGTCTTGACGGCTTTCAAAGAGGCAGGAGTCAACTTGACTGGCTTGCTGGGCTACCGGAAGACGGCTCGGAACGCCGAAATCATCGTTTTTGTGGAGGAGAAAACGCCGGGAGTCAGCGCGGCAGGCAAGAAGGCCGGCGTTACTTTGGGCAAGAAGCAGAAGGCGTTCCTAGTAAAAGGTGAAGACCGTCTCGGCGCAGTTGCCGAGCTGGCGTGCAAATTGGCGGAAGCAGGTATCAACGTGACCTCGCTTCACGCCTTGAGCGCAGGTGCGGGCCGCTTCGGTGCATTCATTACAGTCGAGCCGGCCGACGTGCGCAAGGCAGCCAAGGCTCTGGCCCAGGAAAAGATTGCTAAGGTGACTTAGCGATTCTCCTTTGATCTCATTGAGAGGACCAAGCTCACCTCAATGCGGACGTTGTTTAGCCCGACGGCAACGACGGTCGCCGGTCCGACCTATGCACTGGACATATGCATGGGTCGGATTTACACAAGATTCGCAAACTGTGCTTCGAGGGCGAGCGGTCGTGGAAACGCGGTTTGCCCTGTTATCGCCAACGGTACTGACGATCAGTAAACTGAAGCCGACTTCAGCATTACGAATCGTTTGGTCGGGTCTGAGCGTGTTCTCGCCGGTGGACCTTGGGAAAATGAAGCGGCTAACAAATGGTAGACTTTATGCCAACGTTCGCGGATTCGAATAGCCGTGTCTCAAGCGTTAAGGAGATTGCGCGATGGAGATGATCCAAACCCTGGCGATACCGTTGAAGCAGAGCCAGATCGATGCCGCGAAGGAACTCTGGAAAGAGGATGGTTGGGAAAGCAAGGAATTTGAGCAACTGAGGACGGCTTTCCCAGACCCTCTCGATGCGGTGAGAATCAAGGCGATTGTGCTCAACGATCTTTACCGCACGAACATCATCGCAATCACGCAAGCCGCAGACCGTGTTGAACGAGTATTGAAAGCGAATCTATGGACAGGGCCAGATTTGGTGGAACACCTGGTTAACGAGATTCGCGGGGTGACCAATCAGAGCAATTACAGCTTTTCTGCTAAATATGCTCACTTCTTCATCGATCCGAATCTTCCCATTCTGGACGGGTTTGCGGAGTGGATGGTTGGAAGGCATCTCGGCCGCCAGATGCAATCCAAAGACGCGAGGCGTTACCACAGGTTTGCAGAAGACATTGAGACTCTCAAACGAGTTGCTGGATTGACTTGCAATTGCGCTGAGCTTGACGCCTACCTTTGGGTGGCTGGGGAATATTGGTACTGGGAAAGACACCCGAATTACAAGATCAACAACGACCTCAGGCTGCGGTTTGAGAAGCTACAGAGGAACATTGCAAACGAGCCGACGATGGCTGCTCTCTTGGGTCTGGATTCAGACCCAGGCAAGTAGCTGGCGGGAGGGAAAGATCATGCGCAGGGGAGTCTCGTTGGCTGTGACTGGGGCCGTCCTGGTAGCGGTCTGCTTGGGCGGATTTCTTGGCTATTACCTGTATCAGCGGCATCTGAGTTCGGACCTGAAGCGAATACTTGTCGCGGCAATGGACCCGCACTGTAGCGTGGCAGATGTGCAGCAGTACCTCCACGCAGCGCGGCCACTCGTTCGCACCAAACGCGATTGGGATGTATTGGCACAAACGCAGAAAGCTTTTGAAATGGCGGTGGATGCCCAGCAAACTTCAGACGAATACTTGCAGTACCTCCAGCAGACTTTGGACGATGGAGTGACCCGCCAGAGCGCATTCTGGAAGCTCGAACAGATCGAAGAGCAGTACCGAAGCGAAGGGCTGCGTGTGCCCGCCGATCTCAAGGCACAAGAGGCGGAGGCCCTCAAAGAGGAGAAGCGGGAGTCGGACGAGTGGAAGCAGCGGGACAATGACGCAGATAGGGAACAGGCTGAGGCGGGTAAGCTCTTCAACCAAGTCCGTGCCGAAATAGGGATGCCGCCGCTCCCGCAAAAGTGAGAGTTCCGCGCAAATGTGACCAATAGGCAGGTGGTCACGATCTCGGGAACCTTTCACAGCCCAAAATGAGGGTGTCGGTGAGACCACGGACCTCACCAGCCGGGAATTACCATGATCGGCCCCGGCAAGCGGACTTTTTGTCAGTTGTCGCATCATCGCCGAGGCACGTTTCCATCGCACCTTTCCCTGTTAACGCTCGTCGCCGCCTTCGCAAACAGCTTCGCATGACCAGGGCCAGAGTGGTTCGCTAATCCATCATCGGATGGAACTTTCATTCACTACATCTCGCCGGTTTTACCGGCGCACCAGGAGTCCGCCCATGTCCACCCACGCGACCGCGGCGGTCCTGCCGGTCACCCGTGCCCAGGCCGCCGAATACATGCTTCTCTTTGCCAACCGCAGAGCCTATTTACGCCAGAGCCACTTCCCAAGCACAAAATCTGGGCGCTTCTACTTTTACAAAGCTTGTGACCGGGAGTCGAAGCAGCCTTTCAGCATCGACATTGCGACCATTCACAGCCATCTCGCGGGCCATCTCACCGTCGGTATTTACGCCATCAATCCCCAGTCGCAGACCTCAAAGTGGATTGCGATCGATGCCGACTACGCTGACTCCCGCCGCGATTTGCTCCGGCTCCAACAGGCTTGCCGCGAAGACGGCATAGAGGCCTTGATGGAGCAGTCCCGCCGGGGTGGCCACCTCTGGATATTCCTGGCGGAACCGTTGCCGGCGAAACTGTGCCGGCTCTATGTCCTGCATGTCGCACGCCGTCTCGGCATCGCGGTCAAACGGGACAAAGAGGACGGCATCGAAGTATTTCCGCGCCAGAACGAACTCCAGCCCGGCGAATTTGGGAACGCAATCCGCGGCCCGCTGGGGATCCATCGCGCCAGCATGCAACGTTACTGGTTCGAGGCGGCCGAGCCCACCCTTGACGCGCAGTTCCAGTTCCTTCGCCAGGTAAGGCGGCTCACACGGGAGCACCTGGACGCCCTCACCGCCGGATTGGCACCCATCCCGAACCCAGCCCCAGCGTCGCCGTGGGCCCAACTGCCCGCCGTTCGCGGCCAGAGTCAGAGCTTTCAGATTCTCCGCCACGTCTCCAACACCAAACGCAGCGGCAGGAACTACATCGCACGGTGTCCGGCATGCGCCCAGCGCGGCGAAGACCGGCGTGGAACTCATCTCTCAATCTCTGTGACCGAACCCCGCATGTACCACTGCTGGGCCGGCTGCTCTAAAGAGATGATTCGCGCCGCCCTCGGCTGCCCTATTCCCTCCAGCGCGTGGTCCCCCCGAACCGCGTGACTGGGGGAAGTTAGACAGATGCAGATTTTGTTCTCCTGGCATTCCCTCTCGCCACGTTTTGCGATAGTTTCACCACCATGAGCACCGACGCCACGCTCATTTGCATTGACTGCGGCGGCATCTTTCCGTTCACCGCCAAAGACCAGGATTATTTCCGCGACCACAACTACTCGACGCCTATCCGCTGCAAAGCTTGCAGACTGAAGTGGCGGCAGCAGCGCGCCACAACCGAGAGCGGCGGCGCAGACCCGCAACCAGCGGTCAAACCATCGGCAAAGTCTGGTTCGCGCGTGACCTGCTCGGCTTGCGGCCAGGAAGCGGATGTGCCTTTTGAGCCGCGGCCTGATCGGCCCGTCTATTGCCGCGGCTGCTACAACGCGCACAAAGCGAAGCGAGCCAGCTGAGAACGACCACCACCCCAACTTCATTCCACACAGTGGAGGTCCCAGCACGAGACCTGCGCAACTTCAGGAGTCCCCGATGGATGCCAAGAAGAAGTACACCATCGAATTTCTCTACACCGACAACAATCAGCTTTACCAGGAAGACGTAGAGCTGACCGATGCCGAGTACAAGCGCGTCAACGCGTTTCTCACAAAGCTCGAGCGCGCCGGCTCAATCGAGCTGACCGTCGAAGGCGGTTCCGTCATTTACCGATACTCTGAGCCAACGTTCATCGGCTTCGAACAGCTCAAGGCGAATTGGAAGGCCGGCACACTACTCGACTGGGGAAAGATCGACGGCTTGCGCCTGTGAACCCCTGCGCTTAAGAGGGCGTTTGGCCGGGTTCCAAATCTGAGCAGCGAACATGACGGTCCAACTGCACAACCACGGATGTGTCGGCGAAGAAGGCGCCAGCATTCTCTTTGACCAGGAGGATGGCCCGGTGGCCTTGCACAAAGACCACCTGGATGCTGTGGCCGCAACTGAACGTGAGAGCGTCACTCTGCGCGGCCTGGCCACCGCCATCGGCCTCACGCGTGCCTGGTTTTAGAACCACGCACGTTTGCCTCACTACGATCTCACCCGTGCACAGCGCGAAGGCGCCCCGCGCTTTGGCGCGCAGGAGCACACCACGCGGGGGATGGTTGCCTTCATACGAAAGTAACCATCGCTTGCCAACACCAGACAAGCACCAGCATCTGCTGTGTGCTTGACGAGGTCCTTATGACGATCGGCTCAAGGAGCATCCTGTTTGGAGCTCACCAGTTTCTTCTCCATCCCATCATGGTCGCCATTGCGTGGACAAAGCTGTACGGCGTCCCGCTTGACCCGCGGCTGTGGTTTGCCTTCTTTCTGCACGACATTGGGTACATCGGTTGCGCGGACATGGACGGATCAAGCGGCGAACGCCACCCGGAACGCGGAGCGCACCTGATGCGTGTGCTGTTCGGTGCACAGTGGGGCGAGTTCACTCTGTTCCACTCCCGCAGCTATGCAAAGGCTGCCGGGAGGCCCGTGTCTCAACTGTGTTTTGCCGACAAGCTGGCCACCGCCCTTACCCCTGCATGCTTGTATCTGCCCCTGGTATGTCTGACCGGGGAGATCGACGAGTACATGCGCAATACTGCCCAGCCGGAGGGTGATTCGTTCTACAGCGCAGTTGGAGCAAGAACCGGCGACGTGGGCGTGTGGTTTGCAGAATTGCGCGAATTCAACCAACGGTGGGTCCAGCGGAGCACGAGTGCCGCCATCCTCCCCGCTCAACTCCGCGCGACCTAACACCCGGGAGGGTCTCGCCATCGACGGACTCTTCCTCGCGCATCTGAGTGGTTATTTTGTAACCACAGATTTCGGAACTCGCCACACCGGAGCACACCGGAGGTGCCTGTGAAGTATTTCCCAGTACGAGCCCATTTTCTTGTCCAGGCCCCCGACAGAGCCACGCTCCAGCGGCGAATCGAGAAGGACGCCTACGGCGAGGTAACGGGCAAGCGTTCCCAGTTGGCAGACATCGCCCTCGACGATGGCAACCAGCAGACCAGTACGGCCGGTACAACAGCCGGCCCCGGTGGAGAGAAGGAGCCCCAAAAGAAGAAGGGCCCTCTGAAAACTGCCCTTCTCATTCTGCTCCTCTTGGTACTGGTCCAGCTCGGCCTCGGAGTTCTGCTGCTGCTCGTCAAGGAGCACAGCCGTGCCGCGGTTGACAGCGTACCGTACACGACCTACACCAGTGACCGCTTCCAGTATTCAGTGTGCTACGACCCGAGACTCTTCACCCAGCAGCCCTCGACGCCGCAAAGCGATGTTGAAACCTTCGTGTCGCGGGACGGCCATGCAACGTTCAGCGTGTATGGATCGTATCTCGGTTCTTGGGGAATCGGCCAGATATTCGATGGTGACCTGAGCGCGTTCACCGAGGAAGATCCAGATACGCTCGTGACCGGACGAGAACTGGCTCCAATGGCCTATGCCATCACCGCCAAGAGTATCCACACCCGCATGCTTGAGCGGGCGCTTGTGCAGGATGGTGTGGTGAAGAGGCTACGCATTAGGTACGACAAAGACACCGCCAGCACGTACCAGGCCGCAGTCGACCGGATGACCGGGTGTTTCAGCAACACGCGCAAATAGTAGCAGTAGACACAGTGGCCATCACGCCACTTTCAGGAGAACCTGTCATGTCCCAGTGGATTGGTGCAGCCAGAACCAACTTCTTCCAAGTAATCGACGAAGCAAAGTTCCGTGAATGGGCCGCCGAACGCGAACTAAGTGTAGAGACCAAGGCCACCGGCGGCACGACCCTCTTTGGCATCTACTCAGAGACCGACGACGGAGGGTGGCCCACGCAAACCTGGCCCGACAGCGAAGATGACCCGATCGAGGTTGACATGGTTGCCGAACTGGCCGCGCATCTTGTCGAAGGACAGGTCGCCGTCTTGATAGAGGTTGGCCACGTCAAGTGTTGCCACCTCGACGGCAATGCGGTCGCGGTGAACCACACCGGCGCCCGGGCTACGGTCGAGCTCTCCCACATCTACCAGTTGGCTGCGGAGACCTTCGGCATCCCGGGCGACCAGATTACTGACTGCCGCAACTAGGATGAGACTGCGCTTGCTAACAGTTAGCGATGTGGCGCGCAGACGCCCGCCTTCCCACGCACCTTTTAACGTCGTGGCCTATCACCACGACGTCTCCGGGGCGGCCCAGTATTGGCATGTTGGGCCGCCGTTTTTCCCATTACTAGGCCACTCGCAACGACGAAACCGACTCGCAGTTGCACACGACAGGAGTTTTCATCATGAACACGGGTCTCTTCATCACGTTTGAAGGAGCCGACGGCCTCGGGAAGAGCAAGCAGGCCGACATGCTGCGCTGGAAGTTGGAAGGCCGCGGCCATAGAGTCTATTTCACGAAGGAGCCGGGCACCAAATTCGGCACCGGGTCCCCGTTGGGCGCAGTTGTGCGCGAAGCGGTGTTTCACCTGGAGGACTCGGGACGCACCTTGCCCGCAGGCGCGCAGCAGCTCTACCTGCTGCTGGACCACATCGACAACGTATCGCGCCTGGAGCCGCACCTGCGCGCCGGCCACACCGTGGTGTGCGACCGCTATTCGGATTCCGCCTTCGCTTACGCCGCCGTCTACAACCCTCCTACGCCCGAGTCGATTCTGAGCCTGTGGGAGCAGTATCGCGGGCCGGCGCCGGACATCACGATCCTGCTGCTTGCCCAGGGCAGCATGGTCGATGACGGCGTGGGCGGGTGCTATGCGGATATCGGCTGGGCTCTCGCCCGCGCACGGAAGCGCCTCGACGACGAAGCGGGCAAACAGTCGGGAAAAGCATGGAACGATTACCACGCTCAGCGCCTGGTGCAGCGGATATATCTGGCGCTGCTGGCCGGAGAGCCTCGCACCGTACTGGTTCCGGTCGAGGAAAAGGCCACGGAGACCGATGTGCATCTGCGCGTCATGGCGGCGGTCGACAGGCGGCTGAAGAAGCTGACCGCGCAGAGCGCGGCAGGTCAATACACAGACGGGTTGCCGACGGTGCGTTGAGCGTTACCGGCAGTCTGCCCACCGGCCTTAGGACGGTGGAGGCGTGCTGCCGTCCGGCGCGCCGGTACTGGGAGGAGAAGAAGAAAGTGGACATCAGACAGTTCATTAACCTGATAGCAGCCGGGAACACCGAGTACGACCGGCTGCAAGCGATCGCCAGGGACTTGCAGAGCGCCACGCCGACGGTCCCGGCGCCAAACCGGACCTTGCGTGTCTGGACCCTGGCCTGCGACGACAACCGGAACGGCACCTACGCCAGCGTTCATCTGACGGAGCGGGCGGCCTGGGAGAACCTAGCCCGTCTTGTTACGAGCGAGCAGGACACCGTGATCCGCGAGAAGGCTGCAACGTTCATCGAAGCCGAAGAGTACGGCGAGCTGCATGAGTACCTGAAGAACGAGTGCTTCGACCTGAACGACACCTACAATGTGGACTATGACGACTTGGAGCTGCCGGGAACCGAAGGGCCACCGGCTACGGCAACCGAGAGCAGTACCGGGCCGGTTCGAGTTTTTAACGACCGGGAGTTGGCAACGGTTCTTCACGCGCTACGGTGCTTGCAGGAACTTCGCCAAAAGTTGAGTGGAACTCCGGCGGACCCCGCATGCACGTTCTCCGAGCACTACGGCTGTCTTAGCAAGACATCAACCGCTTGCGATCACTTCGAGGACGTTGAGCCTTTGACGGTGGTGGAAATAGACGCCCTCTGCGAGCGGCTGAATCTGGGCCCGGCGGAGACACCCTCCCCTGCAAAGACCGCGCTTGATGCGCAGTTCGATGCAGCCTATATCGCGGCTGCGCAAGAGAAATTGTCCGGTTGTCTGGACGATGAGTGCGACATCCTGGACAATGCTACGGTGAGCGAAGGCGACGGTGGCGCATTTGTGTCGGCGCGTGTCTGGGTAAGTCACGAAGACGCCGGCCGGTGCAACGGTTGCGGGGCGCTGGCCGGTCAACTGTTCGAGGGCAAGTGCAGGAGCTGTTCGGGCCCCCCGGCACACTGACCCCACTACACCGAGGAGACGATCCGCGGAGGAAGCATTTCCAGGGCTGCCCCCGCTCGGCCGCCGCAGAAAGGAACTGAACACCATGGACTATCTGGTCAGCTGGGAAATCGACGTGTTCGACGCTGCCACCCCGATTGAAGCCGCACTGCAGGCGCGCAAAGCGCAGACCCGCCAGGACACCATTGCAACTGTCTTTACGGTACTGCCGAAAGATGGGAGCACTCCCGTCCAGGTGGACCTTGCCGAACTGGCGGAGGAGGGAAAGATCGCCAGGATTCAACCAAGAGCGCCGAGTAGCACAGTTGGCAACTGCGACGACTGCTCGGAACTACGGCCAAGCCTCCATCGGCCGAACTTGTAAACATGGCTTACAGGTTGGGATTCGATACCGCTCCGTCGCGGCTTTCACCGCGGTGCAGCGTTGAGTTTGCCAACCGGCATCGCGTATCCCGGATAATGCCTGTTCCGGAGTAGCGCGACGTATCTCTCAGGCCGATACTCTCTTACCATGGAGCATCCTATGCGCGGGAACAACACTTCACGCCCGGCTGTTCCTGCGCGGTCCGCTCCGCGTCAGGGGCAGCGCGACACCCACAGCCAGCAGCGGCTTCACCTCACACCCAGGCAAGCCGCTCCCTTGATTCTGCGCGGCACGTTGCCGCCACGGTCGGTAGTCACCGGCAACCTCACCTTCCAGGACAATCGCGAGCCGATCTTTGCGCCCGGCACCCACATCCGCGGCAACTTGAGGCTGTTGGGTTGCGGCGAAGGCACCAGGCTGGCGCCCGGCATGACTATCGACGGCATCGCCGACTTCTCGATGACGCCCTTGAGGGCGCTGCCCGAGCGCTTCACGGTGGGCATGTGCCTGGACGTGTCGGACACGCACATCCAGGAGTTCCCTCGGGACCTCAAGGTGGGCTGGAAGATACAGGTTGGCAAGAACGCCACGCAGTCGATGAAGGCGCGCGTGGCGGTGCTTGACCGGAAAACCTGCCAACCGGCCAGGGCATCCGGCCGCAAGGCAACCACCTGAGATCCCCGGTTCGCGGCCGATTGTCGCAATTGGTGTCACACGTTATCTCGCGATTTGAGTGGCACCTGGTTGTGGCTGGTGACAGTTCTTCCATTTCCAGACCAGACTCTCTACCCCACTTATGTAGCTGTACAGCCCACAATCCCAATAAGACCAACTTCCCCGGCGTCCTTTCTCATTCCCTGCAGACACACGCACGCGCTTCTCCCCTCCCCCCCGCGCTGCGCGAGCGCGGCGGCAAAACCCAGTTCTTGGAACAGTGGGTGACATGTGGTTGGCTGCGGGCTGTACAGCTACATATATATGGTGGGAAACAGTGAGGGTTCCCGTCAGTCCTAGTGACGTGCGACTTGCACGAGCAGGCCTGGCCGGCCAGAGAAGACGTCCAACCCCGCCTTCCAGGGGGCCGACTGTGCCTCTCCTTCTGCTCTGGATCGCACTATCCGCACATAATGCTCTTCGCCCTTGCTTCGCCCCAGCACCCGTGCTAACGTCTTCTTGAAAGGGGAACAAATGGAGAATGCCTCCGATACCTTCGACCGTCTCGACGCCAGCGCCGACCATGCCAAACCCTTTGCCCTCGTTCCCCCGCCTCCCGGCGAACACGAGGAACAGGTCCTGCTCAAAGCCCTCAACCTCATTGGACAGGAGAATCAGGCTCGCGCTCGGCGCCGCGGCAAACAACCCCTGCTTTGCTTCTCCGTCAAACTCCCCATCTCCGAGCTGAACCGCATCCGCATCCAGGCCGAACGGTGGAAGTTCACCCAAACCGACCTCGCCCGCTTTCTCCTCCAGGCCGTCCTGCCCCTGCTGGAAGCTCCCACCGAAACCGTCCGGCCCGTTCTCGACACCATCCTCGCCGACCAGGCAGCCCGCGAAGAAGCCACCAAGCGCCGGCGCCAGCAACACCTCGTCGAGTTCGCCTCCTGAATCTGACGCCGCCCCGCAACTATCCGGACTTGCCGGATAGTTGCCCCAGGCTGACTGCTTCCCCGTTCCCCATCCATTTGGAATGAACCTCTTCCCTGCATAAGGGGTGGCAGACACGGTTCGATCCAGGTAGAACAATGACCACCCACTTGCGGCATAAGGTTCAGAAGACGGCCAGACCTTTATGTACCCTGAATCGTCTCATCGCAGGCAAGGAAACAGTTGCGAAGCCGCTCGATTTCGAGAGCGGTGAATCCATTGCTTACGCACAACTTCTCCCAGCTTGCTTTCACGGTTCTCTGCATCATCTGAGCGATGGAAATGCCTTCACTCCGTGAAAGGCCAAAACTTGCTACATCGGTCAATGCGTTCTCTATCGTCGCCCGGCGTCCATTGCGACCGACACCGATAGCAAGATCCCGCTCCGTGCCCACCTGAGGAAACGAGACGATATCGTAGCCGGGGGACAGCCTCCAGCCGCGGCCGTCCCACAGAAAGCCATGATTTCGCAGGTGGTCGTCGTTGTTGTTGCAGAGAATGTTGAACACCATTCTGCGCCAAAGCTGCTTCAGATCTTCTGTAGGCTCTGACCCAAAGCGACGCAACTGATCCGCCAGCCCACGGTAGCTCTGGCGTGACGACTCGCTTTCATGGGCACCGAGGATTGTCAGTCCCGAGATAAAGGGGAGGCGACGGTACCCTGCATCGTTCGGCACCCGGTCGAAACGCTCAATCAGGTAGATGTCTTGTCCGAGTGCCTTTTCGAGCCGTACCGGAGGTACCGCGATGCCCACCTGTTCAGCCAGCTTCATCGTGACAAATTCGATGCGGCACATTGGGCTGCGATCATCGGCACGGCCAAACTTCGCGATCCATTGCCTGCCGTCGTATTCCGTGGTTGCCTTCGGCCGGGCCCCACCAAGTGAGGACCCGCGCAAGAGGAAACGCCGATACTTCCTGGGCAAACCCTCAGCGGTATCCAGCTCACGGACAGCTTCAATCATCCCCGCTAAGTCGAGAGTCTCGCCTTCAACCTGCTCCTCGGCCCACGGAACAATCCGCCGCGGTCCGGACAGATCTGTACCGAATGCAAGCGCACCAACGCGAGATTCTCCTGTCGCCACCAGGTAATCGAATTCCGAGAGGGCCTGTGCGCCAGCGGCGCGATCCATCAGATGACGGCCCCAACCGTCAGGGGCTGCATCCCGAATACCGTTGAAGAGGACAAAGCCTTCTTCGGTGATGTACTCCCGGTCTGCGTCAGGGGCCGTCAGAGGCAACTGAACGGGATCGACCGCCAGTCGGTCTTCGCGCTGAAGATACCGCCGGCCATACCGAAAGCGAGCTCCTGCCTCGCGGCCAGTACCACTTGTTTCCAGTATCCCGGCGGGAACTGGACCTTCTTCCAGAAAGACATAAACGTAGGCTGTTGGCATCGCTCACTCAAAAATCGAATTTGTCCGTTCGTTTAGTTGATCTCCGAAAATCGCGCGGCAGCTTCTTGATGTCTTCTTGAAGAGCCACTGTGTCGCTTTCCGGTGTGACCAGGTCACCGAGGCGCCGGTGAAGGCCCAGGACCCAGAGTGCCGTGGCTACGATTCCGATTCCCACGGCAGGATCGCCCTTTTCCATTCGTTGCACCGTTTTCAGGTTCACCATCATGCGCTCCGCCATTTCGCTCATAGACATGTGTCGCCGCTTGCGGGCGACAGCAAGGTCCTGACCCAGCTTCTGGATCTGGCTGGTCGCGTTTTCGGATAACGCCGGGTATGCGCGAGTCGCCCTGGCCATAGGATTATTATACCTATATATAGGGTATTTGCAACTCTATTATCCTTTATATAGGTCATTTAAGGAAGAAAACAAGCTCCCGCCGATCTTAAGTCTCACATCACTTAACCGAGCTGCGCGGCTCTCTCCGAGCGCCAAGGAACCATCCGTATGCCCAGCCAAATTCATGAACTTGAAGGCTTTTGGGATCGGGTCAATTTCGCTAGTGCCGTTATCGCACGAAATGGCGAACCGACCCGCAATTTCGATACCTGCTTTGAGATGTATGACGGGGATGCCGTTGCCGCTGCTGTGGTGCGCCGGGCAAAGGCCAACCCGAACGGACCCTTGGCGCGAAACCTCTTCCCGCGCTACCTCGGCCCCCGTGCGATCGAAAGCTACGAAGCCACCAAACACCTGAGCCGGAAGCAACTCGAACAGTACGCCGCGGACCTGCGCACGGAAGCTATTCGCGCACGCGATGCTTGGTGGGCTGCCGAACGCGCTGCAGGAAGACTGGCGCCGCGGCCCCAGAAACAAGCATAGCGTCACATTTTACGTCGGTCGCACTGGCCACGAAGGACACCCATGAAATTCACACTGAACATTGAATGGAGCAACGATGCGCCTCGTACCGGCGCAGACGTAGCGAAGGCATTACGGGATGCTGCGAAGGACATCCGCATTCTAGGACCGGGCCTCTTCTGCGAGGAATGTGGGCAGAACATCCTCGATGAGACCGGCAACAGCATTGGAAAGTGGGAAATCGGTGACGATGTGCGTCCTGCCGCGCCCGCCCCCGCCTCCGGGACCCCGAGAAATGGCGAGATCGATGCGGCCTACGTCTCATCCGCGAAGATACGCGCCCACGGTCAAGAGAGGGACTGACCATGGAAACCCTCGGTCCCAAACTCTCCGACGCGTACTCCCCCGAGCAGATTGAAGCCCTGCGCGCCGAGATGGTGCCGTACTCCCAGGCCACTCCGGTGCGCTTCCAACACCACGGCCAGACACTTTCCATCCACTCCGGCCACCTGCGGCCGAGAGGCATCAACGTGATCCATCAGAACGTGTATTGGAACTTCACTAAGGAAACGGCCAAGAAGATCGCCGCCGCCTTGAATGTCAACGCTGTCTTCTCTGAATAAGGAGAGATGTATGGTCTGCAGATTCTGCGGAGGGCATCCCTTTCATTCCCCGGACTGTCTGCTGCTTGAGCCTCCGGTCAACGCTCCGATTCTGTTCTGCTCCGCTTGCGGCCATCTCCTGGTCGGCGCAGCCTACACCCGCGCCACCGCGGGCTGCAACATTCCGGATTGTGGCATCTGTGATTCTTGCGCCAGAAACTGGAACTCTCCACTGAGCGCAACAGACCTGCCCGAGCCCAGTCTATGCACCATCAACGGTGAGCCAGTTCTATTGTCCGCGTTTGCGGTGATGGCTTGCGAGTTCATCGACCCCTATCAGAACGGTGCTCTCCGCCCCGATCCAGAATCGACTGGTTCGACCTATACCCAGCCCACCGGAGCCAGAAAGTAGGAGATCCCAATGGAAAATCCAGCGACCCGTAATGGCCGCCGCACATACTTGGCCGACACAATCCTCAAGGCTGCCGGCTGGCTTCTTGAAAACGGCTATAAGGTGCCGGAGCAACCGCTGCGCTTCTTCGCCGTTGAGAGGTCGAGCGGCGACATCATGTGGGTATACGAAGCCGATACGCTCCAGTCTCTCGCCAAAAACATTGAAGAGAGCGAAACTGTGGGCGTCGACCAAGTCGACGTGTATGACCTGGACCGTCCGGGAGTCCAGTTCATCCCCGAGCGGAAGATTGTCGCGTTCTTCCGCTCCGACGAGCGCGTTGAAGTTGCGGAGTCACAGCGGCTTCCAGCCCGGCAGGTGGCGTTGGACTTTGTGAGCCGCGTTGAAGCAATTCTCACACGCAGCCCCTATTACCCAGCCGACTATCGCCAGCGCGCGGAGGAGATCGCTGCTCTCAGTAAGCACGTGAGCGTGGCCCCTCAACTGGCCGATCCGTGGGAAGAACACCCCGGCTACCCGATGTCCGACTGGCGGTACGAGGTTGCCAACGAAGACACGGTCTGCGGCTATCAGGATTGGGTCAGAGCCAAGCTGGATGAGTAGCAGCCCCGTGGCCTGCCCCCAGGACACAGGCACCGGGCCTCCGGCCTCGATCTACCTCCACCGCTACTGCTGCACCAGTCGTCGATGCCCTGGCCCGGCACTCCTCTAAACCGACCTTCTTCCCCCACCTTCGAAACGCGAGTAATCCATGACCCCTTCTGACCTTATCGAAGCGCTCAACTGCGCGCTTTGCGAACACATCCCCGTGCACATTTGGGGCGCACCCGGCGTCGGCAAATCCGACATTGTCCGCGACCTGGCCGTTGCGCGGAACGTCAACTTCATTGACCTGCGCGCCGTTCTGCTCGACCCCGTCGACCTGCGCGGCCTTCCCTGCATCGACGGTGACACCACCAGGTGGCTCGTGCCCAACTTCCTGCCCCGTGAGGGAAAGGGCATCCTCTTCCTCGACGAGTTGACCTCGGCGCCGCAGATGGTCCAGGCCGCTTGCTACCAGCTGGTGCTCGACCGGCGGTTGGGCGACTATGTCCTGCCCAATGGCTGGGACATCATGGCGGCCGGCAATCCACCCTCCGAGCGCGGGGTCCACTTCGCAATGCCCTACCCCCTTCGTGCTCGCTTCCAGCACCTCTTTTTGGAACCTACAATGCCGGACTGGTGCAGCTGGGCCATTGTCCACAAGATCCTGGCCCAGGTCATCGCCTTCCTGCGCTTCCGACCCAATCTGCTGCTGGTCCCCGACCGCTCCGCCGATGCATACGCCTGGCCGAATCCGCGCGCCTGGGCCATGACCTCGCGCATCCTCCAAGGGTGGTTTGCACGTCACACCACCCTCGACGACCTACTGCTCCACATGCTCAACGGATTGCTGGGAGACGGCGCCGCCGCAGAGTTCTTTTCCTTCCTGCACTTGCTGCATGACCTTCCCTCCACCGATGAGATTCTGCTCAACCCCACGACGACAAAGATTCCGGATGACCCATCCGCATCCATTGCCGTCGCTACCGCCCTGGGCCGGGTCATCAACGACCGGAATATTGGCCAGGCTGGCCAGTATCTCTTTCGGATGGAGCCCGAGTACTGCGTACTCGCCATGCGCGACGCCGCATTGCGCGATAGCGCCATCACCAAGACGTCAACCTTTATCGATTTCAGTGTCCGGTTTGCCGGTGTGGTGGCCTGAAGGCCGCTACCCGGCATCCGCCAAGGAGTTATAGCCATGGACCTTTCCACCAAGGCAATGCTTGCTGCCGTCCACATCAGCCTCTGGGCCGCCCGCAAGCACGACCGCAAGGCCAGCCGCGACGTTGCCACTCTGAACAACGCCAACGAACAGGCCGGGCGCTACAACAAGCGTCTGTTCTGCGAAGCGCCCAAGCTCGACGAAATTCAGACCATCGCCGGCCGCATTCGCAACTACTTCTACCGCGTCACCCTTCCCTGGAGCGACGAGGGACTACGCATCCTGCCTGCGGAGCTCTACTTTGAGTTTCAGGCGCAGATGCGCGACTTCGCGACCGAGTTCCGTTATGCCGTCGACGAGTTTCTGGATGCCTACGACTCCTATGTCAAGGAGGCGCAGCCCATGCTCGGGAACTTGTTCCGCCTCAAGGACTATCCATCCGCCGAGAAGTTGAAGGAGAAATTTGCTTTCCGGCCGGAGATTCTCCCGATCCCGACCGGCGACGATTTCCGCGTCAACTTGTCGGAGGACGAACAAGCTCGCATTGCCCGCGATATCGACGCTTCTACCCGCACGGCGATCGGAGACGGCATGCGCGACCTCTGGACACGTCTCTATGTCGTGACAAATCACATGGCAAGCCGGCTGGCCGATCCGGAGGCCCGCTTCCACGGCACGCTGGTCTCGAATGTCAGCGACCTCGTAGAGCTGTTGCCTCGGCTCAACATCGTTGGCGACCCGCACCTGGCCTCCCTTACCGAGCAGGTGCGTAAGCAGCTGTGCCAACATTCCGCTGACTTGCTGCGCAACAGCCCGACAACCCGGCTCGAGACCGCTGCCAGCGCCGCTGCGATCGCGCGCACCATCGCCGGCGTCCTGGCCATCGAGCAAACGCCCGCGGAGCCGCCGCAGACCGAGGCGGCCGGCTCGGCGCCGCTTTTCGAAACTCCCGCCAGCACCGAGGAGTCCATCGAGAACGAGACCTCCTCGATTCTGGACCACATGGCCGCGTACATGGGCGTTCCAGCCTGACCCCAACAGCCGTTCGCCGCCGCTTCGACCACAGTATCGTGCGGCGGCGAGTTCGACGGAGCGCCAATTCAAGTAGTTGGCACCTACTCGCAGGGCATGCCGCAGGGAGTGTCACCCGTGAAACTGAAAGCACTTGACCTAATCCGGAAAGCCAGAACCGTGCTTCTGCTCGACCATCCCTTCTTCGGAGCACTCATTTTCCGGCTCGCACCGGTCTCCGCTCCCAGCATCCCCACCATGGCGACTGACGGCAAGAGCCTCTTCTACAATCCAGCCTTTGTAGAGGAGTTGCCGCCCGACCAACTGGTAGGCGTGCTGGCCCACGAAGTCATGCACCCCGCCCTCCAGCATCACACCCGGCGCGGCAACCGCAACCCCGGACGATGGAATGAGGCGGCCGACTACGCCATCAATTCCCTGGTACTCAAGGCCGGCCTGGCGCTGCCGAAAGACGTTCTGGACGATTACCGCTACCACAACCTCAGTGCAGAGCAGATCTACAACAGGCTCGAAGAGGAAGCGTCTGAGAATTCGTCGAACTCCGGCGCCCCTCAATCGTCGGGATCGACAGGTGACTCAGACTCGTCCAGTGGGAGCCAATCGAGCCTGCCAGATCCCGGCGGGAACCAGATCCCTCAGCCGCCCAGGACGCCGGGCGGATTCGGCCAGATTCTGGACGCCCCGAATCCTGAGGCTCCCGGCCAGCCCCTGTCCGATGCCCAGCGTACCGCTGCCGAGACTGAATGGCGCGCCGCGGTGCATCAGGCCGCGGCCGTCGCACGCATGGCAGGCAAGATGCCAGCCGGCGTGGACCGCGCTCTCGAACAGACGGCGGCGGCCACGGTCGATTGGAGGGACCGGTTCAAGCGCTCGGTCTCGGCCACGATCCCAAACGATTACTCATGGATGCGCCCCAATCGCCGCTTCATTCACGCCGGTCTCTACCTGCCCGGCATCAGCCGGGAAGGCGTCGGCGAATTGGTGGTGTCCATCGACTGCTCCGGATCCATCAGCGAGCGGCAGCTGGGCCAGTTTGCGGGCGAGGTCAATGCCCTGATTGAAGAGCACAGGCCCGAGAAGGTCCACCTGCTCTACTTCGACACGCTCATCCACCGCCATGACATCTATTCCTGCGGCGAGCAGGTGGTACTCATGCCGGTGGGCGGCGGCGGCACGGAGTTCGCCCCGATCTTCGAGCACATCGACCAGAACGGACTCATCCCGCACGCGCTGGTCATCCTCACCGACCTGTACGGCCCAGTCCCGGACCGGGAACCACACTACCCTGTCATCTGGGTGTGTACCAGTTCACAAGTCGCCCCGTTTGGCGAAACGATCTCTGTCGACGCGGCCTGAAAGCAGCCGACCGATTCCCCAATACAACTCAGCCAGGGCGGGCACAGTCCGTCCGCCCTTGCACTTACACTTCAGGACAACAAAGGCCACCGCCTACCAGCGGCAGGAAGAATGCATTGCCTGGAGGCCGGAACCACCAACAAAATGATGTGGCGCGCATCTAACTTTGTTCCCTCTGTCCTTTACTCCCTTTACTCACTTGTAAGCCGTGCCATACTGCTGGCGTAGACTTCCGGCCAAGGCGGGGGAGAGGAGGCACGATGGAAGCAATACTACAGCCGGCAGAGTTCGACGTTCCCATGGAGCAGATCGTCGCGGATTACAGCATTCTGCAACCTGTAGCCGAGCCCGAGGATGAGGTCCTTACCTACGAAGTGGTCACGGCTCTCGACGCGACCCGAGACCAAGATATTGTGGTCGACCCCTACGACCCCAACCACGCGTTCGTCCCCGAGGATATCGACTAAACGGCTGCCCCAGCCGCATCCTCGGGGTTCCCCCTGCAGTTGCCCCGCACAAAGGTACAGTATTTTTTGCAACTTTGTGCGTTTTTTGCTTTTCTAGACTTCCTTCTCAGACTGAGCCGCGCTACCGTTGGCTCAATGCACTGTGCGACGACAGAGTCCGTCCCCACCACACAGCTGCTAGACCCCGCGCGCATTACCCCGCTGATGGTTGCCGAGTACATGCTGTGGTTCGTGAACAGCGCGGACTTTTGTCTGCAAAATTCCTTTCTGTTGCCTGCAGACCGTGACGCATGCCACTATTTGCGCGTCAAGGTTCCTCTCTCGCCCGTCCACATTGAGCGCCACCTGGGTGGCCAGAACACGATTGGCATCTACGCGCTGAACCCCGACTCCAGTTGCGGCAAGTGGTTTGCCCTCGACGGCGACTACCCCGGTGCAGAAGAACACCTCGAAACGATCGCCAGGGAAATGAAAGAGGATGGCCTGTCCCCCGCGCTCGAACAGTCGCGGCGCGGCGGCCACCTCTGGGTGCTTTCGAGTGACCCAATCCCCGCTCGTCTCAGCCGCATCTACCTCTATTCGCTCCTCGACCGCTTAGGCTACGCTATTCAAGGAGCGCGCGGCTTCAAGGAAGGACTCGAGATTTTTCCCAAGCAGGAAGTTCTCGCACCAGGGCAGGTAGGCAACGGGATGCGCGGACCGCTCGGCGTGCACCGCAAGGTCATGCAACGGTTCTGGTTTCGTGATGCCGAGCCGGAGATCGAAACGCAGTTTGCCTACCTGCGGCGGTTGCCCAGGTGTTCGCGCCGGATGATCGACACGCTCACCTATGGCATGGATATGCCGGAAGACCTGATTCCCGCACCCATCCCAGTGCGCATCGGGCCGCCTCCAAAGGGACAGTTCGATATCCGCTTTTACATTGATGCCCCACGCCGCAAGTACAGGACTAAAGACGGGCCCTCATATCACGTCCAGTGTCCCTCGTGCGCCGCCGCCGGTCTCGATAAAGGCCGCGACAACCTTCACGTTACCGAGCAGGCCGCTGGTCCGCCGGTGTTTTACTGCTTTGCCCGATGCAGCGGCCTCGACATCATTGCAGCCTGTCACCGGCGCGCCGGCACCTACTCCGGCCGCAGATCGGAGTAGCCATGCCTCCTCTTTCTACCGCCGCCCGGCCCACTACCCGGACCGCGCCGCCCGGCTTCGGTTTGGGCCTGGCGCCTTATGAGTTGGCAGCCCTCAAGAACAACGCCATCTTTACCAACAGCCGCGTTGTCACCGTGCGCCAATCCAGCGGACGCCAACTGCTGCGCGGCGAGGAATCCGGCGGCGCCGGTCCCACTGTAGGCCACTATGTCGGCTACGCCCCGCTCGACGGCTATCCCTTCCAAGTTGTCCAGCCCGTGGCCGCCCTCGCGCCCGGCGCGCAGCACCGGCGCGTCTTCGGCACCGCCCTGGTACGCTTCGAGGTTTTCCGCTATAGTGCGAATCAGATTCATACCCAAATTTCGCTACATACGGTCTCCACATCTGCCAACCCGACACAGCACGGACCGGACACCCATGTTCGGCGAGTGCTTTTTGAGGCGCGCTTCGGCGAGATAGCCGAGGACAATACCCCCACCTTCCTCTCGCCCGCTGGCGAACCGCTGCCTGTACCGGGCTTTCTGACCGAAGGCTTCCAGCAGGCTCTCAACGGCAGCCGTTGCCGCACATGCCGCCATCGCAGCCACCTCGAGAAGGTGGCGCCCATCGTTCTTCCGCCGGGCTTGCTCAAAGCCCTGCGCATTCCGGCGTCCCACCCTACCACTGCGGAGAAATAAGATGCGCTTCCTCCTGACGCTCGTTGTTCTCGTGGGCCTTGCATTTGCAGGCTACCGGCTATACCAGCAAACTCTTCGCGACGACGCAGGCGCTTCTCAGCTTCGCGGCGGCCACGACACTGCACCTACGCTGACCGGTCTGATACGGACTGGCGCCCGTCATGCCTTTGCGGCCTTCGCGGCCCAGACGCCGCCACTCTCCCGAGCAGTGCCGGCCGCGAACTACCATGGCGCGGTCCACTATGGCCCAGGAGAAAATCTCGAAGTGGTTGATGTTGCGGCCATCGTCAACTCTCGCTGCGACCATCTGGACATAGCGATGTACAGCTTCACGGACTGGGAGCTGGCACAGGCCGTCACACGTTTCGCCGCGAAAGGCCGCCGCGTTCGCATCTATCGCGACCGCGACCAGTACGAGCAGGAGAGTCGCCGCAGTTCCTACGTCGCCAATCTGTTCCACGGAAATCGCAACATTGCTATTCGCGTTAAAGGTTCCATGATCCTAATGCATGACAAAGCCTGGTCCGATGGCTGCATGCTCCGCGAAGGAAGCGCCAACTGGAGTCCCAGCGGCGAAATCAAACAAGACAACACCTTGACTCTTACAGCCGATTCCGACACCATCCGCGCCTTCGAGACCAACTTCCAGGCGATGTGGGCCCGGCCCGACAACCAGGTCATCCAATAGTCGCGGGGTCTCCGGGCGCCACGACCCTACCCTTTGTCTCTTGGAGCCCTTATGCCCTCTCCCCGCACAAACGTATTGCGCTGCCCGCACTGCCGCCTGCTACAGTTTTCCACAAAGAATGGCCTTTGCCGTCGATGCCGACAGGTCCTCGAACCTTCTACGCTCCCACCCGCCTACGCGAAATACATTGGCCTCGGCATCCGGATGCTCCGTCTCAAGTACGGCCTCACTCAGGCTCAGTTGGCCGCTGCGTTGAACACCAAGCGCACCTACATCTCCACGGTCGAACGGGGTGTGGTCATCCCCTCGGTCCTCACGATCGAGCGCATCGGGGCAGTTTTTGGACTCGATATCGCTGGTCTCTTCCTTACAGTCCGGCAAATGAAGAACGAGGCCGTCCATAATCAGGTCGCCGCGTAAGCGGCACGCGCGCACTTGTTCGTTGGGTACTCTTTCCCATGATAAATGGTTACTGCTGGTTACTTTAGACATCCTATAGTGTGGCGCTGGCGAACCCTGTATTCCTGCGGCTCTGCGATACTTTTCCGCATTCCGCCAGAGTTGCGCGCCTGCATCGCATAATTACCTTTTGTGTTACTGTGTTACCTGCTTACCCCTCCCCCTTGCCTTACAAACCTCAACTCTGTATATTCGTGGGCACTTAAATGGTTACCGCTCAAAGCGGCAAATGGCCTTTCCAGAAACTAGCTCCGCGCTGGGCATGGCCAATGCACGGAGGAATGTTTCATGTTAGGGAAGAAAGGCCCTCGATCCGCTCCACCACCCGTTTCCCAAGTCACTCTAACAACTGGGCTGCCCAATTGGCAGGACGGTGAGCATAAGGACCTCAGCTCCCGTGTATTGGTTGTTCGCGAAATGACAACTAAGATGACTTGTTCGGCCGCCATCCCGCAGGGGATGACCGTCAGGGAAATGCTTCAGGATTATGTCTCAATGCGCGCATACGAAGAATCCGAGACGAAGCTCCCCATCACTTTTGAACTGGTCGCGAACGGTCAGCTGGCCGAACCCGCGGGACGCGCAATTGCAACGCACAAAGCCCGCAGGACGACACTGCGAACACCATGCCGCGACCTGGAGTGGGCGCGCGCTATCCGGCCTATCTTCCATTAGGCGATGCCGCTCCGACTTTCGAACCCACAGTCGGCCAGATCAACTCCGCTCATGGCCGCTGAGGGGATTCTTGCTTGCTGCCAGCCTGCGAAACCATATAGACACTCCACTGCGCTCTGGCTATACTTTTCTTCACGCACTTACCTGCCGTCCGCTTGTTAATTCAAGAGAATTTTCACGATAAGCGTGGGCTCGTAGAGATCGCGGTCCTGCGGAATATTGCGCTGGCCAAGCGAACTCAACCACCTTCGATGAAAACGCCCTCAACAAAGGAGATTCGCACATTATGTGCTCCCCAGCTCATGCACGAACGTTGTTGATCCATGACACTATGCCTGAGAACTGTGTTGTTCTTGCGGGCCTTCGCGTGGTTGACCAGGTGCCTCTCCACGCGCTTCCGGAAGGCATGCATGTCCAAGGCCGCCTCGACTGCAGTGGTCATCCGAATCTTACGACGATTCACGATCGCTTGCGCGTGGATGGGTCGCTCCTGTTGAGCGGGTGCTCCGCTCTCAAGATGATCGGCAGCTACCTTTATGTGGTCCGCAACTGTGTCCTGGTCGATTGCCGGGCACTTGCTTGCATCGGCGAGAACCTGTTTGTAGGTGGCGACCTGGACCTCACCGGCTGTTCGCCGGCCATCACGCTGCCAATCTTGGGCCACGTCTGCGGGGCTCTGGTTCTGCCCTGCCACTACGACCTGTCCCGCCTACCGGCTACGTTTAAGGTGGACGGCGAGCGCCGCATTAGCGGTCCGCACTCCAACTAGCCGCTCGGGCGCCCGCAGGAAGGGTCAAGGCACCGCTTAACTCCCGGGGACAGGCCGAATGGTGAGCTATGTGTGTGGGGGGTGTGCGAAGTGTAGTTTTTGTCTGCTTGCCCGTCAAATTGCTGCCCCTCGCCGTTGGTTCCCTCTTTGTAGTGGAAGGCAGCCCGGTCCAGCCAGATTCCCTGGTTCAGGCTTTCTCGTTCGCAGAAATGCCCGATGTCGCCGCCGCACTGCGCTACGTGCAATAGCCTCTGCCGTTGCCTCAATGAACACTCTTTCGTGGCGCGGCCTTGCGCAGAATCTCGCCCCAAAGCCGCTACGTCCAGACGGCCTTCAGTCTGCGCTCACTATTATTCCGCTTCCACTGCATTTTCTCCCCGACTAGCCTGCATTATTCGTGAAGCCATTGAAAGCTCCGTTGCTGGGGCAGTTTTGCACTCGGCAAAGCGGATAGCAGCGTGATTGCTCTCTGATGGCGGTGTTCTGTTGGAATACTGGGGAGCCGACGTGTGCAGAGCCGCTATTCCCGACAGGGCTTTCCCTGGGGTCCGTCGCGAATCGGTTGCAGTTCAGCTGTGTAGTGGTTTCAGCAGCGGTCTATGTAGCCGCCGCGCCCAGCTCCAGAGCCACAGTTTGGAAGGTTTTCAGGAACGGAAACGATTCCGGCAGATGCACGACCATACGCCGCGTCGAGCTCACCACATGCGCTCCCAGTTTCAGCAGGCGCTCGCGTAGCGTCCAGACTTGAGCACGGGCGCAGTCGGTTAGCGCGGCCTGCAGGCGCAACTCCTGCATCAGGACATACGCGGCGGCGGTCAGCAGCACGCGGAACTGATTGGCCCAGAAGCTCGTACAGCTGGTGCGGTCGATCTCCAACGCGTGCAGTTCCTTGATCCGGTTCTCGATTTCGCCGCGCTGACAGTAGACCTCTTCGTAAAGCCACTGCGGAGTTTGCTTCATGTTCGTCACCACGAAGCGCGGGTTATCCCTGGGAGCCTTGCCCTCGCCGTAAACCACTTCGGCTTTGAAAATCACGCGGCGCTCCCGCTCCCAGCTTCCAGCCGCATAGCGCGTTTCGCCGTAGACATGTTCGGTCTGTTCTAAGAGGCCGGAGAGGGCGCGGGCATATTGCATCCCTTCTTCGGCATGGCGATTCAAGACTGCATTGCTGGCCATCGCCACCACATATTCGACACCCGGCTCGTTGTCCAAAAAGCCGAATAGCGCAGGACTCGCGAAGCCGCCATCCAGCCGCACGCGGATACGCGCTTTGCCAAAGTGCTTGCGGATCAGCGCCATCAGTCGACGCAGAATCCCCACCGCGCCCGCCGTGGCCGTCACGTTGCCTGGACGCAACACCGCGGCGCAGAGATACTGATCGGCCTCGTCGTCGAAGCTGACAAAACCCATCACCGGCAGGTAGCACGAGTTATCGTAGTGGCTGTTGAAGAAAGATAATTGCTGGGCGCCATGCGTGGGATCGTCGGTCGGGTCCAGATCGATGGTGACACGCCTGGCGTGGCCGCCCAACCGCTTGCTATGACGCTCGATCACGCTCGCGGCCAACTCCTCGCCCATGCGATAGAGTTGCCGTGGTCCAGCGACGTTCTCAAACCGAGACAACGACGGTTGCGAGGCTAAATTGAGTCCCGCAATCGGATCGCGACCTAACAGCATCTTGTGGATCGGATCGGCTTTGAGCCGGGCCGCGTCGTTGGCATCGGCATAACCGCAGGCGATCGAATAGATACGCTGCGACATCAGTTCAGGCAGTTGATGATCGACCTTGCCTGCCTGCCGCCCATCGACCAGGCATCCAGTCAGCCGATCCACCAATCCATAACGACGTTCGGCGCCCTTCAGGAGCAGAGCGCCGCCGTCGGAACTGCCTTGCCGCTGGTCAAACTGCATCGTCACCGGCCTAGCGAAATAACCGGGGAACAGCAAACACTCTGTCGTGCTATTCTCTGTCACGTAAAGGCCTTTTGTGCTGCATAAACATCGTCTAGTCAACGTGTTTGTAGCACATGAGGCCTTTCGTGTCACTGCCTTCACGAATTATTCAGGCTAGGCCCTTCATCCTCGCCGCCTTTCACTCCCGCGATAACCCTCCCGCAGTCTCCCCGTGCAAGCGCTCGCTTGTTCCCATCTACCGGACCTTGCGAGTTCTCGCCGACGAGCCCTCAGTTCCCTGCTGTAGCCCTTTTCAAAACAGCCGAAGGATACTGCCATGTCACAGCACGACATCCGGATCACCGAAGCCCGCGGCGGAACTGTCTTTGAACAAGAGGACGTGTGCGGAAAATGTCCACGACCTTGCGGAATCAAGCCACTTCTCGGCTCGTTATCGGTATAATAACGGCATGATACACGCATGTTATCGGTGCCTGCCCCACGAGGAATGACCGAAATGGCAACCAAGAAACAACCCGGCTTCTCACCGCGGTTCACGATCACACCAATGATCGCTCAAGGGCTGATGCGAATCGAGGCCGTGAAGCATGCAATTGATGCTCTCCCTGTTACGCCACGGGTGCTCGCCAATCTGAGGAAGACTGCACGGCTTTTCTCGACTCACTACTCGACCATGATCGAGGGCAATATGCTCACGCAAGAGCAGGTGGCGCAGGTGATTAACGAGGATCAGCACTTCCCCGGTCGAGAGCGCGATCAAGCTGAGGTACGAGGGTACTATGCTGCACTGGACGAGGCGGAAGAGCTAGCCAGAGATCGAGTCGAACTTACCGAAGCCGCGCTACGGAGACTTCATGCACTGGTAATGGGTTCGGGCAAAACCCGCATCAAGCCTACGCCGTACCGCGACGGCCAGAATGTTATTAAGGACAGCGGCAGACAGGGCATCGTCTACCTGCCGCCAGAGGCGGCGGACGTTCCACTTCTGATGAAGGACTTAGTCGCCTGGATCGTTGCGAAAGACGATTTGCCTGTGCCGCTCAAGGCTGCTGTGGCGCACTATCAGTTCGCGACAGTGCATCCGTATTATGACGGCAACGGAAGAACCGCGCGCCTCTTGACCACGTTCATCCTTCATTGGGGCGGCTATGGGCTCAAAGGTCTGTATGCGCTGGAGGAATACTACGCTAGGGATCTGTCCGCATACTACAAGGCGCTCACCGTTGGCCCATCACACAACTACTATATGGGGCGCGCAGAGGCTGATATCACTAAATGGGTTGCGTACTTCATCGAGGGCATGGCAATCTCGTTTGAAAAAGTTCGGGACGAGGCAATGCGCGAAGCGGGCAGGGGAAGCCGCGATCAATCTCGTCTCCTTCGCAATCTCGACACGAAAAAGAGGAAGGCGCTAACACTCTTCGAGGGATCGCGCGAGGTGGGCGCAAGAGAGATTGCAAGTCTGTTTGGTTTTCAGCCACGAACTGCGACCGCACTCTGCCAGAGATGGGTCAGTGAGGGGTTTCTGGTCATCACGAATGCCTCAAAAAAAGCGCGGCGCTATCGTCTGGCGGACTTGTATGAAGAGTCGTTCGGCTCGACTTGACTCGCGATTTAACCGACGAAATCGCTGCGGCAACGCTACCTCCAAGCCGACCATCGCCCCGAGCCGTCGTTGGCTCCGTCTCAGGCAGCCCGATAATCCTTATGCCTTGGGCACCCGCGAATCCAAGATATTAGCCAGTTGAGACTCGAATGGCGACAACAGGCATGAACCTATGCCTTCGGATGTACATGCCGTCGATCTGGAGGTCGCCCAGACGGCTTCTGCTCGACCATTTGGAGCCGTGAACTCAAGGATTTGTTCTCGCAAATCGGTTTTGGTCTGAAAATGTGGACCGGCCACTTCTTTTCTGTGTGTCCCATGCCTCCTCAATTGGAAAAGACACCCTGACAGTCCTCCCCAAGTGGATTTCGGGAATGTTCAGATCAGCGGAATGCACCTCACCAGAAGGGCGACCTTTATGGAAGCTGGAGGGCAATTGGCGCCGACCACGCGGCAACGATGCTAACAGTTCGCGACCGCATAAGGGATATCGATCCGGCCAAGGTCCCGTAGCTACGCACACCTAACCCGATCCGAGCGCGTTCCCCGCGCACAGATCCGATTTCCTGCCGGACAACTGTCCGGCCCCGAGGTTCACATGGCAACATCACTTTTGGTCGACCTGCGTGGTAATGCGGTTAGCCTGCCGGATTCTCCCGCCCCGGCACCGGCCGCCACCCCGGCCACCGACGAGAGAAAGCGCATCATCGCCCGACTCGGCGAACCATTCCCCTTCAAAGACATTTGCTGGCGCGTGGTCGAGCGCACCAAGGATAAGAAGAGGGGACTCGTCACCCCCTACGTCAAGGTCGGCGTCCTTATTGACCGACTGAACTCTGTGCTGGGCGAAGGCTGCTGGAGCCGCACCTACCAACACCGCACCATCGACAACATCCCCGTCACGGAGAACAACAAGACCGTTATCAAAGGCAAAGTAGCGCTCATCTGCGACATTGACGTGCCGGGAGTGGGAAGAAACTCAGGTACGGGTGAGGCGTGGTCCGACGACCCCAACGCCTTTACCTCCGCCGACACGCAAGCATTCAAACGAGCCGCCGAATGCTTTGGGATCGGCCTGTACCTCAGGCTTGTCGAGAAATTCTGGTGGGACATCGACTCGTACGGGAAGCCCGTAAATATGGAGAAGTTCGCCCCTCCTGCCGCCGAGAGGCTGGCTGCCGCGCTCCGGCGCACCGGTACTACGAGCCTCGTAGAGCGGGCGTCGCATGCAACCCGCGGAAACCATAACAGCTCTCCGGCTACCGGCAACGCTGCGTGGTCGCAGACTCCGGCACAGAGCACGACTTCCCGCACTGCAGCTCAGACTTCACTGCGCGACGACCTGCTGGCAAAGAAAGCCGAGTACATTGCGGCTCTGGGTGAGTCACTCTACACAGATGCCACGGCCAAGGCCAGGAGCGCAATCGCCCCTGGCACCACACCCGTCGACACCGCCAACCAGATCGTCCATTCGCTCAACGAGGTGTGCGCGCTGTTAACCAATACCCGGCAGCTCGCCGCCGAAGTGTCTCCCCAGATTGTCGACCAGATTCTGGAAACCTACAATGTCCAGACCTTCGCCACCGTCCCTTCTCTGGAGGCACTGAACAATGTCCGGCTCGCCCTGGAGACAGCCAGGGATGCCCAGCCCTAATCACAGACCCAGCGCAGGGGCCAAATAGCTCCCGTGCTCGCGTGACCACCTCCGGCCCGGCTGCATTGCACGGTGATCCAGCGCGTTCGTTCCCGACGCTTATCCCCACCCTCCTCACACGAAAGGTGCCTGAGCAATGTTCAAAGCTTTCAGAATCCGTCCTGTCGTCGAATCGCTGGACGAGAATGGCGAAGTAACCTGTGAGGCATTCGCTACCCTCGCCGCTGTCGAACGCGATTCCGCACAGTTTGAGGCCCGCCGCTCCGTCAGTGGGCGCGAGGGCAAGACGATCATTTGGACCCTCTACGGCGTCAACCCAGAAGAAAGCGGTGTCCGAACCGAGCACGCCATCGCCGACCGCGATACCGAAGAGTCCGCCCGCGAGCTGTTGACCAGCCTCATCGGACCGTTTACGACCGACGAGGCCTGGTATTCCACTCCTGCCACCCTGCCGGCCGGCGCCGCCGCACTCCTCACCTCTGCCCTCGGTCACATCCAGACTTACAAAGACACCGAAGAGGTTGACTGCATAGCCCTTGCGGAAGACTCTATCGCGGCTGCGCTCAACACCCTCATGCAATCCCGTCCGGCCCAGGCCGACAGCGCCGTGGCCGGCACGCCGGGCGCCGAGGCCGCGCCCGCAGACCCGAAGCCACACAAGGTCCGCATGAAATGGGGTTCCAGCATGGGAGGCGACGAGAAGCCGGTGAGCGATTACGAGTTTGCCTCCGTCGAAGAGTTGAATGCCTTTCTGTACGGCTGCGACGAAGCCAACGGCTGGCTTGACATGGAGCAGATCGACCCGAATCCGGATGGTTCGTTCCCCGTGCCAGACGCCGACGAAGACGACAAATAAGCCGGTAAGTCCAAGCAAGCATCTGGGATCATCCCCGTGCCCAGCCGAATTCACACACACATTCCCGACGCCTGCCGCAGATGGCGAGCGGGTGCCGACGGCACTTCGAGAGGCGGTAGCCTCTCCCGAACATGAGAATGGGTCCGGCAGGTACGCCAGCAACATCGCAAAATAGCCCGAGTTAGTCTTGCGTAACCACGGCTTGCCAATGACAATGGCTGGTGCCCACACCCTTGTGAGGGCTGAGACCATAGCAAAGGCGTTCGCCCTGCCGGCGCCCGACCTTTTGGCGAGGTCTGCACTGGTTTCCGCGTCATCCTGGAGGCTGTTGCCGCCGCCTCTACGACTTCCACCATTACCCACCGAGGTTCTCCCTATGGCATCGCCTGCTGTCATTACACTGCCCACCCCCGCACCGGCCCCCGCGCGCGCCCAATTCCTGGTCAACAGGAAGGAGTTCATGCAGGAACTCGCGCTCGCCCAATCTGTACGTGAGCCAAAGACCACGATCCAGGTCCTGTCCTGTCTGATGCTCCGCGCTGATGTGTCCGGCTACCTGTCCATCGTAGGCACCGATTTGGACCACGCCCTCTTCACAACCTGCTCTGCGCGCGTTGTAAGCGGCGGAGCACTACTCCTGCCGGCCCGCAAGCTGTTCGACTACGTGCGCCTCCTCGAGGGAGAAGATGTTGCCTTCACGCTGCTCGACAACAACTGGGTCCAGATTCGCTGCGGCCGGTCGAAGACAAAGATGGTCGGCATGAGTTCGGCAAATTTCCCGGCCGTACCTGAGTTTCCCGAGAAGCCCGCCGTCCGGCTGCCGGTGCATCTTTTCCGCTCCCTGCTTGAGCGTGTTGCTTTCGCCATTTCCACCCAGGAAAGCCGCTACACACTCTCCGCCGCACTGGTGCAACTGGCGTCCGACTCGATCACCTTGGTCGCTACCGACGGCCACCGGCTCGCGTTCGCCAAGGCGTTGGAATGTCTCGATACCGTCACGACGCCCACGGAATACTTGCTCTCG
>Ga0307377_10000988_pt1 | contig 37726 bp, 33 predicted proteins | sample TR3MG_FD_202535 | JGI IMG/M metagenome (GOLD analysis project Ga0307377, IMG submission 202535) | Soil microbial communities from Risofladan, Vaasa, Finland - TR-3 | ecosystem: Environmental > Terrestrial > Soil > Coastal area > Acid sulfate soil | place: Finland: Risofladan, Vaasa | collected... | reverse complement strand
GCGCTTCGCCCACGCCAAACGTGTTCGTGTATCGCATGCGAACATGCGTGAAAAAGGACGTGTACTGAACCAGCCCCCCAATACCGTTGATAACCTCGCCGTAGTAGTTAGCTGCCGGGAGCGACGGGTTGGCTGCTGCAAGCGTGGCATCGACCATCGCGCCGCCAAGCCAACAGTTCCCGCCGAACTCACAGCGATCCAGCAGCAGCCCTTGATGCGACGCGCGAAGCGAGAACCCTGTGGCCGCAACACCAGACGGCGAAGCGCCTGCATATCCGAGTGGCGTAGGGCGGCACGCGACGTTCCGCATGCATACTTGCGTTTCGACGCCACAGTCGAAGAGGCTCATTGTGGCAGGCTCTGCAAAGTCTGCGAATTCAACGTCAGCAACAGTCAGCTTCGATTCGCCGTACAGACGGAGCATCGGCGTTGTGGTGCCCAAGGCCACTGTGCTTAGATCGACAGAACCCATGCCACGCAGCGGCTTGAATGTCACAGCAAGCGTGTCGACCGGGCTTTGCAGCTTCCACGCAGCGAGATCCTGCTGATTGCCGGGCAACGCGTTGCCTGCTGCTTGTGATATGCGGATGTCCTTGTTGTAGATCAGCACGGGCGTGATCCACTTCCATCGAGGCACGTCGACCGTATCCGCAAGCGTGTGCCCCGCTTCGCGGTTTATTGCAGGCACCCATGTTGGGGGCGCGTAGCCCGCATACACAGGATTAGGTCGGCGGTCCTTGAATACGATTTCAATCCGGTACGGCAGGCTGTCTTGATTCGCTTCGATGAACTGCATGCAGTCGTCAAACGCAGTCACGCCGTTGAAGTCGCCTTGATCAGACTCGCCGTCAGAGATTGTGAATGACACCGTGTCGAGCGTGCGCAGCGACTTCGACTTCTTCGTTGTCGGGTCCGCGTCGTAAAATCCGGGCGGTGCGGCGGGGCGCGAGAACCAATCGAAGCGCCCGTCGCCTTCACGCGCACCCTTCAGATCCTGCACTTGCCTTCCAAGCGCTCGCAGGATCTCCCATACGCCGGATACACCGGGAGCATCGCCACGGTCTGTCGATCGATCGAAGTCGCCAACCCCGAACGCCGCTGTCTCTTGCGCTGCCGCACTCCAACGCTGCACTGCGTCGCCAGCAGCCGGATCCGGTGCGCCTTCGATCGGGCGCATCCTTGTGTCGGATACCTCAGTGCTCGTTATGTCTGCGCCGTTCCACACGACGGACCCAAGCGGCATCCACTCCAGGCCAGCAGGGTTTAGCGCGATCTGCCACTGTGGAAGCACGCGCGTGGGCGTGGCTTTGATGTACTCCGCGTTCGCTGTCGGATTCCAAAACGCGCGATTGTCGACAACGCCTTCCGCAAAGGCCATGCGCATTTTGACGGCGTAGGTAGCAGCAGGTTGCCCCGCGAAGTCGATCACGTTCTGCGCGCTGCCCTCAAGATTGCCAGCGCCGTCACGGTCGCCCGCAAGCTGGCCCCAGTCGAGCACACCGCCTTGATCGACAGCGCCAAGCGCCGCGCCGTAACCACTCCCGCCAAGGCTCATGCGCACAAGCACGCGCGTGTTGCCGTTGCTGCCGCCAGCCATGCCGTTCGTGATGAAGTTCGCGCTGACGACAGTATCCGTAATCGCTTGATTGCCAAGCGTGCGCGTACGCGTGTTTTCGATCGCAACGCGACCGGCAGTCACGCTGCGCGTAGCCACCAGATCAAGTGTTGGTGCGCCGTTGATCGCGTTGATCACAGCCACCACGAACGCCTCACGCGTCAACGCCTGGACTGTAGGCAGCACCATCACGCGCAGAGTCGGCGTCTGTACCGGGCCAGCGCCGACTGTGGTGAAATGAAAAACGACAGGCGCGTTCACGCCATCATTCAGAGTGAACGTCTCTGCATCGAGAATGTCGCCCACTACAATAGGCAACTGAATGTACCCCGTCGCTTGTGCGCCGGGCACTTCGGGCTCCACTGCGAAGCCGCGCACCACGCGGCTAATGCTGGCGAGCACGTCACTAGATCCGAGCATGACTTGCCGCATCACGCGTCGCAGATCCATTGTGCCGAATGCAGACCACGCCATCGCGTCCGGTTGATCGACGCGTTGCTGTGCGACTAGGTTTACTGCGCGAGTCATGGTCGGATACTCACTTTCAGGCCAACACCAGCAGCCCTGATCTGATCGAGGGCGCAATGTGCTGCGCCACCATCGTCTGATAGATACGGTGGAAAATCAGTGCCGTCGTTACGAAATGCGTCGTTGGGTGCAAGGTAGTGCGCCGGGTGCCCATTGTAATCCACGATCACCGCGATGCCTATACCCGGATTCACGCCCAACGTGATCACGCTGCCAAGGTAACTGCCGCCAGTGAAGAGGTTGGTCGCACCATCGCGCACGCCCATGCGCGCAAGCGGCGTATCTAGCCACACGCCGAACACGCCAAGCGTTCCTGCCGGGTCAACAGGCGACGTCACGATCGCGTGATCGGTAGTGACGGTCAGCCCAGCGCCGGTCGTCACATGAAGCTCGCCGCTGTTCAAAACGAATTTACCTGCCAACGCATCGACAGGCGCAGTCCCTTCGACTTCGACACATACGATGTACGGGTCGGATACCAAGCGTTCATAAACGGCGAAATTACCAACGCCGTAAATTGCCTCCAGCGCAATGCGAAACGCGTCAAGCGTTTGCTTCGGGAGGTACGCGACGGCTTTGATGTACGCGCGCCATTGCGCATCCGTGAACGGAAAACATTTACGCAAGCCAAGGTTCCGCGCGATCACGTCCAAGTCGACGCCGATCGCGTAGTTGACCGAGATCCCACGCCGCACCAAGTCGAGCGCACTTGAGTTTGCCGCCCAGTCAAACACCACCGTATGAGGCGGATACTGATCGGTGATGGCTGAACTTTCTAAGCCGCGCGTCAATCCGGTGAACGTGTCTACGGTGCGCCCGGTGAAGCCGATGATCTCGCCGCCGATCACAACGCGTCCGTCGCCAGCGCCGTCTACCATTTCGCCAAACGTGAACGTGGCGTCGACAGCGATGATCGCGTCGCCAGCCAACAGTGGCAATCGCAAACGCGTCAACGCGCTGCCGCCGATCTGATTGTCAGACCCGTGGATGGCGTCGAGCAACGCTCTGAATAGCCCACTACCTACGCGTGCTGTCATTGCAATATCCGTTCGCCCGTTGCCCAAAACGGCGCGAAGCGCCCGCGCACGCGCTGGACTTTCATTTCCTCTGCGTACCGAACGTAGCTCACCTGTAGCGTACTAGATTCCGGTGGTGAACCCTGCACGCGCAGCGTGTAATCGCCAGCGGGCAACGCAGGCGTGCCGACCACGGCTTTCGCGGGGCGTAGGTCTAAGTTGGCGAACGGATAGTACGTCAAGCCGACTACGTTATTGCCGCCGTCCAAAAGCTCAAACACGATCGGGTCCGCGAAAGATACGCCGTGAACGATGATCACAGTGCCCCCCTTCACGTCGAGGATCGCAGGCCCGCCGTCCGCGTTCGTAACCAAAAACAGTGTATCGACTGGCGGTGCGCCGCCGCCCCACGGTCCCAAGCCCCACGGCTGTATGCCCCAACCTGCCATGACAACACCTTGCTCGCTAAAAGTTACACCCGAAAAAGATTGGCTTCTGCTGCGCGTTGGGATCTAACCCTTGCCCCATCGTGAACAGACCTAGCATGTAGTAGGTGCTGTTATTGATCGACCAGTCGATCATGTCTTTGCTGGTGAATGAGCCTTGCTTCGCCGTTGTGTCCAGGTTGCCAGCCGTGCCGGATACCAAGGCGTGATCAGCGATCCATTCTTTCTCGCTGACGTTGCCAGTCTTGCCGACGCCCACGACGTATTGAGTCAAGTCGCTGTTGACCCAGCCCAGCGAATAGCTGGCTGCTGCGGAGTCTATGTCTGTACCGTTCTGCGTCATTGCGACGTGGCGAGCCTGGATCGTCTTGCCAGCGTTGAATACTGGCAGCGTTTGATCAGCGCCGTTCGTGCCGCTCGCGTCAGACTCATCGAACGACACGTCGAACGGGAAGGTGGTGCCAGTACCAGCCGCATCGAAGTTCATGCACAGCGCGAAGAAGAAGTCGGCGTTGCTGTTGGTCCACGTCCAGCCGTCAGAGGTGGTCTGTCTGTAGATCAGTTCATACGTCAGCGCCCCGGCATCGACCTGCCCCATGAATGCACTGTCGCGGAATGTGAACTGCGGTTGGTTACCGTCGTTCGTGTTCATTGCCACGCACCACGAGCCGCCTGACTGGAAGTCGATCCACCCCAACGACACTAGCCCAGCCGTGGTGCGGATTTGGTCGGCGTTGGAGTTGAGGCATTGACTGACAACGTGAGCCGCATGTGGACGCCACGGCAAGCCGGTCACTGGTGACGTGTTGCCTGCTTCCGAGATCACGGTGGCGCGGAAGTCGGCACCGCCGAACGCGATGTAGTGAACGCGCCTCGCTGTCCCTTCAGCCGTTGCCCAATTGAGCCTGAACCCATCCGTGATCTTGCTGTAGACCGCCGACGAGTTGGGCGACGCGAGCGTGCTGTTGGCGCTCTGGTAGACCTTGAGGATTTCACCGATGCCGCTGTATCCCGCCTCGTTCACTCCACCGCTTGTGTGCCACGCGCCGACGTACCGTTGCTGCACGCCGGTCACACCATCGTCAGCGCCGATGCCGTGCGAGTATGTGGCGTTCGCGTTAGGACCGGCATCGGCTGCGGTGGTCCACAGGATGAGCGCCTTCACGTCGAAACCAAAACCCGTAATGTCCTGATTACCGGTCGCGGTAGCCGATAGGAATGAGCCAGCCTTAGTGCGAACGTCCTTGGCGTTGATCGGCTGCGGCGGCTGTAGGACAATCATCCGACCAACGATGCCGTCAGTTCCAGCGCCTTGATCTGACAGCGCCGCCGTGCCCGTGCTCGTGGACGCCGACGCGAAGCCTTGGGAGAACGCATACATGCCGCTATCGTTAGTGATCGTATCTATGTGCTCGGTCCACCCTGCCGGTGGAGTTTCCGTTCCCCAAATATCATCGTCAACGGTGTACCAGGCGAGCGCCAAGCAATCTGCGACTGGCGTTGTCTCTGCGAGACAAACCGGAACGTCGTCAGTGATTAGGTTCTGCGAGTACCTAGCGATCGGCTGCGCCGTGTCTACGCCGCGCACACAGATAATGCCCGCAATGATCTGTTCGCTTGAGCCGATCAGCGACACGAAGTCTACGGTGTTGTCGTCGCCGCTCTCACGGAACTTATAGAACATCCCCGAGCGGGAAAAGTTGTGACAGTTGTTGACGCGATGCCACTTGCCTTCGCTGCTTGTGATTCGGATATGCTCATTGACGGTTCCAAGCGAGCCGTCAATCGTGCAAACCGCCAACAGCAAGTCGCCAACTGAAGGCGCAGCGCCGCCGTCGATGGTCGATATGTCCACCGTGACGGTCGTGCCGCTGTTCGTCTGTGCGCTTGCTGCGCCTTCTACTGTGGGGATTGCCATTAGACCGGCCCCCAGCCGTCAACCCAACGCGACGCCTCGCGCTTGCCGTCAACGTCTTCAGGCAGGCCAGAGCGATCACGTTCAATCGGCGTCACTCCGTCAGGCGCGTACCACTCGCCGTTGATTCGCATCCCTTGCCGAGCGCGGCCATCGCCCATCCGTAACCACGTCAAAGTGCTATCCGGCTGTGCGTCCAGGTCTGCGTTCCATGCACCCACTGGATCAACTGCCGAGAACGAAAGGTCCAGCGTTGCAATCTGAAGCTGCGACGTGCCGCCCGCCGCTGTCACACGCAAACCAAACCACACGTTATCCGCATCGCGGAGTTGGTGTTGCTTGGTGGCAGGCCAAACTCTCGTCAGCGTTGTGATGGAGTTGGGCACAACCACTGTGTCCTTCAGCAGCGTCTTGAGCGCACCGCCGTCGCCGGGATCTCCAGTGACAACGCCGAACTCCACGGACATAGATGCACCGACACGACGGCCACGCACCGTCAACGTCAGATCGCCTACTACGGGGTATCCGCTTGCCGCCATGCGGCAAATGAAGCCATCGCCAACAGTCGCGGGATTGAGCACACCGCCCGTTGCGTCGTCTTCGTCTTGCAGCGCGGCAAGGGCGGATACACCGCCCGCCACCGTCCATGCCCCGCGCGTACGTACACTGATCGGCTTCATGCAAAACTCACAGGAAGTTCTGAGCGTACTGGCCCCAATAGTCGGTGCCGTCCCAGTAGAACGAAAGCACGTCCACCTTGCCCGAGCCCGTCGTGATCACCGGAGCAGTTCCACCAGGCCACTTCACGCTCGCAGCCCAACCCGCCACTGTGAAGTTGGCCGCACCGCTTTGCTTGATCACCAACATGAAGTTGCCGATACCCGGAGGGGCTGTGAACGCAACGCTGGTGGCGTTACTACTCAGGGTGAGCGTGTGCTTCTGACCAGCAGACCAGTCGATAGTCACCGCGCCGCCCGTTGTCTGCGCATCCGGCGCAGCGCCGAATGTCACCGTCTTAGCTGCGGTGATGTTGAAATCGGCCATCGCCAGCGCGCCGAGCATCGCAAGCGATCCGTCGCGCAGTAGCGCCGCATCCGGTGTCCGGGCAGAGCGCACGTAGTACATGCACCGCACCACGCCCGCTGCGTACCCGCGAAACACCGCGAAGTCACCAGCGACCGTTGTGACGTTCGCAGCGCCGGGAAGGACCAGCGACGCGCCGTGCGTGAGCACCAGCGCCCCGGTGAACCGCACCACGCTTTCGTGCCCGTCAGCTAACGTGATCGCTGTGACGGTGGTGGTGCCGGTTACGTCCACCAGATTCCCGGTGGCTGCGCTGAGATCGATCGTGGCTGCGCTGGCAACGTCCGCACCATGCGTTGAAAACGCTTGGACGCTGCCAGCAACTTGCTTTGGTCGGAAGCGAGCGACCACTATTACACCGTGTAGATGAAGTCGATCCGATCCGTTGCGTCAAGCTCGTATCCGGCTACCGAACCGACCCAATACAACGAATCGCCCGCCGCGATTGCTGCGATAGCGCGAGCCGTCGTGCCGCCGTCAACACTGAAGTAACAGTCCTTCGTTTTGACGCCCTGCCCAAGTTCTGCGGTGAGCCCGTTGATCACGACTTGCACCATGCCGTCGCCAGTCGGAGTCGTCGCCAGCGTAGTCGCAGTCGCAATCTGAAAGTCAGCCGCCGTGACCGATGCTGTCATGGCCTTGTTGCTGGCAGTCGGATATGCAGCAGCGCCGCCAGTTCCGATATCGACCCACGTCACCGGATCGACGCCGAGCGTGGCTACCTCTTCGGTCTGCGCGAATCGCTTGTCTGCGTTGAGCGTGCCTTCAGCTACAGATACGACAGCGCCGTTCATTTCGGCTGCGCTGTCGTTGTCCGCAGCACGCGTCCACGCGCCCGCCGCTGACACATAGATACCGTTCTCTTCTGTCGCAGTCTGTACCCGCACAAGCACGCGACTCGTGCTTGTGAGGATTCCGTCGAGCGTCTGTTCGCCGGTCAGCGCGATGTTTGCGGTCGTGGAAGTCTTGCAAACTTGCTTCCACGGGATCGACTGCACGTCCTGCAAACGCGCAGCATCGGTGCCGACCGTGGGTGCGCCAAGGTTGGCGAGTTTCTGCGATCCTGCATCCTGGTTGACTGTCCAAGGGATAGCCACGTCCGGTCGAAGGATGCCGGTGATCTGTTTTCCACGCGTGCGCTGGGCCATTGTCTACACCTCGTAAATGAAGTCGATCTCGTCAACGGTATCTAGTTGATAAAACGCTGTGGTGCCTACCCAATAGAGCAAGTCACCGAGTTGCACACTACCTTGCGGGCGTGGAGTAACGCCACCATTCCCAGAAAAAAAGCACTCGCACCCAATTTTTGTCGCGTTGCCGACTTCGCACACAATGCCGTTTACCGCGACGCCGACCCAACTACCCGCCGCAGGCTGCTGCTGCACGGCAATCGCGCAAGCCAGATCGCTATCCGCTGTCGTCACGACGGCGGGCATGCCCTTGTTTGTGATCGACTGCGTGCTGCCACCAGTGCCATTCGCGCCGCGTGGACCACGGTCGCCTGGAGCACCGTCCTTGCCGCTACAGCCCCGCGCACCGGCTGCCCCCGACTTGCCGGGCGGGCCTTGCTTGCCGGGCGGGCCTTGGGTGCCCACGCCAGGCGGGCCGCGCAACACGATCGGTGGTTTGCAGTTTGGATTAGTCATGCGCCCAGCAACATCATGCCACGGTAAAACATGCGCGGTGAGTACGCATCGGCAATGGCGAACACTGCGTAAGCAGTGACGCGAGTCTCGACAGCGCCCTCGCCAATCGCGGATATAACGTCAGCAGTGACGCGAGTCGAAACCGCGCCCTCACCGATCGCGGATATAACGTCTGCTGTGACGCGAGTATCGGTCATGGGTTTGAGTACCCTGCCTTTAGCGCATCAACGGCTCCTGGTGTCCAGGCGATATTACCATTCGGGTCGAGGTCAAACTGCGCGAAGTCGTTGGCGTAGATAACTGTCGGGACCGCGCACGGAATCAAAGCAGCAGTCGCGTTTGAATAGATCCTGTGATTGAGCGTTCCCGGCGGCGCACCTCCGTCTGATTTCTTATGTGAAATCATGCTGAGTACGCCGATGATCCCAGACGCTCCGGCGGGCGTATTTTCAAGCCCAAACTCGTCAACGACTGCGGCCAAGGCTGTAGAGTTGTAGGTGCCGTCAGCGTCATGCAGAGCGCCGAGCGTATCGTTCACTTTCTCAAAGCGTCCAGCGGGACCACCGCCGTTCTCCGTCCATGCGGCCGCGCTATCACTCGTTGGCAAGAGCGATATGTGCTTCTTGTCACCAATGGGCGATCCCCATACGCCGCCGCCCGTAGACGACCAAATAAACGGCTCGCTCATGTTCCATAGATGCCCGACAACATTGTTGACGCCTACCACAGTCGATTCGATACCAACGAAGTCACACCCGTTTGCAGCGCCCGGCCCGTTTAGGTCCAAACCCGTCAGCGCGAGAAGCGGCGTCGCCATATCATTCACGTACACATCGCAAGTTCCGGTAGCACCATCGCCTATCTTCGCCTTCACGCAGATCACATGCCAAACGTCCGAGATCAACACCCCTCCCGCCGAAGCGCCAGCAAGCATCGTGTTAGCGTCGTAGACTTGGATCGCGTCATTAGGAGCGCGGCGGATTGTCGCGCAGATATCGACGCCGCTATTGTTCCCGAATCGTGCGAGTACACACGTCAAGCTGCGTGTCCCTGCTAGCCATTTGATTGCAAACTGTAGAAACACACTATCGCCCGCGTTGATGGCTGCGAATCCCTTAGTCAGCAATGCACTCGTTTGCGCTACCACCGATCCGTGACCAGCAAAGCGCCCTCCAGAGGCATTGTACGTGCAGTTCGTTGCGCTCCACCCACTCGCGGTGAGGTCTGCGATTGCACCGTATGTGGCGAAGGGATCACTAAAAATCTTGGTCATGCTGACTCTCCTACGCCAAGTAATCCATTGACACTTGCAAGTAACCCACAGCGTTCACCGTGTAGAACCGATACCAGTACACCGTATGAGCACCTGGCTCCGGGGCTGCTGTCAACGATGCGAGTGACGCGCTCTTGATCTCCGTGCGGCCAGCCGCAGCGATCGTGACCGCGTAGCCCCCCGTGCCGTCTTGACTGACGTTGATCAGCCCTTCCGCGCCGTCGTATCCGCCAGTCAAAGCGATATCGCAGTTGCCGGTGAGCAGCCCGATCTCAAAGTCCTTGCTGCTGAGTAGTGACACGTCAAGCGACAGTGACGCCGCGTAGGGCACCTCAATCGGCTGTGTAACTGCTGCTCCGTATCGCTTAGGCATGATCGATCAACTTATGGCAAGTGGGGCGTCCCAGTGGGGAAGTTTGCTACGTCGTACGGCGCTCCGATGATCAGCACCCTGGCCCACGCATACAAGTATTGGCCGTTCGCGTGTGTTGATTGCCTAATCTGAATCACTCCGTCTGCCCCGTCCAAAACGTAGCTTGCTTGCGCGTTCGCGCCCACGTTTGGGCCGCCTTGCCAGCCCAAGAATCCTCCCAGCACCGGAGCCCACGCCGTACCGTTCCAGTATCCGCCGCTTACGTGGATGCCTTGATTCCACGTCACCAAAGCGCCTGGATTATCTTGAGACACTCCGAATGTGCAGTAGGCGAAGTAATTGTGATTGGCGCGAATGTCACGCACCTCTGCGGGTGCGCCGCCTGCCAGGTGCATCAGACGGTTGGCAACGCCTGCAAGGTTCTGTCGTCCCGAGCAATCGAACTCGATGCGCTGCGCGATAGGCGACGAAATTTCTGCTGCGCCGTATCGTTTAGCCATGCTCATGCACCTCGCCTACGAGCCGCCACTCCACCGTGTTGCCCACGTCGCCAGTCACCTCGATATGCACATACGGTGTCACGGCGAACACGTTCACGTCCCAGAGCGCGTTGTCGCGATAGACGACGGTCACGTACTCATCCAAGATCGACACCACGCCAAAGCTGTCTCGCTTGGCTGTTACCTCTACGACAAACCGCGCAGAGAGATCGTTCGCAACATCGTAAGCGAGCACAACGAACGACATGCCGATAACGCGAGAATCGACGGTCGTGGTGTACGTGGCGAAAGGGTTGGGCGTGGCGTCTGTGGTTTGGACAACTTCGTTGAACCGTGTAGCAGCGTTGAGCAATGCGCGAATGTCGCGCAGCACCGCATTCATTTCAGTAGCCCAGCCACGGGCCATATCCGACTCCGACGTCTCTTGCGCAGCGGGGATCACCCACTCCAACGGAGGGTTGTTGCCCGTTTGCAAAAACTTAACGCGGATCGCAACCTGATCCACGTCGTCTACGATCGTGCGCGCAACGTCCGTGTACGTCGTGAGCCGCACCAGAATTGTGTGCCCGGCAACGTCTGGCACAACTACGCGCACGTTTAGATACGTGGGCGGTGGGATCGGATTCAACGTAGGACTTGGTGCCGGGACGTCGATCAATTCCCACTGCCAGCCAAGCACGCCCGTATCGTCTAGGTTCGTGCAAGTGACTGGTGTGTTTACGTCCAGTCCATCCAACGTGATCGTCCCGACTACAGGACCGCCGCCGCTGTTCGTGACTATTTGCGCAGTCATAATTACCTCACGTCACAGTGATGCTGCCGCCCGCTATGCGCGCTACTTGATCAGGCAACATGAGTTGATCGGTTGCTGGGAATGTCCCAGACAGATCGGTGATCTGAAAATTATACATGCCGTCTACGTCCATACAGCGCTGTATGATCTCGGATACGATCACAGGTTGCCCAACGTCGAGCCCGTTGATGTAGATCGTGATCGCAGTCACTACGTTGGCGATCACAAGCGAAGCAACGTAGTCGCCCAGCACGGACGCGTTCGCTGTAATGGATTGAAACACAGCGAACGCGGGCAACACGATTGCCTGCGTGCCTGCCGCGCGCACACCCGGATACGTCAGCGGCGCGAGGGGATCGCCGTCTATCACGCGTTGCGTTTCTTGCACCAGGCCCGTGTAGAACCTGTAGCGCGCCGCCGCCACGTCGCCAGCAAGCAACGCCACCGTAAGTTCGATCTGCCCACTGGCAGTGTTCAATACGTAATCGACGTTGCGTATTTGCAGCACAGCGTTGACGTAGAACTGGAATGAACCGTCGTCACGAATCGGTTTGTTCGTCGTGAACACCGACGTCTCGCCGCCGATCGCCGGATTCAGAAGCACGTCGTCGACTGCGACGAAAGTGGAGTCAAACTGATCTGTGGTGCCGGTGCCGTCGTCAATGCGCACGATGAACGATCCGGTAGGCAGTACAGGCTCCACGACGCGTGCGAACTGCACACGCTGCCCAGAGATCAGCTTCACGTTCAGCGCAAAGCTGCGAATCGCGATCGGCGTGCCCCGCGACAGTGCCTGCACGTACAGCTTCAGCCGCGCGCGGAAGTGTTCGTCGTCTTCGCGATCAAACCCGCCCGCAAACGCAATTGGGTTTGTCACAGCGATTACGGACGTTATCCGCGTGACCAACTGCACAGCGGTGCCACCAGACGCGTTGCCACGCACGCCCGCTTCCAACGCGATTACAGGCACGCCCGTGATCGTGTCCGACGCATTGGGGATCGTGGCGTTGACTGTAGTGCGGAACTTGATCTGCCCAAGCGAGTCTTCCGCCGCGATCAACGTGCCTGCCGGGATCAGCAGCGCGCCCACGGTGCCGTTGCGCGTAAATGTTACGTCGCCGCTGCCGAACGTGCTCAGTATCCGAGTGATGGTCGCCGGTTGAATCTCCGATGCGCGTTCATCCAAGTCACTGCCAGTCGCCTTGTCGATCGAAAACAGCGCTCGCAAATTTGCGAGTTGAAAATACTGCATCGCGTCTTCGTCTGCCGCTGCTGCGAGCAGGTGGTAGATCACGCTGTTGCGCTCAAGTCCGACAAGTGCCGAGCGCGCGACGATGCGCGCGATCATCGTGCGCAGAATTTCAACGCGGTTGCGTGGCTGAAACAGAGGCATCTACCGACTCGCTTTCCCGAACGGCACAGAGATTACCACACCGTCTCGCTCATTGATCAGCACGGGCGTGATCTCTTGCGTCAAAACATCGCCGCGCAGCACCACGCGCATGCTTCGGATACTACGCACGCGCGAGTCGCCTAAGATGCCCTCTCGCAGCGCGACGGTAGCGGATAGCATGTTGTTGATGGTGCCCTTCGTGCCCGGCGTGCGTCTAATGCCGAGATCAGGGATCACGCTTGTAGACCCAAGCTCAGTGCCAAGAAGTATCTGCACGCCTTGCACCACGTTGGCTTTGCCGCGCACCAGCGACGCGTCCATCGACCCGTGCGCAGTGTCGACCAGAATATCGAACACGCCCTCTTCGGCTAGACGCATGTCGAGCGCCATGTCGTTGCCGTACACAATTTCGTCAGGGGTCATGTACGGCGCGGTCGGCGCGGCACCGGATCGCTGCCGTGCGTTGCGTAGCGGGATCAACAGAGTATCGCCCGGCTGCAACGTGCCGGGACCACCGCCGCGCACGATGTATGGGAACACCAGCCGGTTCAGCGCGATCACCGCTTCGCGCGGTACGCGGTACTTGTTTGCGATCGTGTCGATCGAATCGCCTGCGCCGATCAAGACACCCTTCGACCCGCCGAACGATCCTAAATTCAAACCAGCCTGTGCGTCGTTGCCGAACACCAGACGCGTGCGCGATCCAATGGTCGCACCGGCTTCGTTTCGTTTTAGATCCGACTCTGTGAAATTCTTTGGCCCAGCGAAAATGTTGCCGACGTCGCCCGCCAACGGTGGTTCAAATTTCGATGGCTGCGCCGCGATCTCGTTTATCGCCTGCGTGAGCGCCGCAGTGGATCGCGCAGTCGCTAACTCGTACGGATACGGGTCGCGGTCAATGTCGTTTTCCATCATCTCTTGGATCTCTTCGCCAAGCGCAGAAACCGACTTGTAAATCTCTTTCGAGAGGATGATTGAATCGACCACGCCGTCGACAAGCTGATTCGCGGCATTGATCGACAGCGCCACCTGCGTGAAAAATGCGCTTGGGTCGCGGACACGTTCGCGGAAGTTCTCGACTAGGCTTAGTAGCTCTACCAGCAGAGCCCTCGACTGGTACACCGCAATGGCGATGATATGCAGGACGTTGGCTACGTCAGGCCCGAAGATACCGAACAGATCACCGGGCAACTTCGGCGGCGGCAACGGCTGTATCGCAGCAAGCGATATTTTGTAGTGGAAGTGCATGCGCCCAGTCGCAGCATCGCGTGGCGTCTCAAACGAACGCGGCACCACAACGAAGTGATCGTCTTCCTTCACGTTGTGGAAATGCATTTGGATGTTGGCTGCGTTATCCGCGTCCAACTGCTTCAACGTGCTGTACTGCCGGAAGAAGTTCCGCAAGTCGTGGAAGTGGTCTGGCCCAGACTGCTCCAGCCCGCCCGCACCGAACGCGTCTTCGACACGCTTTTTGTATCCGGTCGTGCCTTCGATCACAATCTCACGAATGATCTGCCCAGACTCTTCAGCGACCACGGTATTGTCTTCGGTGGGCGTGAGCGTCACCGAAAACGGTTCGCTCAAAGTGTACTTGCGCGGATTCAGCACCAGGCTCTTCGTCGCAATCGGCAACAGCGGATCGCTCAGATCGACAATCTGAAACACGTAGCCCTTTTTGAATTGGCTGATCAGCCCCAGCAGAATATCGCCAAGCGGCAGACCGGGCACGGCTGCATTCAAAGTTGTCGCTACGCCACCAAGCAGAGCCATACCGAACAGCCTACACGATGCGCGCGAAGCACGCGACTACTCGCCTTTGATCGTCAGCGACATGGCGAGTACCAGTTCTGCCGTAAGATCCGTCACGGCGTTCGACATAGCCGTGACGGCAGGCGTGGCACCGCCTGCCGGTAGAAACGTCTGCGCGCCGAACGCGGCGCCAATGGTAGTCGCAAATTTTATCAAGGCTGCCTGCAAAGCCAACCCCTTCACGAAGGGCTCTGTGGCACTAAGCATGGCTACCTGCGGCAGCGGCGGCACGTTTCCAATCGGCCCAGACAGCGTGATGCCCGGCAAGCCTCCCTCAAACTCGACTTTCAGTTTCTGCGACGGCTTCAGGATGATCTTCACCAGCCCGCCCGTCAGCGGATTCGCAACTTCGATATCCGGGGCGAAGTTGGGCGATGGCGCATCGCCCGTTGCCCCAGACGCGTCCAGCAGCACGTCACCCTTGTCGTTGATCCGAACCTCGACACCACGGTAGTGCATGTACCGTTCTTTTAGCTGTGGCTTGCCGCGCGTAGTGCCGAAATCCGTATCCGACCATCCACCGCCTCGCACAACGCGCCGTTGTGTTTTCGCGTGCGAGATTGAACCGACAATGATCGGTGACTCGGGGTCGCCTTCGATAAACGAAACCAACACATGATCGCCGTCCAAGTCGGCCAAGTTTGGCGGCACTGGTAACACCGTGCCACGCGTAGATACGCGAGCGAGCGTAGGCGACTGAAACTGATTGCCGACAACGCGCGTTGTCGGACGCGGGATCCACAAGTCCGCGTCGTTGACGCCGTGCCGCTGCTGCATCACTGGCACGCGAGCGTAGTGCACCATCGATCGCGTCAACACGATATCGCACTCGACAGACTGCAACCGCGTAGTGCCTTTGCGTCCGGTCGGCGTGCGGATAGGATCGTCCGTCGCGTACGTGTGCAGCACCACCGCACGATATATCGTGCTTTTCGGCATCGCAGAATTCTTCGCGTGCGGCTTTACCGGGGTCATGCCCAAGCCAGAACGAAGCGTGCGCCCTGTGCGCGGATCTACAACCGTGCGACGTGGTGCCATTAGCGTCTCCGCTTTCGATCTCGCAGTTCACGCGCGTCCGCGTCAAGCGCGTTTGATTCTGGGTTAGCGATATTGTCCTGCGTTGGCAATGGCACGCCCGCTTCAAGATCACGCTCGCTCAGTGTGCTGCTGCCCTGCGTTCGTGCAGGCGCAAGGCGCTGGCCAACAGCCTGCTCTGCTGCATCGCCCACTTGTTGATCGGGCAAGCTGCCGGGGCTAGTGACTGCGAGTCTGTCTGCACTCGTATCGTCCAACTCGCCTTCGCGACGCGCACGCGGATCGGGACCGATCACGCCCATGCGACGCAGATACATTTGCTCCGGTGTTTCCTCCTGCCCAACTTGCTTGTCGAGTCGCACGCCGGATCCGTGTGGGATCGACGTGAGCGCCAGCGGAGTTTTGAACAGATCCTCCAGTAGTTGTTTCTTCACGAATGCCAGCTTCGCGGTTGCGCTTGCCTGATTCACTTGGTCAAGCAAGTCGCGCCCGTCGTACTCACCACGCGTGAGATTCAACGTCGTCTTGCCCGCACCCGGATACTGCCACGCATGCGTAACGCCTTCGACGTAGTAGGTCACGCCTTTGCCGTTCTTGCGCGCTTCGTGCAGCTTATGCCCGATGCGGATCTTCGGCAGCAGGCGAGACGTCGTGAGCGTGCCTGACAATTCAAACGGCACCACCGCGTACCAGTCATACAGAAGCTCTAGCCACCGCGACACATGCACGATCCAATTCTGATCGTCCAGCAACGAGAAGTACCGAGTGCTCTGCGAGAAGCGACGAAAACCATGTTTCTTCATCGACGCTACGTCGTAAATCGGTACGCCGCCCGGCACGCCTTGTGAGCGTGCCGCGCCCTGTTGAATCATAGACAGCACGTCCAAGCCCATGCCTGTGTTGCCCGCTGATTCCAGCAGCCAATAGTTGAACGTGGATTCAGGCGCACCGAGACTCATGGTGCGCGAAAACACGTCTCCGGGTTTGATGTTGTGCGTTCGTATCTGCTCCCAACTTCGCTTGCCTTTGTCAGTGCTTGGGAATGGACGTTCGCGCAGCGTGAGCGTGGCGCGTGGCGGATCCTCTAAAGAGAACGGTATGTCTTGATCGTCTGCGAGCGAGCAAAACATTTCGTTCAGCACGCCGTTGTTATATTCCTCCAAGATGCCCCAGAGGTCGCGGAACATGAACTGATCGGGACTGTAGATCGCAGGGTCGTTGATCTGCCCGCGCGTAGGCGCGTCAAACTCAAGATACAGAAGCGAGTGGAACGATCGCGCACCCAAACTTTTTGGCAACATCCACTGCGTCTCTGATAAGCCGCCATTGCCAAGCCACGCATTGATCAGCGTCCGCACCACAACGTCTGCCGTTAGCCCAACGCCTTTGTTCATCTTCTGCGCGGCGCTCAAAACATCGTACATGGCAGTTAGGGGCACCGCGCCGTTGCCCTCGTAAATGTTGATGTAGAACTGCGTATCCGTAAACACTTTCTGGAAGTCTCGCCCAGTGATCGTGTACGTGACGCTGCGCGCACCAAGGTTGTCGCGCTTAAGATCCTCAGTGAACGTGTCGATCAACCCGAACAGCACGTCTGTTGGCTTGCCGCCTGTGAGCGTGACGATGCGCACCCAAACGTCTTCAGGCTGCTCCCAAAGCGTTTCAAGCAAGTCCGTACCGACAATGGACGGCTTGACGGTCAGCGTCCATTGCCCTCCCGCCCCGAACGAAGTCGACGTCTGAAAACCAACGATCCGAAACGGGCTCTTCTCGGCAGTGTTTGGCGTGTCGGATACAGCGCCGTCAAACCCTTGATCGGAGTGAAACGATGCGAACACACGAGTGTGCGTGAAGCTGGCTTCGCCGTCGCGCGTACCTGAATCGAAGATGCCACCGGAGATAACGCTCAGTGCGCCACCTACAAGCGACGCGAGGCTCACGCCCCGACCCCAAGTTCGTACAGAGGACGCGTGCCACCGCGTTCAGGTAGGCGCATGACACCGTTGAACGCGCCCACGCCGCCGTAGGTAGGATCAGGGACGGACAAAGGCCCACCGCCTGTGCCGGGGGTTCCGCCTGGAACGGCTGGTCCTGTTGCTGCGCCTCTGAAGTTGAAAACTGTCATTACCTTGTCCAGCATTGCCTTAAAGTCTTCACCCATTAGCTTGAATACCGGACCCCATTCTATGCCAGACAGTGCTTCGCTAACCGCCTTCGCAACATCCGCTCCGATGTTAAGTAGCCCACTAAACATCGACTTTATGTCCGACCCGATCAAAGTGAGAACCGCTTCCGGCCCCTTTGTGAAGGCGTCGCCGTACTCGTTCACTTTCTTTGCGCCCGCGTCTGCGATAGGCGCTGCGTACTTCGCAGCTTTGATGCCGAGTGCAGTTTCTGTTTCCTTCACGGCAAACATATCACCGGCTACTTTGTAGCCCGCACTAACCTCCTTCTGTTCTATGCCCGCTTTGGTCGAAGCCCAACCAGGCTTGTACTTATTAAGCTCGCCGCCAACGTAATCGTATCCGGCTTCAGAATCGGGCTTCAACTTATCAGGCACAGTGCCTTGCGCCATCGACAGCGCTTCACGATCCGACAAGTCAGGCATCCATTGTTTGAATGCCATCGCGCGACCTTCGGCGGTGCCGCCGCGCGCGTTTACCTCCTTCATAATTTCCCCAAGGTACTTCTCGGGATTCTCTTGCAGGTCCATCGCTGCTTCGTACGGCGACTTGCCGCTCTTCATCGCTGTGTTCATCGCCAGTGCCGCCATGAAGCCTTGCTGCCCGCCAACACCGCGCAGCGTGTCCATCGCCGTCTTCGCCATGTGCTCGACTGGCTCGCCCTGCATGCCAGTTACAGCGCCCATTATGCGCATCGCATTAGACATGCCTTCAGGGTCGATCTGCATGCCCTTCGTGCGAAGCTCCGTGATGCCGCTCGCTATGCGATCCACCAAGTCGGGCAACTTCGACTTCCGCATGCCGGTGTCGAGCGCCACCGTGATCGCGGTAGTCAGCACGTTTTCGGATAGGGCAGCGCTGCCGCCTGCGGTTTCCATTGCGCCGAACAGCGGCGCGGACTTGATCCCGGTGGCTCGCTCAAGCAACGTCGATCGCATGATCTGATCCGGCAACCGCGCATCGTCGCCACGCATGCCGGATTCGCGCGCGACGGATGCGGCCATGCCAACGGCTTCGCTTGGGCCGATACCAAGCCTGGCCATGCCCGGATATTGCCCGCCGGTCATTCCGGTTTGTGCGAACACGCCCGCGCGTGCTGCGTCAATGGCTGCTGCTTTTTCTGCCAGCGAAGCCGCGTGATCGATCGCCGCGCCAAGCGCCTCCCCCACAAACGGGATCAGCCCGCGCGCGAGCCCAGACACCAGCCCACTGCCCGACGCGGCGGCAGTGCCCGCGTGCGCAGCCCGTTGGCCAACGAACGTACCAAGCGCGGTCGCGCCCGTGCGGTTCAGGAAACTTGGTTCCTTCTCCTGCTTACGCCCGTGCACGCGATCCATAGCGCGGTCTACCCGCCGCCCAAACCCGCCGCCCCCGCCGCCCCCGCCGCCACCAGGCGCTGTACCGCCCCCGCCGCCACCAGGCGCTGTACCGCCCCCGCCAGCGGGCGCTGTGCCTCCACCGCCCCCACCGTCGCCCCCACCGCCGCCAGCGGGCGCTGCGCCGCCAGTGCGCCCTTGCAGCTTGGCGATCCTCTCCAGTTCCATGCGAAGGCGCGTGGTCGTCTTCAGCAGCTTTTCCTGTGCCACCAATTGCGCACGCACGGACGCTGGGGCAAAGGCGCGGTCGAACGTCGCACGCAGCCCTTTGAGCGCGCGGTCGTCAACAGCGATCTCAAGGGTAGTGCGGTTCTTGTCAGTCATCAGACGATCCCGGCGAGAAAGCTCGCGTCAAAAGGTTCGCTTGATTCGTCTGTGGCCGCAAGCTCTACGGCGTCCCATTCAGGGTCGCCAGTCAGCAACGGCGTATCCGCGTTCGCAGCCGCTTCCGCACTGCGGTCCAACACACCGCCCGCGCCCGTTCGCTTTTCACTAGCAGCCGCCGCCACAAACGCGCGTTGCATTTCCGCTTGGCTGGCGCGAGTCGCCTGGAACAGCAGAACCTGTTCAGCTAGATCGCGCGGTGAACTCTGCAAGAACCTCGGATCGTTCGACGGCAGGTTGAACGTCGCCATCCACGCCCCCGTCAGCATCAGAAGCGGGTCCGTTTTCATTCGCTCCATCAGTTGCGGAATCGTCTGGAGTGTATCCGAGAAAGGTACTCTCGTACGCCCTCCCCAATGCGTACAATTTGAACAAAGGTTCGTAATGGAACAGGTCAATGCCGTTGTTCGATTCACGCCACCATGCCGGTGCGGACGCGCCGTCGATCGTGATCGACAGGTACGCCAGAGCGTCCGCGATGTTCGTGCCCGTGCTGTCGACGTGTTCCAACTCTTGCAGATACCGTGAGCGCAGCGCCGCAATGTCAATGCGGTCGCCCATGCTGGGCACCTTGAATTGAAACTTCCCTTCGTACTTCTTACCGCTGACAGCGGTAACATCGAGCACAAGCGTCGTCTTCGGGCTGAGTGATATTTCAGCAGCGGGCTTCGCGACTACGCGCGTCACTGCGGCTGCCCCCTTGCGGGGCGATACTGGATCCATAACCAACTCCTATTCCACGAGTGCTAACGCACCGTCGCCATGACGGATACGAATCAGGCTTCGGATTCGTCAGTGATCTTGATCGCCACGAAGTCGCAGTCCACAAGCACGATACCGCGTGCGCCGATTTGCACCGTGTACCGCTGCGCCTTCACGCGCACCAACGTAGCGATCACAAGGCCGGTCGTGTCTTCGACCGACGCCGACAACTCAGGCGCATTCAGGATGCTCTTAAGCTGTGGGAAGATCAGGATGCCGTCGCGTTTCTTGATCGACTGATTCAGCACGCGCACATGCTGTGCAGTGAACGTCACGCGATACGCCGTAGCGACGTGTTCCGCGACTTCCAACTGGTCAAGAACCTCCACAGGATCCTGCGTGATCTCTTCCGAAAAAGAGACGCTGGTACAGTACGCGAATGTCTTGCCCTCAAACAGCAGCTTTACGCGTGCGCCTGAGACTACGTTGCCGAGTTTGCCGCCTGGAATTGCGCCCATGTCAGTTCTCCAATATCCGCTTCGGTTACGCTGCCGATGAAGTGGTCAACGGCGCAAGGTGGACTGTGATCGGGATGAAGTTGATCGGGTTCACCGTGGCAACCTCGATCGAGACGGGGAACACGTCGCCTATCTGGTCAACGGTCAACGCCCGGAAGGCAACGATGATCTCTTCTGCGACCATCGCCTCTGCCACACCAAGCGCCAACGACTTGATCGCACCCGCCGACTTGCCCAAGCCGCGCTGTCCGATCTTCAGTTCCAACGCCGTGCGGAACCGATACACGAACGTGATGAGTGATTCGTTAGACGACATTTCAGTGAACACCAAGTTGTCGTCTGCAAGGTGTGTCGTGATGGATCGCACCCACCGCACACCAACGCCGTCGACCTTTTCCAGCATCATTAGACCGCGATCGATCAACGCGCTGGCGTCGTTTTCGATCGTCCATGAAGCGTCTTGCCGAATGTCGCTCACCAAGATCGTCTTGCGCGTCAGAGGCTCCGCAATCTGCGCGCCAGCCTTCATGCCCGCCGCCATCGCAGCCAGCATGAACGGCGGATACCAAGTTGCAACGCCTTCGGCTGGCGAGAACTTCTGAATCTCTTGCGACACAGCGCAAACGTGGCGGCTGTTCAGAGCCTGTATCTGAGTCTGAATGTTCGCGCGAGTTTCGCCGCGACCAAGCGCAGTGCCAATGCCCACGATGCCGAACGCTTCAGACTTCAGGCGACCGTTTTTTGCGATCAAGTGCGTGAGCACGAGGTTGTGCACCGCAGGGTCTTCGGTCAACGGCACGATGATGTTGTACCGGCGCTTCTCTAGCAGAGCCAGCGCAGCAGCCCATTCGTTGATCGTCGTCACGCCCTCGCTACCGCCCGTCAAGTACACAGGCGCTACGGTGTTGGCAGGCGGCAACTTGCCACCAGTCGCACGCGCGAACTGGACGTACAGACTGACGCTGTTCAACACAGGTGCCATCAGGTCCGCGTACAGATCCGCCACAACCGACAGTACGGATACTGCTGGGCGCGCAGCCGCCTGGTGATAGTCCAGATCGACCATCAGGAACGTGGTCGGGTTGCTCACGTTGCCGTTTGAAGTGAAGCCCGCAAGCGCGTTCAGACGGTCAACCGCACGCTGCACTGTCGAGAACTCTGCGTGGAGCGTGACGACAGCGTTGATCGCCACCGTCACCGTACGCGCACCAGGCACGTCGCCAAGCAACAGTGTAGTCAGTGCGCCGAACTGCGTTGCGCCCACAACAGGGATTGCAGCCGCAGCAAGGTCGATCACTTGCGACACCGCAGTGCCCGCCGCGTTAGTGCCAAGCGCGACGAAGTGTGTCGCAGAGTTTACGTCTACGCTAACGGTAGCCACACCCGATGCGGGCGTGTTCGTGGTGTCGAGCAAGCCACGCGTAAGCTGGCCGGGCGTGAGCACGAACAGCGACACCGTGACCGGATTGTCGCTGGCAGTCACCGTGCCGACGGCCACCGCCGACAAGCGCGCAGCAAGCACCTTGGCGAACACCACAGCGCCAACGACTACAACTACGCCGTTCAGAGACAGCACCTCAGACACGTACGCGTTGCCCGCCGTCAGCCCGTAGACCGTCAACGTCTGCGTCGTGTCGCCTGCGTTGCTGCTGGCCACTTGCACCACGCCGGGTGCGGGCATCGCTGCCGTGCGCTGCGCCACCAAGCCTGTCGCAGCCTTGGTAGCTGCGACAGTCAGCGCCGTGGCGGATACGGACGCCAGAGCCGTGCCGTAGCCCGCCGCTCCCGGCGCGTAGATGAGATCCATCACGGACACGCCGCCCACGTCGTCAAACACCTCGACATTATCTTCAAACACCACCGTGTACTTCTTGCCGACATTGCTGCCCGCCGCGACTTCGATGCTGATCTGATTCGTGAACAGCCCCCAGTCGCGGCTGGTGACGTCGAGCGCGTCCAGCACGTTGTCGTCAGCCAACGACACGCCCGCCTGCGTGGCAGGGTTGACCTTGACCAGTATCTCCGTCTGCGCGCCGCCAGGGATTGCCTGATCCGACGTGGGTTCAAAACCGAACAGCCCCGCCGTGCGCAAGTTGCCAGATCGGTATCTGTTCGACACCACGCCGGGGCGTGTCGCGTCTGCCAGCGATTCGTCCACAGTCAGCGGTGCACCGCCCTCTGCGGTGCCCAGATAGGCCACGATGCCAGCCGCAGCCGGGCTCACCGATGCAAGCGCGCTCGCGTCGATCTTACTGACCGCTTGCGGGATGTTGAGTCGACGCCCATTGAAGAAAATTGCTGTAGCCATTGATTACCTCGGTAACGCAAACCACACACGGTACAATTCGTCCCACGCACTCACGGACAACTTTTTGACACGCCCTGCACTGTGCCCGGCGACGAACGCCCGCACGATAGGGTTAGCAACACGCCCACGCCCCCATTGCCCGATCGTGACAAGGGACTCTTGCCGCACAGGCGTCTCTGCCATATCCGCGACCACGGCTGCTGCCGTGACGGGCGTCAATGCCTCTACGTCGACAGCACGGTCTGTGCTTGGCGTAGTGCTGCGTGTTCGTGTGTCAGCCATCATTCGTCCTCCGCGTTGAAGATCCTACCACGCAGTGCCCCACGAACACCACCCACCGCAATGTCTTCTGCGAAAAGACCGCCGATGCGGACGCGTGCCGGATCCACAGCCAGGACATTCGGTACAGACATGAGCGACTTCAGCGTTACACCCAAACGCCGCGTGAACATCGTCTCAGGCAGATACGTTTCTTGCGGGTTCAGATCGGATCCGTCGTAACGCGGATCGAGGATCCCGTACTCCGTCAGCGTGTGCAACGAACCAATCAAAATCGCCTTGGCTAGTTGATACATATACAGGCACACGTCCGGGTGTTCCGCGAACACGTAAATGCCGATCGTCTGCTCAAACATGCTGCCTACGTATTCCTTCGCAACAGCGTCTGGCTCATGCGGCGTCGTTTCGCCCAAGTAGTCCGCAAGCGCATCGTCGCTCTGCTTATCCGACTCCAGCACGACGGCGTAGCATGGGAAGTCGCTGCTCGACCTAGCGTATCCGAGTTTCGTGGATGGTGGTGAACGCTGAAACGACGTGACGTAGCTCTCGCGTTCTGCTTCGCCCACCATAGGATCGAAAAAGTGCGAAAAGAATCCTCGCAGCAGGCGCACGTTTTCTGGCGCGGCGAGACGGTCCACCTCTGTGCGCAGCAGCGAGATCAACACACGTTCCGGCATCACTACGCTGTAGCGACCGGGCGCAGTCGTGTACGTGCGATCGGGTGAGCCAGGCGGTTGCAGCGCCTCGCTTACGATGGTCCCAAAGTTTGCCGGTGACTTGCGGTTCGCTGTCACTAGGACTCCACCGTGCTCTTGAGAATGAACCCCGCGATCTTCTTGACGTGCTTGCGCGTCGCGCCTGCAAAGTCATGCCGCTTGATCCCCGGATGAAACCAGTGCTCGGGATGTTTGGTGTGCTCAGTGATCACGCGGAACGTCGAATACGAAGACTGCGTAGCTTTTTTGTACGTCTTCTGTTTTCGGATCATCCCCGTGTAGATGCTTGTGGCGTGCCACGGCTTCTTTAGCGTTTGCAACTCTGTGCGCGCAGACGCATTCGCGTGCGGGCTGTTCGCGGTCAAGCGCTCGCCCCACCGCGTCGTTGCGCCAGTGCGCGCAGCACGCGCGGGGCGCGACAGCGTAGGCGCGAGCTTCTTGGCAGCCGAGTAAATATCCGTGGGCATTGTGTTGCCTACGTTTTCACCACCCGTGCCGGGCGTGCCGTGGCGAAACGGAACGATCAGATACTTCCCATTCTTGCCCTGCTTCGCCTTCGGGCCATTCAACATCCACCCACGCATGTTGCCGCCCTTGAAACCCTGTTCGATAAGGTTTGGCAGCACGCCGTCAAGATGGATCCGCACAACGCCAAGACCCTCTTCCATCGACAGCTTGTCGATGTAGTCGCGTGCCGTCGAACGCAATTCCTTTTTCGCTTGCGACTTCCAGTAACCCATTGCGCTTGCGGCCAGCCCCTTCAGGATGTTCTTGCCGATACCTGCTGGTGGTAACGAAGCAAGCAACTCTGCCGCCGCACGCGGAAGGTTTGGCTTCGTGATGAATGTAGTCGCGCGTGGCATTACACCGCACCCGTCACAGGCAAGATACGTTCAGTCTGCGCAAGGAAGTCCAACTGCGCCGAACACTGCAACGGTAGTCCTACCGCGTCCACCGTGTCAGCGGCTACTAAATCAGAGCGCTGCGCGTGCGGGTGCGAAGTCACAACCCAGGCTGGATGAAAGTCATAATGGACGGATACCAACTGCCCGTCGCACACCAATCGTTCGCCAGCAGCAAGCCACACAATGTGCCCTTGTGCGTTCAGGGTCATGTGATAGCCAACCTCCAACGGCAACACTTGGCCGGTTGGATCAAGGTACAGAGCCTTGGTTAGCTTCGCTATCCGGTAGCGCGCTGAATCAGTCATGGCAGGCAGCGCGGCCCGCCGACCGCGACGATTGCCCTTCTTCAACAGTTCGTTGAAGTTCATCAGGTCGTCTACCATTTCGATGCTGTCCCGCCACGCGAGACGATATGCCTGCTGCGTGGTGACAGCGACTTCGCCGCTAGTCCACAAACCGAATTTCTCGTACAGCCGCGTGGATTTTGAGAACGCGGCCATGTGCGCCTGGATCTCCAGAGGGTCCGTGTAAAAGTAACCGGATCCATCACATGCCGCGCACGCTGGGTTCGCTTGATCTGTTGACTCTTGCTGACACGGGCAGAGCATCGCCTTGCGCCACACCACACGCTTACCGTGCGCCAGCAAGAGTCGGTCAAACTCGACTGTCCGAAAGTTTGTACGCAGGCGTCCAGCCCCAAGCGATTCGTTGTAATCCGCTAGAGGGTCAACGTCACCAGCGGTGCCGTCGATCTGATTGCGGGTAATACGCTGCGGTTGGCGAGGCACGTTTGGATCAGCAGTACGCGCGGCCACGTTAGGCGGCGGCGGTCTGTATCCGGCACCAAGTTTGTTGACGGGCTCTGTCACCCCACCACCATGCGCTGCCCTTTATAGTACCTACGCAACACCGGAATTTGCAGCTTGATCTGTTTGAGGTACTGCAAGACGCGCGCCCCGTAACCTGAGTTTGTGGCACTCGACGTCGTGCCTATGGACTGCGACAGCCCGTCAAGCGATAGGCTGAGAGTTGCGATACCAGCGCCAGCGATCAAGTCACCGAAAATGTTGAACGGGCCAAAGGATGCGAACATGCCGATCACGTCCACGATATTGCGAGGCACTTTACCCAACGCAAACCCAGCGGTGTACGACACTTGGAAAAGCTGCGGCAGATACGGCAGACCGCCGTACAACGCTGGCAAGAAACCGCCGCCCGTACCGATCAACACCTCGCTCAGTGTGCCCGCCGTGGGCACAACTTGTATGTGCCCCTCTGCTGCGTTCACTCGCAGCCATTCGTTAGGCCACACGATCACGTTCTGGCCAGACGGATACTGCACGCGAAACTCTTCCACGCTAAGTACCGGCGCGTTGTCGAGTTTCAGAAACGCGTACGCGCCAAAATCGGCGCGGTAGTAGTCGTGGTTTTCGACAAACACGGTAGGCAGGATAGGTATATCCAGTTCGTGTTCTAGCCACCGAATTGCGGTCAGGATGTAGTGCGCGAACGTCGCGTCCGAAAGTTCATTCCCACGATCGTCTCGCGTGTTGACTCCGAAAAGGTAGCGGGCTTTCAGTTGCGCGACAGTGAGCAAGTCGCGGATCGCTAGCCCCGTGCCCTCAATCTCCACGCTCGGTTGCGTAAGTTCGCACTGCCCACCGATCACGCCCATGTAACGGAAGCGATAGAAGTACGACGGATCGCCACGCCGATCGAAATACTCCATGCTCGGCTTGCTCGCCTCAAGTCGTACCCGCTCGCTTGGCGAAGTGACTTCGACGTACGCGATGCCGCCGTCTGTAGACCGCTCCACGATCAAGTGCGTGTATCCGGCACGAATGACTTGCGCCACGTTGTCGTCAGTGGTCGTGAGTCTGATCACCGTGCCGAAACGCTCGGCATTGATGCTCGGGTTTGCGCCTTCCGCAAGCGACACTTGCAGTTGATTGCTCACGGCACTTCCGCCAATCCGTTGCGCGGATCCAACCCCAATTGCAGGTTGCGCTTCACGCCGCTCTTAACAGATTGAAACTTTTCGATGCGCTGTCGCTGCGTCGTATTGCGAGGCAACTTGTCGATTGCGCGGTACGCTAAATCCTCTGCGCGTTGATCGTGAAAGCCATCCTGCACAGCCCTAATCGTGGCATCGGATACAGCGAGTGACGCCCCAACAGCGTCGACCTTGCGTTCAACGGATGCCGAAGACGCTGTGATCAACTTCGACGTGTCGGCGCGATACGAGGCATGCGACAGTTGGTGCTCGTCATGCGCGGCCATATCCGTTTTGGTCGCCAGCGACGTAGCATATACCAGCGCAGCGATCACGATCGACACAACAGCCGTCAACGCCTTCCACGCGGTAGACCAGGACAAACTAACCCCGGTGCTATCGACGTTGACAGCCCGCCGCTTGGCGGGGCTGTCAGGCGGATATGATTCGTGCGCCGACACCAGCACCTCCGGTTTACGGATGCGAGATCCGTGTGATCACTACGGTCACAGTACCAGCGTTCGTGATGAGGCTAAGGCCATCCGTCGCGATGCTTTGCCCGCCGCGATTGCCCGTCGCATCAGGCCGCACCATGAATGTCAGCTTCTGACGCGGCACCTCTGCCAAGTCGACAGGCGTGCACGGCGCAGCAGCAACCGCCGCTGGCAACACGCCGAAAGCGCCTTGCCGGATCCACAGCAGAGCAGCCCCTGCGATAGTCTGCGTCGTGATCATGTACCTGCCCGGCACCAGCTTCGCGGGCAACGCCACAGCCACACCAGACCCGACAGCAGCCAGTACGACGCTCGGGCCAATGTGCTCTGCGTAGTAATGCCGTAGGTCGTCTGCGTGCGCGCTCACGACACCACCTCGACTGCGCCGTAGATCGCAGCATCCACGATCGGTCGCAGTTCATCGACCGACAACCTGCGTTGCGCGCTTGAAAGTTCGACGTTGTGCTGCGCTGCGACGCGAAGCATTTCAGCCTTGGTGACGATCGCTTGCAGGTCTGGCCCTTCCACCGCTTCTTCAGCAGCAGGCTCCGCTTCCACAGCGACCGGCGCAGCAGCGACGATCGGCTTGGCCGACTTGGTGGACGGCTTCGCCCACCCCTGCATCGTGAGCACCATCGCCGCGTGTTCATCGGCCATGTCGAACACGCCGTCTGCGTCACCGTCGTAACTGGCAGTACGTACGGATATTGCTGTACCCGCGTAAACTCGATTCTGAACGCGCATGATCAAACCTCACAAACAAGTTGGGGCGGCGAGCTTGCCGCCCGTCGCCCCAACTCTACACCACAAGCAGTGGTTACAGCGAACCAGCCGCGCGACCGATGTTTTTGATCACGAGGTTCTTGGCGGGCGTATACATTTTCACGCCTCCCATGAGGATCTGACTCCAACGAATCGACGTGTCGATCGCAGCCAGCGGGATGCGAGTCATGGGCAGAAGCTGCGCCCATGAGAAGCTGCGCTGATTCTGCATCAGCACGAATCCCTGCGACGTGCCGGGGATATCCGCGTTCAGGTCGGTGACAACCTGCGTTGCGCCCGTGCGCGCGATGCGAACCATCATGCGCGCCGTACCAGCCGCGCCGCCTGGGGTGCTGCGGTAGATTTCGTAGAACGTGGGAGCCTGCCCGTTGTCCTGAATCGTGAATGTCACGCCGTCGCCAGCGACCAACGCAACACCAGCAGATACGACCGGCGCGCTCAGACCGAAGCGGTTGCCCGCGACCACCTGATAGATGTACGTGCCTGCGTCACCCGCGATGAACTGCGAGGCAGGGTTCGCGCCAGCAGCCGGTGCGACGATGATCGACGGTGCGTTGGGGCGGCGATCGGTCTTGCCGACGCCGGTCGCGGGCACGTCTGGTCCTTCTTGGATGAAAACGTGATCGTGCAAGTTGATCTTGCCGTGTTGGCCTTGAAACGCCGTGACGGTCGCGCCAAGCACGCCTGGTGCGGGAGCAATCTGGAAGCGCTGCCGGTCGTACACTTGCTTGCTCAGATCCGAGAACGCGCCGGTCGAGAAGTACGCGTCCGTCGCCATGCCGAAGTTGTCGCGGATACGGAGCAGCATGTCGTTCAGGCGATCTTCGTTCAGCGATGCGCCGCGCAAGTCGACCACGTTGGCGGGTGCGCCGTCGCTGATCAGCTTGAAGAGCCCGTCGAACTGCTCGGGGATCATGGTGCTGTCACCGAAGAACAGCGCGTTCTCGCAGTTCTTCAGAAGCTCCATCGTCTTGTTCATCGTCTCAAGCGCAATGACAGATCCCGCGCTCGATCGGATAGTGTTCGCCTGCATCGTAACTCGCCCGGTTACGCCGAGATATTTTATTAACATCGTCACGCGTTGATAGGTCGAGTCCTCTTCTTCTGGAAGGTCTCCCTCTCCAACGAAGCCGAGATTGAAGCGCCGCGTGCCGCCCTTGCCGTACGAGATCAAGCGATTAAATTCTTCGACGGTGTTCGTTGCAGGAACCTTGGCGATGCTCTTGAAGAGCTTGATCTCGTCCATCTCGAAAGTCAGATTCTTCATCTGACTTTCAAGTGATTCCGTTCGCAAAGGAAATCCAACGCCAGCGGCGACGCCGGGATCGTTGACGTCCGATCCGGCGACAAGCGCCTTGCGCAGTTCCGCAACGTCGTCAGGGTTCGCGGTTCCGTATCCGCTGTAGTCTCGGTAGTCTTGGGCAGAAACAAAGTTGCCTAGCATTGGGATCTCCTATTTCGATCGTGTGAGTGGGTTGTCGCGGCTCAGTGGTAGGCGCGAGCAACAGCGCTCTCGCTTGGGTTCTTGGCGTGGAAGTCTTCGACGGCTTGCAGCACGGCGGGCGCGCATACGTTGCCGCCCTCCAGCAAGCCGATGGCTTCGACGGTGCGTTGACCTTCGATATGCCGAATCCCCTTTTCGAGATTCATGTAGGACATGGTGGAGAGGATCTCAGACTTGCTGAGTTTGGCACCACCACCGCGACCGGCTTCGCCGGGCATCGACTTGTGCAGCGCTGCTGCGCCGGTCACGCCGCGCGGCGCGTTGGGGGTGCGCTCCACAAGGTTCAGACGCGTCCCAAGCGCCTGCACCACAGCAGCGTTGCTCTTCAGCAGACTGCCCATTTGGTGCAACGCGCCTGCGAGTGCGCGGTTGACCGTCGCCTGCGAGCCGAAGCCCTTGCGCAACGAACCGTTCACCTTGTCGATCTGATCCGCAGTGCGCGCGGTGAACGATTCAAGGTATGCGCTGACGTCGATGGTATCCGCCAAGTCGGAGTCCGATCGGTACTCGTCCATCGACTTGCGCAGCGTGCGCTCCGACGCGGACTTCTTGGCCTTGCCGCGCATGCGACCACGCATGCCGCCCGACATTTCGCCGTCGCCGTCGTTGTCGTCGTCTTCGCCCTCTTCGTCGCCGTCAGGCTCTTCGTGATCCGCGAAGCCCAGCAGGCCGTCATTCATGGCACTGATCTGACTCGCGCTGAATCCGAGATCAGCGAGCTTGCCGATCATCAGGCGATCCAGAGCAACGTCACCCGGATACGAGCCGCGACCGCCGCCCTTCTTGCCGTCTTCATCAGTCGTACCAGAGTGCTCCACGCCGTTGCTGTCGCCCTTGATCAAGTCCACTGCGTCAGCAGCCTTGATCAGATCCTCAAGCGCAGAGTTCAAACCGTCCACGGTCACGTCGTTGTTCATCAGGTTTACCTTTCTACAGTTCAGTCGCGGGGTAATGTTTCGCTGCATATCCGACCACGCGTTCTGCGAGTCGTACGGAAAGTTTCGGGTGGACCATGCGGAGAAAATGCACGGCTGCGCTCTTGCGCATTTTGCGCTGCTTGCGCTTCTTGGGCATGCGCGGCCCAGCGTTCGCAATGCCCTCCAGCGCCTCTGGCTCCAGCGCCGCTGCGCTGCCTGCCTCGCCACTGGGCGTGCCTACCGACAGGCTCTTCGCCAGCACGTCCAGCGACGTCTGCGTGTTGACCGGGCAACGCGTGATTGCGACTTCGCGGACCACTGCCTTGCGAACCTTGCTCGGGTCGCGTGGGTCACGCTCGATAATGCCGCCCTCTACCGAGAAGCCGAGTCGACGCCCACTGCCGCCCTTCGCCAGACCCTCTGCAATGCCCCACAGCTTGTCGGCCCGTGGGTTGCTACCTTCCGGCAGTAGCTCGCCCTCTACGTACCAGCCCGCGTGCCCGTCCGCGAGTGTGTCGAGTCGCGCCGCAGTCGGATACCCGACAAGCGAGTCAGAATCGCCAGAGTGATTGTCGTTGAACCAACCCTTTGCGAGAAAGTGACTGAAGTCCAAACCCTTTTGGATCAGTGTCTCGCCTTGGCGATCCATGTGATCGGTCGAAACGTATCCGCCGATGAAACGGCCAGACCGTCCATCGATCTTGGACTTCGACAGCGCGTCACACTCAATCTCGAAAGCGAAGTTGGGCATAAAATCAAAAAGGGACACGCCTGCACTAGCGGTGCAAGCATGTCCCTCTCTCTGCAACGCAGAACGGACCAGCAACGCCATAATGGAACGGCGAACCGCGCACTGTCAAGTGCGCGTATCGCAATAGGCGAGAGTCGCGGCTACGTCCGCTCACGAATGACCAAACGCGGCGGCGCGGCCTTGCGAAGCGCAGTGGCAGTCATGCTGCCGATGATCACGCCGCGCTTGCAGCGCGCACAGTTGATCTCCACGTCGCCGCCCTTGTGCAACACCACAATGCGCGTTGCGAGCTTGACCTTATCCGAGTTGGCAACGACGTGGCCAATCGACGCTTGGCAGTGTGGGCACGTTGGCATGCTCAGACTTCAGGCAACACGACACCCAGCACTTGCCCGTAGTGCATCACGTCGTGCGGCATGGGCACGTCGTGCGTGATGCACGCGCGTATCGTGCACAGCCACATGCGCTTGATCTCTGCTTGGCTGTGCTTCTTAACCAGTTCGATCTGATTCACGCCGTCAGTCAGAAACTCCAACGCCTTGCGCGCAACGTGCGCGTTGGGCTGATCGCAGAAATATCCGACGTCCAGCTTCGTGCCGGGCTCCATGTAGTTCGTGCCCAGCGCGTCCAAAACATCCGTCGTCCTGCTCATCGCATCCCTCCAACGTGAACCACGAACCGCCTCGCGTATCGCGCCGACTTGGCAACCAGTTCTTGCGCGTAGTGCACCGATTCATCCAGCATGCGATCCGCAAGCGGATCATCGTTTTTATTCAGCGTGGACGTTGTGCGTGCGCTGGCAACGCTCGCAGCCACGAAGTCATAATCCGTTGTCTCGGGCTGCGCGTTCTGCGCGATGTTCAGGAACGCTTCGACGGCAGTCATTTTCGCACGGCTCTGCATCAGTTGCGAACGCTCTGCATTGCACGGCGATTCCATACTGTACTCGCCCGTCTGCACGGTCACTTTCTTGCCCTTCTTTTTGCCTGCCACCGGGATCGTGATCTCTTCTGTAATGGGGATATCGACTGAGGTAGTGAAGCGCTTCACTTCAACCAAGAAGCGGCGGTCCTGCATCATCTTTCGCTCAAACGGCGAGAGGTGCTGCTGAATGATAGTGTTCACCACGTCGCTCTGTTGCACCGCTTCAGGTGGGATATACATGCGTTTGAGTTGCTGAAGGATGCGATTCCTAGTGGCACCATCGCCCGCCGCAGCAATCGCTTTCAAGCGTTCGCGCTCTTCCGGGTCGCCCCAGTAGCCGTGCGCTTTCAGATCAGCAAGCGTCGACTCTTGCAGACCCTGTATCCGCTCAAGTGAGCGCTTCGCAAAGTACGCCTCGATCAGTTGGTCCGGTGCGCCTTCGCCAAGTTCATCTAACTTCTTGCGGTCGCCTGGGTCCAACGTGTCGAGTGCATCGTTGATCGCGGCAAGCGCCGTCGTGTGATCGTAGTCCTTGATCGACGCGCCTTTTTTCTCTTCGTTGGCGCGAATGATTGCGTCGATCTTGTCTACGATCGGCTTGGCTTCACGCGACGTCGCAGCGGGCAACATGCGCGCGGCGCGCGTGATGCGCTGCCACTCATCTAGCGGCGAGAAAAGAGAGTCGTACATCGCCAAGTGCGCAGCGGGCCAATTCAAACCTACGTTCGCTGCATCCGACGCGCACATGAATTGCGTGTTGTTGAACACGTACTGCTGTTTATCCGACAGCGGCACAGTAGCCACCCAATACGGCTTCAGCAGACCGCGCAGTTCCGATTCATGGCCTTTCATCGTCGTGCCGCTAGAGGTGCGGATAAGGCGCTCCAAGTCCTTCACACGTTTGCTAGTCTTCGCATCCAACGCGCTTTCGTAAACGTAGTTGGGCACCACAGTACCCTTCGGGCCAGCAACGCCCATAACACGCATGGGCACCTCCAACTCAAACGACTCTTTTTTACCCTTCGCCTTGTCGTGCTTGAGATCCAACACAACGTCCGTGCGGAACGCTGCCGCAATGTTCTTGCGTTCGCTGCGGCCCCACCCCTCGGCAATGACACCAAGTCCAGGCGGCTTGCCGGTGGTGCCGTACAGCGTGCGGTGCACGAACATGCTCACGCCAGTGTCCTTGCCGAACTTGTCCTGCTTGTGCCGGAAGATTTCGCTGTTCAGGTTGCGCTCACCCAGCGTCGCGCCCTTGCCCATGTACGTCACAAAGTATTTTTTCGGCGTTTGCTTGCGGTCGCCTTCGCCGGATACGTCCGCGTTGCCCAGCGCTTCGTTGACGTCTTGGAAACCCATTTGCCGCAGCTTGGCTTCCATCGTGCGCATGGATGAACCAATGCGGTTGCCGAACAGAATGAACTGCGTGTCGTTGCCGCCAGCGCCCGTGTGCTTCGCCAAGTTGTTCTTGATCCAACCTTCCAACGCATCCGTCTTCGCGTTGTTATGCGTGACCACTGCGTCGTACTGCGCTCGCTCGTGCCTACGCTCAAGACCACGTTGGATCGTGTGCTTTTCGTGACCGACCTTGGGTGCTTGATTACGAACGCCCTTGCCCTCATCCCACAGCTTAGGCTTCTTGCGTTCCTCGCCAGTATCCGGGTTCCAAATCCTGTCGTTGTCTTCCGGGTGCTCAGTCCAACCGGCAGCCTTCAATTGCTTGACTGTTTTCTTGTCGTCGCTGTCGCCAACGTCTTCGCCCTCTTCGCCAGACGTGTCCATGCGCCCGGTGTGATCCCAGTCAGACGACGCATAGAACATGCCCTTGGCTTTGGCTGTCGAGTCGCGCACGAACAGCGTGCCGTTGGGAACAACGCCAATGTGTTCGTGCCCATGCTCGTCTGTGAACTTGTATGGGATCGGTTCGATCACGCCGCCAGTTTCCGCCTGCGTGCCGCGCGCGATCATGCCCTCGGGACCGTAGTCCTGATTCAGAACCTTATCCGTCCACTTCTGCCCAGTCACTGTGGTGTACGTGCGCTCCTTGATCTGCTTCAGAATCGTTGGGTCGATCTTCGTGCCTGCAAGTGTCGAGTAGTCTACGCCAAACAAACGCTCAGAGTATTTTTGCAGCGCCTCAAAATATCCGCCGTGGATTTTCTCGTCAGCCACGTCCTGAATAGACGGCCACTTGCCGTTCCACCCAGTTTTCTTGTCCATGATTTCTTCATAGCTGGGCAACTTGAATGTGCGCGGCACTGTGGTGATCGTCACCTCACCGCGCTTATTCGTGAGCGCAACGGACGCGTCGTATTGCAATTCCTCGCTTGCGTCTGGGGCTTTGTACGCCGCGCAGTTCGCGATGCCACGCGCGCGTGCAACAGACGCCTTCGCCTCTTCGCTCAGTAGCTCTGTTTCATCCAACCCAAGGCTCGCGCTCGATTCAAGCGAGGTGCGATCCTCGTCTGACATTTGCGCCATCGCAGCGCGGTACATCACCGCCTGCATGCCGGTCATGTGCGCGGGCTGGTTTTCGTCCAGCAACACCGCTGGCATGTTCTGGCCTTTGACGTCCGTGGTGTTTTTCACGTCGAAGTATTGAAACAGATAGCGTGCCAGCTTGCCCGCACGCATCGGATTCAAATCCAACTTGCGCGGATTCTTCACGCCCAACGCACGCTGCGTTGCACTCGCGACCAGATACTCGTTTTCAAACTGATCTTCGGTGCCGAGATCAACAGCGCCCGCCGTGATCAGACGCAGCAAGCGAGGCACCGTGTGCAGCGTGTTATTGACCGGCGTGCCTGTCATAGCCAGGAACAGCTTCATGTGCGGGTTCCACCGCTCGACAGCTTTAGATACTTCGTTGTCGTTGGCGATCTTGTGCGCTTCGTCAACCACCATGCCGTCGAACAGACCCGTCGCGAGCAACGCTTCAGAGTGATCTCTGAAATACTCGTACGGGCAAACCAGTTCGTTGTTTGTGTCGTTGAACGGATCCCACATACCAGGACGCTTCTCTATTTGATCCTTCCAATGCTGAATCACTTTCTTGCGGAACGCCTCGTCAGTGTCCTTTGCACCGCGCGGCGGCAGCTTGGGTAGCTGCTGTGCGCCTGCAAGCGTCGCTGCGCCTGCAAGCGTAGGAACGTATCCGGCCCGTTGCTTGAATTCTTGAAACCAGTTCTCGGCAGTGTTCAGCGGCACTACAATGATCGTTTTCTTCGACGTGCGGTTGGGGTGCGGTGCTCCGTTGCCGTCCACCAAGTTGCGCATCATTGCGGACGCCATGATCGCAAGACCCGTCTTGCCTGTACCCATGAAGTGCGCAGCCATCATGCGCCCGCCGTTGTTTGCCAGTTTCTGCAAGGCTGTTATCCGGTGCTCGCCCGGCTGGAACCCGTCGTCGTCTGCGCGCATGCCGCGCAGCAGCCCGTCTGGGTTGATGTTGCCGTTAGGCTGGATGAAGTCCTCCGTCTTCGCGATGTTCTTGCGCCCGACTTGCTCGGACACACTGCGTTCAGCGACCATCGCGATATCGAGCATCGCCCGCACGCGATCCTCCATCATAAATCCGCCAAGTGCTTTTCGCAGTGCCGGTAGGTCGGATATGTTGATCCCGATCGGCGCGTCGTCTGCGTCCTGATCAGGATCGAGCGCGGGCTCGTACACGCCCTCCATTTGGAGGATGCGGTCACGCGTCATAGATCCGTCTTTAGGCAGCTTGATCCTGATTACGCCCGACCCTTCCTCGATAGCCGACCCTGTGACCACTTCGTCTGCGTACAGAAGTACGTGGCTCTGCAACGGCTCCACAAACCTACGCCGCACGTCCTTTTTGCCAGTCGCCGGAATGATGCCAGCTTCGCGCGGCGTCACTGCGTCAACGCGCAGCAGCACTTGTTTGATGCCCGCGCCTTGCCCTGCTTCGGGCATCACAGTCCAACCGTCCTTCGCTCGCTTGATCACGCGAGCAAGTATCCGCTTGTCGCTGCCGGGGTAAAGAATCCACCCGATCACACCGGGTTTGATCGGCACTTTCTTTTTTGCTTCGCCGCGACGATCGATCACACGCGGCAAACGGATCTCGTTATTCGCGTCGAGCAGTTCGTCAATGCGGATACTGGACTTGCCCAGTTGCCTTGCCCAGTAGTCGCCAACGACTTTCGGCGGTCCCTTGCCGTCCCACTCGACTTCGATATGCGCCAGACCGCGTTCCGCGCCTTGCTCTGCCTTGCCTGAAATAGACACCCATGTGCGGCGGGGCTCAGTGGCTTCTGCCGCCTTGCGCATCAGGTCAATCAAGTCGCCTGCGTTTTGAATGTCTACGCGCCCGCCTGGATTCAGCAGCGACGCCAACACAGGGTCCATGATCTGCCCACGCCCGTAGCGATGGTTCTCGGCAAGGATCGACGCGCCAGTGCAGCCGCCGATCTGCTTCGCCAACTTGTGCGGGTCAGTCGGCATATCCTCCGTCAACACGGTCCAACGCCAGTTGCCGTTGCCATCCGGCAACTTAATTTTGTCGCCAGTCGCAAACGCGTTCGACGCGTTCACCCAAATTTTGGTCCACGTTCCATCAGGGTTGCGTTGCTCGTACAACTTCGCCGTCAGCACGGGCTCATGCTTCCCCGTGACCGGATCATAGAACGTCTGCGCCATGCTCTTGCCGTCGACAGTCTCGCGCGCCTGCATCGTCTGTCGTTCAGGCGGCGCTAGTCGGATACCGTTGAATTTGAACGTGCCCGACTTCGCCATAAACTCTTCGGGCGAAATTTCGACAGGCGTCCATTCGTGGCGCTCTTGGATCGCATCCTCGCCCTTCGCGTGCAGCTTCGCCACGCGTCTGCGCTCAAACTCTAACGTGCCTGGTATCTTCGCGCGCCCTTCCGGCGTGAGGTGCAAGCCAGCAGCCATTTGCTCATCAGTCGCGTTGCCGAGATTGCCGCCTAGCGCATTGAAAATCTTGCGCCCAAGGTTCGTTTTTCCGCCCTCCCAGAGTTTGCCTTTTTTGTCGTACAGCTTCGTGTACGCAGCAATCGGATCGTCGCCCAACTCCGCGACGAACTTCTCGATCTTCGCGTCGCCCTGTCCGAGAAACAGAGTCGCCTGATCGGAGTCCAGCAGGTTGCCTTTTTCGTCGTAGATTTCCTTCATGTACTCGCGCGATCGAAACTTATTGAAGAGGCTGCCCTCGTAACGAGGCAACTGCGTCACTGGGTCGATCGTCGCGGGCATGCGGTCCCAGCCAGCCTCTTCGTCCTTGCTGGCAGGCCCAACACGCATCATCACCGTGCGACCGTTGACGGTCATTGTGTAGAACTGATCTTTGTCGCTGTAGTATTGGCCCGCTGTAGATGCAGGTGATTCGTGCCTCGCACGATGCAGCAGCTTCGACACGGGCGTGACGGGCGCAGCGTTCCACCAGCGCAACTCTTCGTCCGGTGTCGCCAGCATTTCGGCCAACGGGCGCAACTCATGCAGCACGTTCTCGCGCATCCACTCGTAATGCTCGGGCGCGACCATCGCAAGTTCCTTCGGGTGCGTGTGCGCGCACGCAAAGG
>Ga0307377_10000986_pt1 | contig 37751 bp, 34 predicted proteins | sample TR3MG_FD_202535 | JGI IMG/M metagenome (GOLD analysis project Ga0307377, IMG submission 202535) | Soil microbial communities from Risofladan, Vaasa, Finland - TR-3 | ecosystem: Environmental > Terrestrial > Soil > Coastal area > Acid sulfate soil | place: Finland: Risofladan, Vaasa | collected... | reverse complement strand
GAGCCGCCATCGGATGAGCCCGTCAGGGCGAAAGGGAGCACGGCGACCGCTCGATGGTGGGGGCGCAGCCCGTGAGACGCGCAAGCGGCTCACCCAGAGGACGAAGCCGAAGGCTGAGGACTCTGGTACAGCGTAGCGCAATACATACCGCGTGCCGCGCGGCACAACACAGGCTCCTCTTCCGGTTGCCCTCGGCAGCCGGAAGAGGATGGGGGAGCCGCCATCGGATGAGCCCGTCAGGGCGAAAGGGAGCACGGCGACCGCTCGATGGTGGGGGCGTAGCCCGTGAGACGCGCAAGCGGCTCACCCAGAGGACGAAGCCGAAGGCTGAGGACTCTGGTGCAGCGTAGCTTCAAGTTAAAAACGCCCGGCACACTGGAGATTCTCTGTGATCTGCTTTGCCAGGCTTGAGCTTCGAGCTGCAATATAGCTGAGATTGCTTTCTTTGGACTTCATCGCGCTCAGTACCCGCTTGAATTTGCCAAGGTCGTCAAAAATCTTGGCACGCATTTCAAAGAGGTTGGCAAGCGTCGCGAGGATTTCAACAGTAGGCGCATGGTTGATGGCAAAGGTGCTGACCGACTTGGCTTTCTTCGTGATATTTTTTTTATCCAGCAATTTGCCAGAGAGTAGACCTGCCCTGTTTCGGTACAGCACCATAAACACGGGCGTGGTTCCACCGGCGCGACCTCGCGATCCTGTTTTCCACCATCGAACGAGTATTTTGCCCGTTGAACCTGGCTGGGAATCGTTCAGCAGCTTGCCGTACTCGACAATGTTCTTGTCGATGACAGATAGACGATTTATCAGCTCGGCATTGAATGTCAGGACGAACCCGCTAACTTCATCGGCACATTCTTTCAAGTGCTCAACACCTGGATCGGCACCATACCCGCTTTCGGCAGTATGGCTTCTGACTTTGGCTTTTGGCTCCGTTAATTGCTTAGGTTGAGCTTTACGTTCAATTCCAGCGCTGAGTTTGGGCTTTTGGCTTCTGGCCTGCTCACTGAAAATGAGCTTGGGTTTGTCAGGTTTTTTCATGCTGGTTTTGGCTTTTGCGGGTTGTTTTTTTGAGGTGTGGCAATTCGATACTGAAACCTTCGGTTCACTTATTGATGTTATGTCGATAAGCATCCCGCCAATGGCTTGTGGAAATATATTCTGCATTATCCATTTATGAAATACAAGTGCGCTTATGTGTAATTTGTTTACGCTTCTGTTATTATTTATATATAATTGCATTGGGATAATCTTTAATACGTTATGCATTAACCATAACCCATTTCGGAATTGGGCTGTTTAATCCAGTAGTGGCGTTGCGAGAGGTTTTGTTTAATCGGGTAAATTACTTCTAAGGGGAGTTTTGTGATGGACATAAAGTTGCACGGTGCTATCGGTTTCGATATTGGACATTCCACAGTAAAGATTTCATGTTTCGCTGATGGTGTGAAGCACGACATCATCTTTCCTTCGGTGGCCACACCGGCATTCAATATTTCGGATGAAAATGAGCAACGACGAGCTATTGAAGAGACTGTGGTCATTAATGGAAAGCCATATTTTTTTGGCAAAACTGCGCTTATTCAAAGTGGGCTGTCCGGTTCCACCGGTTTGTCAGAAAGCTGGATTGACACACCTGAATATGAAGCTCTGATGCGGGGCGGGTTAAAGAAAATACGTGCGCTCGACATCAATCCAGATGAGTGCGTCATTGTTATGGGATTACCAACAAATCTGCATTCTCGACAAAAAGCTGCCTTGAAGCACATGGCTGCTGAATGCACCACCGGACGTGTCCTGGTCATGCCGCAGTCGCTTGCACCTTACCACGGCATGATGCTGGATGAAGTCGGCAATCCTTCGTCACGGCATAGCATGGAGTCAGAGGCCTGGGCTGTGGTTGAGGTCGGCTATTTTACAACCGACATTATGCTGATGCAGGCGGGCGGGACGTGGGTGGAGAAAGCGGCTGGTTCTAGTCGTGGAGTCGCTTTGGCGGCTGACGCACTGATGCGCTCGATGAGCGAAAAGGATGTCACGGTGGATCTGAATGAGGCCGAGGAGGCTCTTCAAACGAAGACCATCAAGTATTTCGGAGAAAACCTGGATGTGTCCAAAGAGGTTGAGCTTGCAACAAGTTCAATCGTTGCTGATGTTCTGGATACCTCAAAGAAGTTAATAGAACCTCACGTCAGAAAACTGGATGGTGTGATCATTGCCGGTGGTGGCGCACCTTTGGTGTTTGATGAGATCAAGGCAAAGTGGCCGCACGCGGTGCTGGCAGACAATCATCGGTTTTCGGTTTCCGAGGGGATGCGGCGGTATGCGCTGGTAACGCTTCGTTTGGATGCGATGAGTTCTTTTAGTCGCTAAGGAGCTTGACGTGGCTTGGGTTAGGGATGGTGATGCACCGGACGAGGTCAAGGTCAGCTTTGTGGTCAACAAGGCTGACCATCCTGAGTTGGTTGAATGGCTGTGGGGCTTACCGTTTCGCAAACAGTCTTCTGTGATCCGCGATGTTTTGAGCAATGCCGCCAAGATGGTTTCATCTGAGATTGTGCCAGCACGCCCAGCAGTTACGGGGAAACCGGCACAAAAAGAAGTGCGGTCAGTTCATTTGAATGAAACCCCACCGGGCAGCACTACCATGACAGAAGCAACCGCTGCCATTATCAGAACCATGAACCGGGATTTCTGATGCGCTTATTCATCGCATCCAGCCCTTCCCTTGCCCTCGATATTGCGGACGTGTTGCCGGGCATCCGGCAAGGCACTGATGATGACTACATTGAAATTGGCGACGATGTGGTGACCTGGTGCGATGGTCGTTTGTTGAAGCTTTGCGAACCAGATTTCTACGATAGCCGCTGGGCGAAGTGGGATGTAACAACGCTGCCCATCAAGGTGCCGTATGAAAAATGGCAACTTACGCCACAGGACGATCCAGTGATGAAAAAACGCCTTGCAACAATCGAAGCCTTCTTGAAAAAGGCTTCCGTGGTTGTGACTGCCAGCAATGCAGGGCAGATGCTAGTTGCTGAAGTTATTGATTACTTCGGATACCACGGCCAAGTGATGCGCTTGCTGTTAAAGGAGAAGCACCTTGCCTCTGTAGAAAAATTTGCGGCCTCGATGTCGATGAAGAATAACGCAAAGTGTCGGAATTTTTACCTCGAAGAATTGTGTAGATCGAGAGCTGATTGGTTGATTGGAAAAAATATGTCGCGAGCCGTTACCAAGCTGCTTGCGCATGACAAGCTAATTCCGATTGGACGCATTCAAACACCGATGCTTGCCTTGATTGTTCGTCGCGGTATGGACATTGAAAGCGAAACAGAGACGCCCGATAAATATAAATACTACGTGTACTACACGGAACGCACTCTGCTCCGCGAAATGCGGCGGTTTGTCAGATGCGGAACCAATGACATCAACGGCCTTAAAGCCAGGGGTTTTATCAAGGTTTACGGCAGAACGGATCCAATAAAAGACACTGCTCTTGGCCGATCACTGATTCTGGCATTACCTGAACAACTGACGAATATAACGGTCGCCACTGCATGGGAAGAAGCGCTGGCCCAAGTCGCGGCAGGGGATTACCCACCCGAAGAGTTTATGCGGCGGATCGATATTTTTATTGAGAAGCGGTTTGATGAAATAAAAGCCTTGTCCGGAAAAGTCATTATTTCTCCGGGTACACCGGTGCCTCAGTCCCATCAAAAAACGATGTCCTCGCCGCGCGCTCATACAGCAGACAAATCAGCAGCTTCACCGAGGGGTCAGCATGTTTCCAAACCTTCTCGTTAGGCGCGTATGCAGTCCACAACGGATCGTTGCGCATCGCCGCCAACGCATGCTGCATTTTCTCGTCTTTGGTGGGTTCAAAGATGAAGTCTTCTGGGAGCAGCGTACCGGCCAGCAAATAGACCTGACCAACGGACAGATTGAGATACTTGGCCGCGCTCACAAGGTGAGCTCTATCCATCTTCTCTGTCGGGCGTTCGCCGCGTGCCAGAGCCATCAAATACGGGTAAGAAATATCAAGCTTGCCGGCAAGCTCCGGCAGCGATTCGTTGTTCGCGGCAGCTTGCTCCCAGAGTTTCGACATCAGCGCGCTGGGAGCCTTTTCTTTGCTGACCGGCGCGGCGTGATGAACGTTTCGTTTTCGCGAAATCCCTGCTTGTTTGGAAGCAACCACTGGCTTGGCAGTTTTTTTCTTTTGTGGGCTTGTACTTTTTTTGGCACTGGAGCTAGTCATGAACACACCTTTTGAAGCTAGGGCACCTTAGCAGGTTTGCTTGGTGACAATTCTTTAGTTGCTTTTTAATGCCTTACTGCGATGTTGTCAATATTATAACTCAAGGAGCTAATTATGCTGTCCGCTGATTCACGTAATCATTCGATAGGTTTCAAGTTTGTGAACGAAATGCTGAACATCAGCTATTTGTCAGGGTGGGTAAGAAAACCCTCAAAAGAGGGATTTTTGTTGCAGCAAACCAATAGTCTGGCGCACGCCATTTACATCACAGTTGATCCTGGCACACGCATTCCGAAAGAAACCACCCCAGTCACAGTTGTTTGCCATGCCTATGGCAGAAAAAGAGACAACGGTAAAAGCGTTGTTGAACTGATCGCCATCGACATCAAGAAGCCATCGTCTCGATCGATGCCAATTGAATTGGTGTGGAATAGCTCTTTGGCCGAGGGCGTGGCCACCGATGCGTTTCAGCCATTCAAATCCGACGGATCCTTCAAGGGCATGATCGCTGAGCAGATCGACGATTCTGAGACTAGTGAAATCGCGGACATCTTGAGGGTTCTCGAAGCAACCAAGGGGAGGCTCAACACAAAGCTGGGGGAAAATGCCAATGTGGTGACGCTGGCCGGTTTCGTTGAAGGTGCGGCCATTGTGCGTGCCACTCACCACGGCGGCAAGGAACAACAAGCCTACATCTCGGTGCTGCTACGTCAGCATCGGGATGCGTCTCTTGCGATCCCGATCAGGGTGTATGAAAAACCTGAAATGCTAGCCGGGATTCTGCGCACCATTCCAGTTGGCTATCCGGTTTCGATGGTTGGGCAGGTGAATATCAAGGTCATCCCAAACAATGAAAACATACAAGAGATCGCGGATTCCTTTTTGCATATCCGCACTCGCAGCTTGTCAGGGGTGACCAAAGGCGTAGAAATCAAACAGGAACCAGTATGGTGGGGCGAAATGGCGCAGCGCATTATGGCTGAGCGCAAAGATCGTCAAGAGAAGGCGGTGCGGCCTGCTATGCCCCCTATACAGGCAGCGTCATCTGCCCTAGTCGATAAAACGCTGTAGTTCATCCGAATAACACACCTATCTGCCAACAACAACTGGCATCGCGCCATACAGGTCGAAGGTGTCGAAGCGATCGAACATCACGGCTGGAAGTGGTGGAAAAAGCAGGATTGCGACCTTGAACAGTTGCGAATGGAGCTCGTCGATATCTGGCATTTCATTCTATCTGCTGCGTTGCAGCACAAACATGGCAACGTTGCGCTTGCCAAGATGGACATGATGGCGGAACTCAACCTGCATCAAAAGTCGGTTCAATTCGACAACCAATACTACGTGCTGGCCCAAATCAATCTGCTGGAAAAGCTCGACCTGCTGGTAGGCCTTGCCACTTCAAAACGAACTAACCTGGCGTTGTTTGAATCCCTGCTGTTGGACTGCAGGATGGACTGGGTGGAACTGTTCAAGCAGTATGTTGGCAAGAATGTGCTCAACGTCTTCCGCCAGGACCATGGTTACAAGGCTGGTTCATACATCAAGATATGGGACGGTCGCGAGGATAACGAACACTTGGTGGAGGTGTTGGAACTGGTTGACTTGGGTTCAGGCAATGCTCGTGATGAGCTTTACCAATCCCTCAAGGCGAGATACCTGCTGGTGCAGGAAGTTCAATAAACGCTATGGAAATTTGGTTTCGAGGCGGTGATTCTTGATACATCCCACTTGCCAACAAGCACAATATCTACAACAATCTGCGTCGGTACTTCAACCACAACCATAGGGAGCAATAGCAAATGAACCGTAAAGAACTGATTGACGCACTGGCAAGCAAGACGGGCAGCAGCAAGGTTGATGCCGACCGCAATATCGCCGCATTGATTGACGTCATTACCGCCACACTGAAAAAAGGTGACAGCATTGCGCTGGTTGGCTTTGGCACATTCGAAGTGCGCAAGCGTGCTGCACGTAACGGCCGCAACCCTGCCACCGGCGCTGCCATCAAGATCAAGGCTTCCAAGGCTCCTGCATTTAAGGCTGGCGCGACATTAAAAGCAGCAGTCAATGGTGGCAAGAAGTAATTCTTGCCACCAGATTGGTATCGGGTAAGAGGCAGAGCCACCTCTGTCCTCACACACAACCTGGCGTGCGGTTCATTGAACACACTGGAGTCGGCGCATCGTATCGATGAGCGACACCAGCCCCTTCAGGATTTAACTGCGGCTGGTTACGAGATTACATCGCAAGCAACGCTTGATCAGCAACGGCACGAACCTCTTTTCTGCAGCCATGCCATTAAATAAAACCCCATGTCGATCGACATTCGCATACCTCCTTCAATACATTCAATTCAGTGACTGATGGTTTGGCCAGTGTGTGGGACGAAACTGCCATGGGTTTTCTTGTTGCGGCTTTTCAACTTGAGATTCGTACTCGATCTCAAAGAACAATTTCTCCCCCCAGCCCTCTCTAGAGTCTTTGCACTACGTGTCACGCCATCGGCACAGAACACCTCGAATGTATGACCTTCCGGCGGCGGTTGATCAAGCAATGATTTCCAAGGGTGGCAGGACACTCTGGTCTGATGGCTGCCGGGTATGACTTACGCAAAGCCATAATCAACGCCAAAATTACAAGGCTGGAAAACTTTCCCCGGAACGCATTGCCAGACTCGCAGGGGATAGCGGACAAAAGTGTTAGCGACTACAAAACAGTCGCATCCCGACCCATTTGAGACACTCGGCCCTCTCCATAGCTGCCCTTCATCTCTGTTTAAGCAAGTCCTCAAACTGTTTGATCGGCAAAGGGTTAGAAAATTAAAGTACGCCAGATTCTTGAATTCATCCGCTGCGGCTAGGCTCAAGGTAATGACGGTGATGGTTAGCTTACGGAAAAGCGAGCTGCCGATGCATCAGAACAACTTTTTAAAATGGCCCAAAAACGAGGAATCTCCTCGAGAGCCACTCCACCATTCGAGCCAGCTTTTGACATAAAAAACGCCCCGTTTTTCGGGGGCGTTGCCGTGGGCAAAATGAGGGATCAATCAATAGCGAGCATCGGAGGGTTTCGGGTCCTTTGGCCAATCCTTAATTTTGTCCGGAAAGTCTGGACGCGGCTGGTGACTAAAGTAGTCGGCTACATCGACTGATTCCTGGTCGGACAGACCACCTTGACCGAGTGGGAATTTACCGTGGAAGCCGACCGGCATGTTGCGCTTGACGAAGGCAGCGGCGGTGTAAGTCCGTGCCATGCCGGCGCCGATGTTAAACGACTCGTCACCCCACAGTGGCGGGTAAATAATGCCGCCGGCGGTGTTTCTCAGGCCCTCGCCTTGTTCGCCATGGCAGACCGCGCATTGCGCGGCGTAGATCTTCTTGCCATTGCGCGGATCAGGTTTGATCGAGCGGTCAATCTTGCCCACGCCACGGCCGGCGACCTTGTCTTCAGGCTTGGTTTCACCCTTCATCCAGTCGAAGTAGGCCACCATCGCTTTCATGTCGTCGGAATTCTTGGGCAGCGGCTTGCCGTTCATCGAACGCCGGAAGCAACCGTTGATGCGGTCCTCCATGGTGATGATCTTGCCAGCCCGCGCGCCATAGCTCGGGAAGAACGCGGATACCCCGACGAAAGGCGAGCCATCAGCCACGGTCCCGGCATTGAGGTGGCAGCTCGTGCAATTGAGCTGGTCGCCGACATGCTCGGGAAGCAAATCCCTAGTTTCGAGGTGCAAGCGCATGCCGCGCACCAGTTGCTGGGCATTTTTGGCCATCAGCATGTTGGCCAGACGCGGCGTTTCAAACTTGCTCGAATCGGTCGTCTTCGGATCAAGTTCGGCGCGCATCTTGGCCACCGAGTCCGCGTCGACCAAGGGTGCGCCATTGCCCCAGTTTGCCCGAACGAAACTGAGGATCTCGGCCAGCTCAGCATCCGTCAGTCGGGCAAAGGCCGGCATCGTGTACACGCGCGGATGTGTCGCCGTGGCAGCTGTCTGTCCGCCAGTCAGGATAATGTGCAGCAGTGTCGATGCATCCTTAGAACTGACGGTCGGATTGCCCACCAGCGGCGGAAAGACCTTGCTTACTCCACTGCCATCGGCGCGGTGACAGTCACCGCAGAACTGTATGTAACCCAGCCCGCCACGCGTGGTGAATAAGTCATTTGGCACTTTGGCGACCACTGTCTTCGGCGGAGGGGGGGCCGGCTTGTCGTGCGGACCCGCCGGCAAGGACTTCAGATAGCTGGCGATGGCCAACAAATCGTCATTATTGACATACTGCGTGCTGTGCATGATGACATCGGCCATATTACCCGACGCTGTCGCATAGCGGTTTTGACCAGTTTTCAGGAACAGCTTGGTGTCCTCAACCGTCCAGAGGTCACGCAGGCTCAAGGCGCGCCAAGATTCCACCGTCTCGCCGGCCAGGAAGAGGTCTCCATTGGAGCCCGACTCGCTCATTGCTTTTTCCTGGAATAGCAGGCCGCGCGGCGTATGGCAGGCACCGCAGTGCCCCAGTCCCTGCACCAGATAAGCGCCGCGGTTTAAGGTGGCATCCTGGCTACTGTTCGGTACGAAAGGCTTATCGTCCAGGAACAGCCAGTTCCAGATCGCCAGACCCCAGCGCATGTTGAACGGCCAGTGCATTTCTGACGGCTTGTTGATCAGCTTGACCGGCGCCAGACCCTGCATCAGGTAGCTGTAGAGCGTCTGCATGTCGTCAGCCGTCATCTTGGCATAGGAAGGATAAGGCATGGCCGGATAGAGATTTCGACCGTCCGCGGCGACACCCTTGCGCATGGCGCGGTCGAACTGTTCGAAGGTGTAATTGCCAATACCGGTTGCCTTGTCCGGAGTAATGTTCGTTGAATACAACTTGCCGAACGGCGTTTCCAGCGCACGCCCCCCGGCCATCGGCTTGCCTTCTTCCGCCGTGTGGCAAGCCACACAGTCTCCCAGCTGGGCCAGATAGCGACCACGTTCCACCGACTCATTGGCGGCCAACACCAAGCCACTTGCAGCGATGGCCAGAATGGCCAGAATGCTGCGCAAATAACGAATTTTCATGTTGCTCTCCCTGTTATTCATCACTGCCCCAGTCTAGGGAAAGTTATCCGGAATGGCTATTCGGACATCGGGCTAGCGCAATAGCCTAAATAGGTTAATGCTTAGTCCAGCCCGCTCGGGTCCGCCCGCAGGATAAGCCGTGCTAGCTCGGCGGCACTGCTCGTGCCGGTCTTTTCCATGACATGCTGGCGATGGACGTGCACTGTGTTGTCGCTGATATTTAGCAGGCGCGCCACTTCCTTGTTGGCCAGTCCCTGGGCGAGCAGTCGGGCGACTTCCCATTCGCGGACCGACAGACGGCCGAGCACGGCCTGCGTCTCCTGGTGGCGGCGCGTGGCGGCGTAGCGCTCTAGGCTCAATTGCACGGCGCGTTCGACGGTATCGAGGAACAACTGATCCTTGAACGGTTTCTGCAGGAAATCGAACGCGCCGGCCTTCATCGCCTGCACGGCCAGTTCGACATCGCCATGGCCGGTCATGAAGATAATGGGAAAGGACGAATCGGCTGCCTGCAAGCGGCGTTGCAACTCAAGGCCACTGACCCGCGGCATGCGGATATCGAGCACCAGGCAACCGCCTCCAAGCGGAAACGGTGGCTGAGCGGCAAGAAAAGCCTCGGCCGATTCGTGGCCGACAGCGTCCCAGCCCATCGATTCGAGCAAAAAAAGCAGCGAACGGCGAAAAGGCGCTTCGTCATCTACGACGTATATCACTGGCTGACCAACAGGTGAATTCATGTCTCTCCTCCATCCACCACGGGCATCGGCGCCAGCGGCAAACTGAACTGGAATACCATGCCAGATCCCTCGTCGGCAGTGTGCGCCTGCAACTCGCCACCATGTGCATCGATGATGGTCTTGCAGATCGACAGGCCAAGGCCGAGGCCATCAGGCTTGGTCGTAAAAAACGCTTCGAACAGGCGATTGCGCACGTCCGGCGCCAGACCAATGCCATAATCGCGCACCGCGACAGTACAACGTTCCGCCTCGCGAGTCAGCGACACGACTATCGGCTGTGTCGTACCAGCGGCCAGTTGGGCGTCCCAGGCATTCTTGAACAGATTGAGCAACACCTGCTGGATTTGCAACGGATCGACATCGACCCGCCTGCCGGCTTTATCCAGCGTGTCGTTCAGGACGAGTTCCGGTGCGCCAGCCAGCATCCCGCGCATTAGCCCCGCCGTGTCGCGAACCAGTGTGGCGATATCGCAGACTTCACGCACCCTGCTACGCTTTCTGGCAAAGGCACGAATACCACCAAGAATGCCCGCCGCGCGCTCCGATTCCTCGGCGATTTCCACTGCAGCCTGACGCAGCGCCTCCGGTGACAGTTGTCCACGGTCCTGTCGGCGCAAGAGGCTGCGTGCGTAGTTGCCGATGGTGGCCAGCGGCTGGTTCAACTCATGCGCCAATGTCCCGGACAACTCCCCCAGGACCGACAGGCGGGACAAATGATCCATCTGCTGCTGTCCGGACCGAACCCGCGCCTCCAGGTTACCTCGCTCGTCAAGCGCCAGGGTCAGTTCGCGAGTCCGCCGCTGCACGATCTGCTCAACATGCAAGGTATAGCCCCCCCAGGCTAGCAGAACCAATATCAAGCCCGCCAGCCATGGCCAATAACGCCGCAGTTGAGAATCCCAACTGGTTTCGCGCAGGAAAGCGTAGGGACCGATCTGCAACTCCTGGAACAATTCATGAACCGGGTGATAGTCTGCTGGAACGCTCCATGACTCGCCGTCTGCATCTGCTTTCAGGGATAGCAGGGCAAACAGCACTTTGCGCGACAACACTGCCGGCGTACCTTTTGCCGCAGCGAAGGCCCAGCCAGGATACAAACGTGACGACACCCGACAGGTCGAGTCGCTCGGGCGTGGAGATAGCACGCGCAACTCACCTGCCGGTAATACGCCATCCCGCTCAAGGCGTTCGAGCAGGCAAGCCCGCAGCACGCCGGCATCCGCCCGGCCGCTGCGCACGGACTCGACCACTCGCGCCATCGGAAAATCGGTGAATAATGGATTCACCCCGCCACGTTCCGGATCGATGCCCAGTCGCCGCAATTCTGCCCAAATCAACTGGTAGCCACCAAAAGCGTCGGGGGACACAGCGGCAAGGGTCTTCCCTCGCAGGTCGTCGAGCGACTGCAAATCCTTGCGTTGGTCAAGTACAACCACAGCAGAGCCGACCACCTGCCCGGGATCGTTTGAAGCTTCCGCCACCTGCGTGGCGATTCTGGTAATTCCGCTTTTCGCCTCCAAGACGACGTAATTGCCCGGATTGGTCACGACGAAATCCAGTTGCCTGGTATTCAACGCCGTAGCCATACCCACGAGATTGAAATGCTTCAGAACGATGCGCTTGCCAGGCAGTTTTTCCTCCAGCCCATGGATCAGAGATGACCAGTGGACATCCGCCGCCTCCTGCCCCTGCCAGGCCAGGATACCGATACGCACGTCTTCTCCGGCATGTGCCAAGCCGATTATCAGGCAACAGCAGAAGCCAAGTAATTTGAGAGTAAATTTTCCAATCTGGACTCCCATCGTGGCCATTCTAGCAATTCAGAGTGTTAATCTATTCCTAAAAAAGTGTCCATTTTGCATTTACAGGAGTTGCTCCTGATAATGTTGAACAAAGCCTGCATGGGTCGAGGACAGGGCAAAGCCGCCGGCATCTGATGAGTTACCCGCCGTTCGCGGTGCTCGGTTTTTTGCGTTTGCTACGGCAGCTTGTGGCACATAGTACGCGCTTGTTATTTTTACGCAAAGCTGACGCCCATATAATTGGCGCTTTGGCGAGCGGCAGCTTTGTATTACTTACCAGGGAGGCCGCAACGTGCCATTTGCAGTCGTTCAAGGGGTGTGCAAGTATGTGGGCGATAAGGTCGGCAACCGGCCAGTAGCGGTCAGTGGCGATCGGCTGTTTTCGGGTGCCGAATTTTGATGCCATGAAGTGCTATCTGATGGAAATGGACTAAACCGCTTCGCGGTAGGGGCGTTCCGATCTGCGTCTGCGGTTGATTTAAGTATGCAGGTGATTAATATATTGTTTCTCAAGTTGAGAAGTGAGGCAATCCGCACAGCACAACCGCTCTGGAGACTTTGACAGGACGCGAGCGCGAGGTCAGGAGTTTGGTAGTGGGCAAGGCCAACAAAATGATTTCCCGTGACTAGGTAATCAGTACAAGTCAACCAGGGGCGCCGCAATAAAACGACGGAAATGCTTGGCGTGCTTTCGACGGCTGGAGTAGCTCATCTGTTGATGGCAGCAAAATCGGGGGTATCTGGCTCACCTTAGAGAAGGTCTGATCAACTCCTTTTTCTCTAGTTCTAAAAATATTGTTCCTGAGGTCTGAAAGCGAAGGCGGGGCGATATTTATTACTGCTCATTCCAAAATCTTTGCATTTGAATGAACATGAATGATGCGGTCCAACTTATTAGCACAAGCCCTGTCAATACCTCCAAACCCGCCATAAATCGAAGATGTCCAATAGGAGTAATGTCGCCATAGCCAAGTGAAGTGTATGTTGCAAAGGAAAAGTATGCGCAGTCACGAAAGCTGCCCGAAAACTTTCCGATTAAAGTACCGTACTGGCTGTACGGAACAAGGAAATAATATCCAAAAGCAAAAATCATAACTTCTGACACATGCGCAATCAATGCGCCTATGACACCATACACAACAAGGAACCTTGAATGGATTTTCAGACTTCTTATGAGATTGGATAAACGTAAAAGCGCCTCATAGTGAAGGATGACCGACGCTATCACAAGCAGTATTGTTACGGGTAAAACGGTAAGCACGAGTTATTGGCCGGTTATCATAAAATTGTAATTTGGGTCGTGTAAGACGAGCCATACCCTTCTGTAAAAGTGGCGAAGTATTTCCTATACTCTCATGAACTGCCAGACGTGTTTTTGGTGATTCACGATACGGAAGGTTCCATTCGGGGCGACCTTGTCGTCGCCGGTCCTTTGAAACACCATTCTTTCGGAGATCTGCTGTTCATTTGCCAACGAAGTAGCATTTTGTCCAAAAATAAGCGGCAATAATAAGTGTGATTTGCTCATAACGTCTTTCCTATTGCCCAGTTTTTGTCTATTGCCATAGCATATCTAAGGCAGTCGTTTTCGGTCACCCATCCATTTCATGTTTTGCAAGGGATTCATGGAAAAGTGACCGAACGGGGGGTGGTTCGCCAAGTCGCTGAACCACTGGGCAGGCTCAGCGCGGACCGAGAATTTGGGTCAGCATCTCTGCCGAAGAAGCGCCTTGTATCTTTTGCAGATTGCCGCTGGCGTCCTTGTAGAAGATGGTCGGGGTGGCAGAGGACCCGAGCTGCTGCATCAAATTCTGGTTGGCGTCGAGCTGCGCGCGAACTGTTGCAGATATCTGCCCCAATGGCTTGACACCACCGCTGGCGTGCTGTTGTTCGTGCCGGGTCAGTGCAACTTGCGGATCCTTGGCAGAGAGCAAAGCCGCCGCCTTGCCCGCGCTGGTGGGCGTGAGAATGGCAACGATGACATGGCGCAACTGCACTTTGCCCGTCGTAACCCAGGGTCGGGCATCATTCCAGAACTTGTTGCAGTAGGGGCAGTTAGGGTCAGTAAAAACGTAGACGACACGCGGGGCATTCTTGCTGCCATCGGCAATCCAGGTACTCTTTTCCACCTGTTTCCAGATTTTAACGGTCATGGGTTTTCTGACCAGCTTGTCCAACGGTTCCTGGCTCAGGTTGGTCCCTTTTGCGTCGATCATGGTGCCGATAATCGCCTGTTTGCCATCTGCGGTCAGGTAGATGGCCAGCGGTTGCTGCTCGACCATGCCTGCATAGCCGGTCAGCCCGCCTGGCGCAGCAAAGGTACCGATCACCTCGACACCCTGGGCTTCGAGCGACTTGATCGGTGCTGGCCAGTCTTTCGCCTGTGCAGCAAGGGTGATGCCGAGCAAGAAAACCGCTATGACAAACTGAACGAATGGTATTTTTAGCATGATGACTTATTCCTTATTTGAGAGCGCGCGAGCGCAGTTGGTTTAATTTGCTCGTCAACGAGGCGACCGATAGTTCACCCAGGTGGGTATCAACCAGTCGGCCGTTGGCGTCATAGAATAGTGTGGTTGGCAATGCCGTTGACCCGACTTCGCGTCCAAAGTTGGCACCGGGATCGAGTAGAACATTGGCCAGATCGAGTCGGGCGCCGGTGAGAAAGTTCCGGGCCGTCGTCCCATCTTCGCCCTGGTTGGCAAAGACAAAGCGCACTTCTTTTTCCTTGTTTTGCGCGGCGGCGAGCACCGGCATTTCGCGGCGGCATGGAGGGCACCAGCTTGCCCACAAGTTGACAACCATCGGCTTGCCGGCAGCCAGCGCAACAAGGTCTACCGGTTCGCCCGCGAGTGTCGTCAACGACACCTTGGGCAGCGCAGTATTGTCCATCATGATTATCGAACCGAACATCGCCCCCCAGGCAAGAGCCCCTGCCGCCAACCCCAGGATCAGCGGTTTGCGTAGTGCTGCACGGCGCCAGCCCCGCCAGACTGCCACCAGCAACGCCGCGACTATCCCGACCCATGGTATGAAGCCGCCGTCGCGGATATCGAGCATGGACCAAGGTGCGCTGCGGTAAGTGTCGAACCAGGCGGCAACGAAGGCGATACGTGCCGCCAACACGGCTGCGATCAGCATGTCGGTCAAGATGTTGCCTATGACTGTTTGCTGGCTACGCCCGACCAAGCGTCCCACCGACGCCGCAACAAGCAGAGCCATCATCACCATCAACACGGTGACCGGCACGGGGAGCGGTCCCAAATTCATTGTCAGCATGCTCAATCTCCCGATCTGGGTCTGATGTTGCCTGTCACCCAGATATATAGCATGGGCAAATAGAACAGGCTGAGAAAGGTGCCAATCAACAGGCCCCCGATAGCGGCATCTGCCAGTGGGGACATCCGCTCCAAGCCGATCGCACGCTGCATCGCAATCGGCAACATGCCGGCGATAGTCGCAAGTGCCGTCATCAGTATCGGTCGATAACGCAGCAGGATGGAATCCTCGGCGGCAGTGTAGGAATCCTGGCCCTCGCGCGTACGCTCCTGGATGAAATCCACCATCAGTATCGAATTCTTGATGATGATCGAGAACAACAACACGATACCGAGAATGGCCGGTAATGCCAATGCCTTGCCGAATGCAAGCAGCCCCCAAATTGCGCCTATCGCCGAAAGCGGCAGGATCAAGATGGAAAGCATCGCCAGCCCGACACTGCGATAGGCCGGCACCAATACCCCGAACAACACCAGCATGCCCATGCCCAGTCCTCGCAGCATCAGTTTGCTCGACTCCTGGCCACTGGCGAAGTCGCCATAATCTTCAGCACTCACGCCGGGTGGTAGCACCTTCTGAACAGCGCCGATTGCGTCCGTGCTGAGAAAACCGACCGGCCTGGTGTTGCGAAATCCGTACACATCCAGGCTATAGCGAATCCCGTCAGTGGTGATTTCCGCCGTGGCTGGCTGCAGCACAAGATGGGCGAAATCGCCGAGAGCGGCATCATGACCGTCAGGCAACCGGATCGGCAGATTCATCAATGCCTGCGGGTCATTGCGGTACGGGGAACTGAAATACAGCCGCACTGGAATGCTGCCCATGCTGGGCAAACGGCTAAACGCGGCAACCTGCATGCCTTTTAGCGGCAGTTGCGCGGTAACCTGATCAGGTGTCATGTTCAACGTGCGCAGCTTGGCATCATCGAATTGCAATACCGCCTCTTCGCTGTCGCGATCCCAGGTGGTGGACACCGAGGTGAAGCCCTGCACCTTCAGCATGGCCAGGCGCGCTTGCTGCGCCGCTCCGGGCAGCAAGCGCCAGTCTTCGGCACTCAGGCGAATATCCACCGGCGCCTTGATGCTGGATAGCGCGGTGGTGCCGAAGTCATAGGCGTCCGCTATCACCACGCCGGGAATCTGGTGCAAGGCCTTGCGCAGATCAGCCTCGATTTGCCAGCTTGTTTCCTTGCGGTGAAAACGGTCGATGTAAGTCAACATGTAACTCGCCTCGCCCGGCAATTGACCGGAACCCACCGACAGCACCCCTGGTTCTGAACCATAGGCTGCGTACCATCGGATCAATCGCGTATCGCGATCGAGCGATTGCTCGAAGGATTTCATGCGTGCATCGGCATCCTGCACGCTGACGTTTCCGCCAAACTTGACATGCACGCGCACCATACCGGTATCCATCGGCGGCAGCGCTTCACGGCCGATCAGCGGCAATACGGTGCGGGCGCTGAATATCAGCAGGACGATCGTGGGCAACAGGAAGATCACGCGCCTCACGGTGTGTCCGCCAAAGGCAAAACGCAGCAACCCGGTATAGAGCGCTGCACCCGGCCCGATGAAGCGCTGATAGCCGCGCTCGATGACCTGTTCCCAGCGATTCTTGGGCGGTAGTCCGTTGCGGTACCAGAACACGGAAATGCGCGGGATCAGCGTGACGGCCAGAAAATACGATACGAACACCGCAACCAGTACCGGAAAAATTAGATGGCTGAACACCTGTTGCGGAAAGCCGCCGATAAACATCAGCGGGGCAATTACCACCGCAGTCGCTATGGTGCCGATGAACATCGGGAACAGCACTTCCTGTGTTCCGGCACGGATGGCTGTTTGCGCATCCTCGTGCAGTACGTCGAGGTGGCGTTCTATGTTTTCCAGCACCACTACAGCATCATCCACCAGCATGCCAAGCGCAAGAATGATGCCGGTCATCACCAGAACATTCAGTTCCTTGCCGGTGAGCCACAGCACTGCCAGTGTGAGCAAAAATACCAGCGGTATGGTAATCAGCGTGGTGACCACTGCACGCCAGTTGGCCAGAAACAACAACATCACCAGTGCCACGAACAGCACTGCATCGCGCAGCGCTTCTATCATGTTGCTGTTGGACATCTCGATCAGCGGACCTTGGGTATCTGCAACGCTGAACTGAATGTTGGGGAAACGCGCTTCCAGGCGGGGCAATATTTTCATTGCGCCGTCGATGGAATTTTGCACACTGCCACCCGGGGCGCGCTGAATGGCTACCGCAATTGCCGGTCCTGCCTTGCTGTGGAAAGCCGAGTAGCGTTCCGCAGAAGTCAAACTTATGTTGGCTACATCACCCAGGGTCAGACCGCCGGACAATGGCATCGCCCGCAGGGAATCCACATTACCCCGCTCGTCATAGACCGTCAGGGTCAGGATATGGCCCGCACCCTGTTCTGTGCCCACGGGGTAATCCCGGTCGATGTGCGAAATCAGTCCTTGCAATGTCGCCGGATCGATGTGATAGCGCGCCAGTTTGAGCGGATCGAAATCAACCCGCACAGCAGGCTGATAGCCGCCGAATATATCCACATTGGCCACATTTGGTTGGGTCAGGAAGGCGCTGCGGATATCGTTTTCGGCCAGTAATCGTACCTGCTCCAGGGTCAAGCCGCTGCCCGGTTTGGGAGTGAGCGCCAGTGTCAGGACTGGATTGATAAATGCACCTATGGCGTATTCGCTGGATGGTCCGGCTTCTGGCGGCAGTGCTGCGTGCGCTCGGGTCAGTGCATTACTGACATCCAGCAGCGCACGGTCAAGTCCCTTTGCGTATTTGAATTCAGCGGTGACGATGGACACTTCATTCTTGTTGACGCTTTGCACATCGCGCACGTCGGAGATGGTGTAGAGCTGTTGCTCGATCGGACGGGAAACGCGCTGTGCCACGGTCAGGGCCGAAGCGCCGGGTAACTGGGTGATCACGGTCACCGAAGGGCGATCCACGTCGGGGTACATGTTGCGAGGCATGTTGATGTAACCGATTACGCCAATTATCGAACCGATCACCAGGATCACACTCATTAACAGCGGGCGCTTGTAGAAGAATTCAAACATGGCTTAGCGCGCTCCAGAAATATTATAGGGTGTGCCACCAGCCAGGCGGCTGAGTATGTCCGGGCTGGCACAGGCAATGTGCACCCCAGCCAGGCCGACAGGCACCGCTACCGCACCCTGAATGCCGGTCGCAAGCAGATTGACGGTCTGTACCACCGCCGGACCCTTGCCGCTGGCCGTCAGGCGTAACAGGTCCGCGTGCTGACCGTCGTTGTTGAGCATGCATTCGCCGGGAATGAATATGCCCTGCCCGGCAAAGGTGACGAGGTCCACATCTATCTTGCTGCCCGGCATCAGACCAGATGCCCGGGTTTCCCAGCGGCGCAAACCCTGCGCAGTCGCTTCCGGCCATGGGTGCACGGGATACTTATTGCCATTCAACTGCAATCCGACCACCGCTGTCCGGTCGGGCGCGTCCACCAGTACCCGTTGCGGACCCAGCGCAACAATACGCAATATCGGCTTGCCCGGTGTAATGAGATCGCCCGGCTGCGCCAGACGTGCGGCGATCACACCATCGAAAGGAGCAACCAGAGTGGCATTGCGAAGATTTTCCAGTGCGAGGGTGTGGCGTGCCTGAGCCGAGGTAAAAGCAGCCTCATCTGCCTGCAGCTGTTCCAGAGATACCCCGCCGATCTGATACAGTTTTTGGGAACGCTGCAAACGATCCTGCCCGGCCAGCAAGGAACTCTTGGCAGCGGCAAGTTCGGCTTTGAGTGAATTACCTTGAGCCTGACTTCCGTCGGATTGGCTCATTTCTATCGTTGCCAACATGTCCCCGCGTTTGAACCTACTCCCTTCGAACAACGGCATGTGGGTGACATAACCGGACAATCGACTGGCCAGCACGGCCTGATTCACGGCCTCAACATCGGCCACTGCGGGACGCGTCAAGTGCACTACTTCCTCGCCAAGTGTTCGGTCATGGATCACCACTGCCCATGCGGAGGGCAGAGCTTCGGCTGACAAAACCTGATGTTGATGTCGTACCAGATACACTGCACCAGCGGTGAGCGCTAATAGAACAATCAAAACAGTAATGATTTTTTTTATATTCATGGCTGGGTATCCAAAGAGTTTATATATTGAGTTGACGGAGTACCGAGCAGCAGCTGCATACCCGACCAGGCTGTTGTCGCCTGGGCGCGAGAATCGGCAAGCGCATATTGCGCATCCAGCAGATTGCGTTCTTGATAAAGCAGTGTCTCCATGGTGGCGGCACCGAGCTGCCATTTATCACGCTCGACCGCGACCACTTCCAGGCGATGTTCTACCTCAGTGGCAAGTGCCTTGGCATTGCCTACTGCGGAAAGATAATTCGCTTTAAGGACGGAAATCTGGGAAAGCGTATCGGCCTGAACGGACAGTGACTGATCCCGTGCAGCCTGCGCCCGTTGTTTGGTTGCAGAGGCGATTTTCATCGCAGTCGGGTCGAAAGGAATATTAATATCCAGACCAACCATCCATACATTATGCGGCTGTGCCGCTACCCCAGCACCATTAAAGCCGGTGTATTGGCTGTCCACGCTGATAGCAGGAAAAAGACTTCGATGCGTTTTTTGTGCCGCAGCATCGGCCGCTTTTTCCTGTTCTTTAGCCAATAACACAGGCAAGCTTGCTTGCGCATCGGTGTTCTTAAGTGCGGGTACGCCAATAAAGGTGCTGATCACGGGGTCAGTCACATTGGCAGAGGCTTTAAGTGCCGCCAAGGCTGAGTGTTGGTTGCCTTCAAAAACAGCCTGCTGAGCGGCAAGTCCGGCCAACTCGCTTTGAACCAGGCTTAGATCAAGCTTGGCTGTACGTCCAAGTTTGACTTCCTCGCGTACCCGGCTCGCATAGTCCTCAAGCTGAATCTGCTCGGTTTTTAATGCCAGAGCCTGGGCAGTAAGTGCCTGTAAACGCACATAGGCTGCCAAGGTTTGATGCAGCCGAAACAGGGTTTCCTGGCGATAGAGCAGTTGCGCAGTTATCCTGTCTGCCTGCGCCTGTTTACGTTCGGCGGCGATCACGCCAAACAGGTCCACAGGCAGGTGATAATTGACACCAAATTGCGTTATATCCTGTGATACCGGTACAGGTAATGGTGTCACTCCGGGCGCGAAGACGCCCACTATCCTGGGAGAATCGTAACGGTACTGTCCTGCGAACACGTTGGCTTGGCCCAGGTAACGCATATTCGCTGCGCTGGCGTCCTCGGTCGCGGCCTGCGATTGCAATTCGCTCGCCGTAATCCCAGGATTGTCGAGGGTGTGCTGAAGCAAAACAGTCAGGTCACTGGCCTGAGCAATTTCAGTTAGACCAAGGCCAAACAAGACGCCCAATGCGATGCGCTGCAAACCAGCCTTTGCCATAAAGGGCCAGGCATCTATCTTTGCACGTGCAAATAGTGCGGGCGCCAACATGGCACCCTTCAAAAAAGTTTTCATTTCAAATATCCAAATGACTACGCAGCCAATCACGTACACGTGAACAGCAGGCAAAGTGTTAGCTAAAGTGAAGCGGATTTTTGCTTAGATAAGGCGAACAGCTGGAGGGCCCCGCGCAACGGCGGTAAGTGCGTAGACAAAACGGAGGTTGATGGCATGGTGCTGGATTACTTCACTGGATGTCGCGACCAGTTTGAAAACATGCATGGGCATGATCGGCGCACTGTCCAGTTGTGCGAAGGTGGCACATTTTTCACAGGTATGGGGACGTCCACACTGCTTGTCCTGATGCTGATGCGGTTGCTGATCAGACAGGACATCCGACAAGGCATGACTTAGCGCGTGCGTTGCCCCGCCCTGTTGTGCAACCAGCAGGGAAAGTGAAATTATAAGTGGAAGAAACCGGCGGAATATTAGCATCTTAAAATATACTAACAAAGATAATCTAGTCACTCGAGCTTCTCGGTAACGGACACTCGGAAAGCTAAAATAACCTGCCGGAAACAGTTTGTTAACACGGCAGGTTTCGGGTACTGCGAACTAATTTTTAACTGGCCAAACCAGCCGTCGAATTAGAAAGTGTGTACCAAGCCAAGAACAACCTGGCTGACTTTTACGGCGGAAGCAGCAGTACCGGCTTTCAGGTTTGTGGCACCTGCAGACAGATAAGCATAGGTTGGCTTGCTCAGGTTATATTTTGCGCCAACGGTATAGCCGGTGATTTTCTGGCTATCAGATGCAGTGACTGTAGCAGAATCCACTTTACCATTGCTGAGCTGAACAAAGGCCAGAACCTGGCCGAGCGGAACTTGTGCGCCGATGCTTTCATAGCTCCTCTTAGAAGTAGTAACCCCAGCTAGGTTGTCCTTGACACTGATCGTTGCCAATTCGCCGATCAGCTTAGCTGCGCCCAGGTCATATGATGCGCCCAGGACGTCAATGGCCTGGATGGTATCGGTAGCAGGAACTGCATTAGCACCAAGAGTGATAGGAGTAGTAGCAGTGTTGGAAGGAACCGCCACTACCATAGGGGAAGTGCTCTTCAGGCTCTGCAGGGCAACGCTGATGGATAACAGGTCCTGGTTAAATTGTGCGCCAAGCAGGTAGCCATTGCTTTTGTCTGTGTTGCTGGTGCTGGTTGAAGTCGTCGTCGAAGTGAAATCCTTTAAAACCGACACCACCACTTTCACCGGGCCGGACTGTTGCATCACATCCAAAGAAGTGGCGCGGTTCGAGCCCAAGGCTGCGTCGTTGTTCAGGATGTTGCCGATCAGGTTGCCGCCGGGATCAGCCGCGTAGCCCAGGCTAATGTCGCGGATCAATGTAGAGCCGAAGCCAGCCTTGACTGTGGTACCTTCCGCAAAACCCACAGCCAAATTCAATTCGCGGTTGCCCAGCGAAGTAGTATCGATGGTAGTACCGTTAGTGCCGGCCGCTTTAGTGCCGGTTTGCGAGAAGCCAGCCATCGAGTTGGAGCCGATACCGGTTTCTACTTTCAGCGTAGCCTTGGTGCCATCGCCGATATCTTCGGTAGCCAGAACGCCGAAACGGCTCGAGGTTATGGCGCTGAATTGAAATGCCGATTGGTCATACTTGGTGCCAGTGCCGCCTACCGGTGTCACGGTCTTGCTTTCGTTGCCGTAACCGGCATCCAGTACGCCATATACGGAAGCTTTGATGCCGTCATCCGCAAACGCAGGTGCAGAAATGGCAGCAGCCACGGCCAGCGCGATAAGTTTCTTTTGCATTTCTGTACACTCCTTAAAATGTTGTTGAGCTGGGGTGAATATATCCACCCCGCTTTGTCTGATCTTGTGCTTATTGCGCTGCCACCGATGCAACCGAAAGACGTGCAGCCGTCGAGCGCACAATAAGCGCGACTAATGGCGTTTACACTGAAGTAGTACGGTCAGCCGCGCAACATGCGATTCAACTTGCCAATCAGCTCTGTGGTCTATTGCTATGCTGGTGAGAGAAGCGTCAGCTTATAGGCCCGGCATCGGTAATAAAAACCGGGCTGGTGTCTTGAACAACGCGCGTCGTATAATCAATTTTCATAGTCTGGATCCGCCGCGATGTATACTTTCACCTTATGATCCAGCGCATCGGCGGGTGCGATCTTATTTAAATCGGTTACCTCACCGTTACTATTGAAGGTATTGAAATTCCATTTGAAGGTTTTAGCTGGTGTCACGAACTCAATGATTTCACCGCCCGTCACATTCACATATTTGGTATCGTTGGTGATGGTTACAGTGCGGCTGGACGCCGACAACTGCGCTGGCTCGCCGTAAAAATTGTCAGCGGCAATCGCAGAAGAGGACGTGGCAGCCAGCATCAACGGCACCGCGCCAGCAACAAGAAGTTTATTAAGTTTATGTTTCATGGTTTGCTCCGGTTAAAGGAAAAGTTAGTACAGTTGATTAAAGCTCTGTACAGGTGAGATTGTGCAACGAGGTGAGTTAACTGCAGATTAGCAAAACATTAATCTTCTTTAATCTTTGCCGCATACAAGTTTTGTTATATTGAGAGTTCGGCTGATGGCACAATCGCCCGCAATGAGAATCTGCATGCGGAAAGAATCGGGGCTGCATACCAACATACAGTCGCGTATCTGGAGGCGAGCATTGAACTAACATGAAAATTTTACTGGTCGAGGACAACGAACGTATCTCCCAATTCCTGCAGCGGGGACTGGCTGAAGCGGGACACACCGTCGATCACGCCGGCAATGGACGCGACGGCATGTTCCTGGCTGCCAGCGAGCGGTACGATGCGATCATCATGGATCGGATGCTGCCCGGCGGTATCGATGGCCTCGGGATCATCTCGGCCCTGCGCAAAGATGGCAACAAGACGCCAATTTTAATCTTGAGCGCGCTTTCCGCAGTGGATGATCGAATTCTCGGACTCAAGAGCGGCGGTGACGACTACCTGGTTAAACCGTTTGCCTTTGGCGAACTATTGGCGCGGCTCGAAGCCATTTCCCGCCGCTCGCTGAAACTCGATAGTGAAAGCACCCACTGTGTCGGCGACTTGCACATGGATCTTCTTTCCCGCAAAGTGACGCGCGACGGCAAGAATGTGCTGCTGCAGCCGCGTGAATTCAAATTGCTCGAATACCTGATGCGCCATGCAAACCAGGTCGTGACCCGAACCATGCTGCTGGAGAATGTTTGGGACTACAACTTTGATCCGCAGACCAATGTAATCGATGTACACATCAGCAAGCTGCGCAAAAAGATAGATACCGACCCGCCCAAGCAAATGCTGCGCACCATCCACAATGCCGGCTATATGCTGAGCAGCGATGCTTAGCCCCCCGCGTCTTTCCGCCTTGTCGGTGGCGGCAAGCTTCATCGTGGTGAGCCTGAGCGTATTGGTCTTGTTCGCGACTCTTGTCCAGCATACCTGGCACCAGATCATCGAGGAGCGTCTCTCTGCACGCCTCCAGGAAAGTGCGCGCGGCCTGAGCTACGAGCTGCAGCATCACGGCACCGACGCGCTCGCGGAGATGATCGACGCGTTGTTGAAAGTCCAACCGGCGGGTGATGAGAAGTTTATATTGCTGACCAATCCGCTACTGCAGCGCGTCGCGGGAAACCTACCCGTTTGGCCGCGTGCCATGCCCTCATCGCCTGGAAGCTATACGCTGGATTTCGACCTGAATGGACGAACGGTACGTGCCTTCTTCATAAGCACCACGCTGCCCGACGGATACAACCTGGTGGTGGGGCGCAACATTGCCAAGTTTCAAACTGTGGAAATGCAATTCTGGATCGGCCTTATCGGTGCTGCCGGTACTTTGTTGGTATTCGGAATTGCGGGTGGTGTGTTGATCCGCCGCAAGCTGCTGGCCGAAGTGCACGGAATCAGCCAAACCGCCGCGGCCATTATTGCCGGAGATCTTTCACGCCGGGTGCCCCGGCGCAGCGCGGCGCATGAACTTGATACACTGGCGCAGACGATAAACTACATGCTCGACCAGATCGAGCACTTGATCCAGGGTATCCGCAACGTCTCGAATTCCATCGCCCATGATTTGCGTACACCGTTGACAGAACTGCGCCTTCGCCTGGAAGCATTGGCCGTGTCTCGTCCGCCCATGGAAGAGACGTTTGCGGAGATCGATGCGGTGGTCGCCGATGTCGATCGGACAATCGCCATTTTCAATGCGTTGCTGCGCCTGGCCGAGATCGATAACGGCATGCGCCGATCGGGGTTCATCGCGGCAGACGTGGCCAAGGTTGCCAGCGACGTCGTCGAATTTTATCAGCCTATCGCCGAGCTAAAAGGAATCGCCTTATCGTTCGCTTCGACCGGCAACTTTATCGTTGTCTGCGATCCCTTGCTGCTTGCGCAGACAATCGGCAATCTCATCGACAACGCATTAAAGTACGCACGGGAAGACATCAGGGTCATGGTGGCAGCAACCCAACCGTCCGCTCAGACAATCTCGGTTACCGTCTCAGATGACGGTCCCGGCATATCCGACGCTGAAAAGCCCAGGGTGATCGAGCGCTTTTATCGTACTGACACCAGTCGCGGCACGCCGGGCGTCGGATTGGGTTTAAGCCTGGTCGCTGCGGTAGCCAAGTTGCACGGTGGCTCATTGGAACTCACAGACGCCCATCCCGGTTTGCATGCCACGTTGTTCATCAGTTGCCGCACCTATACAAGTTAAGGGCTCTGTTGCATTAACCTGTTGGCACGCGTAAAGAAGTGGCTGGCGCTGAGCAAAACTGAGATTTTATTGTCCATTTTGCATTTACAGTAGTTGCTCCTGATCATGCTGAACATAGTCTGCATGGGTAGAGGACAGTGCAAAGCCGCCAATATCTGATGAGTTACCTGCCATTCGCGGTGCTCGGTTTTTTTGCATTTTCTACGGCAGCTTGTGGCCGGATTCCGCCAGTTCGTTGTTGCAGAGACAATTGTCCGCATTGCCTCAGGTATTGGACATCGTATCACCAGTAGATTAAATAGTGCAGACAGATCCAGTTTACCGGAGTAGCATTAAAACGTAATTTTCCCTTAATCATTAAGAGGAGTTAAATTATGTCTAAGTCTCAACATTCCAGTAAAGAGACCAAAAAGCAACCTCTGTTAACGCCGAAGGAAAAGAAGTTGGCAAAACAAGTGAAGAAGCATAGTCACGATGTCCCACCTCTAATTACTCATTGAGTGCTCGGCTGGCGTAATGAATTAAGCCGGGAAACTCGGCTTTTGCTTACGCCTGCGAATGACCGTTAGTGGCACACAGCGTTACTCGCTATTGCCATAATAGCCTGCCGGAATGCGGACATTGCAAGTGGATTGTTATCCCTGTCTCCTGAACAAGGTTTTACCTATGTTCCCAGTTGTTCATGCAACATAGGTGAGTAAAACAATGTCCGCTGCCTGCTGCCGCAGAGGAATAAGTGCTTGATAAGCTGGTGATGTGTACCAACCATTAACCGCCGCAACATTAGGGAATCGGATAACAACTATATCGGGGTGCGGATTCTCACCGGCCAGGACTGCAACTTGGTTTCCTCGAAAGACAAGTTCGGCACCCCATGGTGCCAGAGTACCTGGCACTTGGCCGCGGTACTCAGCCCACTTCTCGATGTTCTTCACTGTAATGTGACCGACTACGTAAGCATCGTTCATTTCGCTGGTTTCCTGAAATGATGGGCGAGTGTTCTAACGAACGATGCAGGAATTGCATCACTTTCGCATCCTGCCGCGAATCATATGGAATATCAAGTTGAAGTTCCATTTCTGGCAAACATCCACAAGTCATGTTGCCATATTAGACATCGCAAAGCAGTTTCTCATAAAGCTCAACCAGCTACTTAGCCTTATTGTTTCACGTTAAGAACTATAGAATGATCGATGTTATGTAGCGCGCCTAGCCATTCCCCGGAATGAATCACGAATAAGCCTTCGGTACGCATCGGTGAAGTCAGGAAATTAGCTTTGGCCATTCTTAATTTAAGCTTGATTCGTGCTTTCGTTTTCATGGGAACCACATGTGTAGCCTTCTGCTAGAAAATATAGCTTGGCCTGCACTTGATATCAGCTTTTCGATCCCAATATCTAAATGGTTGAGGATAACAAGGAACTGGAATGAACGAAATCCTGAAATACTTAAAAAAGCATGGCGAGAAACTGGATGCCGAAATCGCTGAAGGTGCTCATCTCTCACTTTCAAAGACACGCCTCTACTTGGCTGAGCTTGCAGCTAAAAACGAGGTCGTGTTGTGTGACTCGATCAGGTTTGAGAAAGGTAAGAAAGTCGAGGGATTACTATGCCGAGTGGCTGGTTTCACTCCGCCTGCATCGCCAGGACGGAAAGCTAAGGTAGCTGCAATTAACTGATAGGTGATCTACCGATGTAAGGTTTCAAGCACACGGCAGGAGAAATTTTTCAGCCCGAAAGCAGCACTTCGCCAAGTAGGGCTTTCGACAATAAATAGTCACTCCGTCAATGATTGTGCCGGTGATGAGAGTCAGGAAAGTGTGTATGTGTATGTGATAGAGGTTTGTGCCAGTGCAGATGACTATGCTTGGTGCCAGGTGTTACAGTTGATTCGTGTTCGTGCTGGTGGTGTTCGTCGTGGACATGTTCATGGTCGTGCATCAACTCTCTGTGGTTATGTTCATGTTCATGACGTTCAGTTAGATGCAACCAAGTGCCAAGCGCCATCAATGCACCGGCAATGAGTAGCTGAATAGAGGCAGATTCACCCATCAGTAAGGCAAGTATGGCGCCGAAAAACGGTGCGACCGAGAAGTATGCTCCCGTGCGAGCAGTGCCAAGATGGCGTAGCCCGATTACGAATAGCGCCAAACTAACTCCATAGGCAAGAAAACCCACCACCATTGCAGCAGCCAAATTCGGAAGTGCGGGCATTGAAGCGCCCAACGAGAAAGCAATGATCAAGTTAACGGTTCCGGACACCAGACCTTTCATGGAGGCGATCCAAGTGGCATCCGTGAGTGATACCTTGCGGGTCAGGTTATTGTCGATACCCCAAGCAAGGCAGGCACCAAGAATAGCCAGCATCGGCCACAGTCCAGTGTACCGAGCTTCTCCTGGCCAACTTAAGACAATCGCACCGGCCACGATGGCCCCCATGCCGAGCGCAATGCGCTTGTCGAAGTTTTCTTTGAAAACAAACCAAGCCAGCAGTGCGGTGAATACGCCTTCAGCGTTCAGCAGAAGTGAGGCGCCTGAAGCAGGCATACCAGTCAGCCCGATCATCAGCAGCACGGGTGCAACAATACCACCGGCCAAAATTGCCCCGGCGAACCAAAACACCTCGTTCCGTGGAAGACGAACAGCAGGCGACTGAAGAAGACTTCGGTACAGCGTCAACCCGAGCCCTGACCCAAGATAGAGCAAGCCCGCCAACAACCAAGGACTAACGGTATCGAGCAGCCATTTTGCTAACGGTGTGCCTGCGCCGAACAATAGAGCCGCCCCGAGTGCCGCAGGCACGCCCTGTTTGCGCAAACCATCTGTCCAATTCATGAGGTCAACTTGTCTCCCATAAAGATTCTATGATTTATGTCAAGGCACTTATGAGTCGTTTCGGGTCGAATACAGTCTTATGGGTGTAGATCGACCAAGCGGTGCGGGCAATGCGCCGAGCCAGGATGACCAGAACTGCAGTACTGGGTAGACCTTTTTCGCGATAGTGTACATAGAGTGGATGCCAAGCTTTCGTTTTTGCAGCTGACAAGGCCGCAAGAAAAAGTAAACGTCGCAGTTCGGAGGGACCGCGTTTGGACAGACGCCGTTTGCCGCGATGCTGTCCCGAGTCATCCGGTCTAGGATCCAGGCCGGTGAACGCAACAAAGGCATCTGCGTTCTTCAGGGGCGCACGATCAAGGGCATTAACGAGCGCAGCACTGACAACCGGACCGACGCCGTAGATCGTGCGCAAATTCGCGTCATGCTGTTTGCGATCTGGGTTTATTTCGACCAATACTTTGACGCGCTGGTCTATGCGCGCGATGACCTGATTGAAGCGTTTTTTAAGTGCTTTGAGATCGGTGCCAAAGCCATCCACCCCTTTGAGCGACATGCCGAGTGCCGCACGCAATGAAGTCAGCTTGGCGCGACGTTTGAGCAACTGAGCAATCTCGTATTGTTCCGGTGTAGGTGGAATCCAGGCGTGTAGCTTGGTGTTTTATGTGCGACCATGCGAGCGAGAAGCTCTGCATCCACCCGGTCAGTCTTGCCACGCATCCCAACGCCCTTGGCGTAGTTGCGGGCGTCCTTGGGATTGAGTATAAAAACGATGAAGCCAAGCTTGTAGGCAAGGTTGGCAAATAACTCGTGATAAATGCCGGTTGATTCCATGCCGATGCGACTGCCTGCAGGTAGCTTCTTAAGAAAGGCCAGCAAAGCGGTGCGCTGATTCGCGAGTGGGCGAGTTGGGAAACTTCCCTCCGAACACGCCACGACGATTTCATCCTTGGCGACATCGCCGCCAATATTGAGTATTTTGATTGGAGTTTGCATGATGTGTCTCCTGTGATTAAGATCAAGGATGCTGGGGTGGACACACCGGCGTTAGCTTGCGGTCAAATCGGCGGTCGTAGCCGCTAGATTCCTCATCGACGCTGGGTGGTGTGGGTGGGGGAATTCTTTCGGAGTCTGTCTCTCGGCAAGGAGAGCAGATGCAGCCAGTAGCCCCTCCACCTCGGCTTTTAAACTATTACAGAAAAAAGCCAATCACACCAGCCCAACCATACAAGCGGCCATTGGTATGCAGGCATTAGCACACCAAACATCGGTTTTATCAATCACAGCTATCCCATCATGCAACCGCCACGACTGGCGAGTCATATCCTTTCGCACCGGGAAACGGAACGACAGGCTGCCACAACTGCTTTTCGAACAATTCCAGAAGGCGACGGGCCGAGGACAACGTTTCGCCTGGCCCGAAACGGGCCACCAGTTCAGCTTCGGGCAGAGCCGGTAGACCCTCGCGCACTTGGGTCAGGCCGACCGTGGCCAAGCTCAGGGGCAGTGGCGTCACCGCAAGGCCAGAAACCACGGCATAGCGCAATGCGGTATAGCTGCTGCCAACGAATGCTGTCTTCCAAGGTAATCCGGCACCAGTCAGGGCGGCGAGGGCCGCCACCCTAAACACGCAGCCCTCGTGAAAGACTGCCAAAGGTAAGGGGTTCTGCCGAGCCGCGTCGCTGCCCACACCCGTGAGCCAGATCAAGGGTTCCCTGCGAAGGATTCTCCATTCTGTCCCCTCCGTCGGCTGAGTGTGTCCAGCCACCCGCTTAGCAATGGTTAGATCCAGTTCACCTGCTTCCGCCTGAGCCGCGAGGCGCACCGAAAGATCACAGCGTACCGAAAGTTTGACACGCGGGCAGGAGCGCGAAAAGTCAGCTAGCACCTTGGGGAAAACACTCTCCATCAATTCTTCGGGTAGTCCAACGCGCAGATGACCAGTTAGCGAGGGCTGCGCGAAGAAGCTATAAGCCTCGTCATTAAGGCGCAGGATTCGTCGACCGTAGTCGATTAAAACTTGCCCCTCGGCGGTGGGACCAGCTACCCGGCCCTGACAACGTTCCAGCAGAGCATGGCCCACGATTTCTTCCAGGCGCTTTATTTGCAGGCTGATAGCCGACTGGGTACGCCCAAGCTGGGCTGCCGCCGCAGAAAAGCTGCCGCAATCGGCAATCGCCACCAGCGCCCGCAATAGGTCCATGTCCAGATTACGCATCATTGCTCGCATTACAAGCCACCAATCATCATTTTAATTGTAAATATTGAATGCTTAAATATCAATTTTTCAAATTATGCACAAACCCGTAAGGTGACGTCAAATCTTTCAGCCTCTAGAGAAAATAAAATTATGGATCTCATTAGCACCCATCCACCAGCAGTTCCAGTATCGGCTATACGCATCGCCGTCGTAGGAACTATTTTCAGTTTCGTCTGGAGTTCAGCCTTTATCGCCGGCAAGGTGGGAATGACTTCCACCGGCCCTTTAACCCTGCTCAGTCTGCGCTTCTTGCTGGCGGGACTGCTATTGGCCTTGCTGGGACGATTTTTTGTGGTGCCGATGACTACTCCCCGGTTCAACCGCACGGCTGTCTTGGCGGCTCTCGCTGCTGGTCTGCTTACTAACGTGGTCTACCTCGGCCTCACATACACTGGAATGCGGACCGTGCCAGCTGGGCTCACTGCTATCCTGGTTAGCACCAGCCCCCTCCTCGCCTCACCCTTCGCTGCCGTGTGGCTGAAAGAGCCTTTCGGCTGGCGCGGAGTTCTTGGGCTTCTGGCTGGCTTCGCCGGTGTGGTGTGGATCATGGGAGGGCGCGCCATGTCTGCCCCTGCAGATGCAACGGGGGTGATCCTGATTCTCATTGGCACCGCAGCTTTGGCCGCCTCTACCCTGCTCAACCGGTGCGCCGTGCGCCATCTCGATCCACGAAGCATCGCCCTGATCCAGCTACCGGCCAGCGGGCTGCTCCTATTGCCCCTAGCCTGGTGGCGGGAGGGGCTTTCAATACGCCCAGATTTGGCTTTCTTCGGAAGCCTCGCCTACCAAGCCACGGTGGTGTCCATCGGCACCACCCTGATGCTGTTATGGTTGGTGCGACACGGCGGCGCGGCCCGTGCCAGCGGTTTTCACCTTCTCAACCCAGCTTTTGGCACCTTGCTGGCTGCAACCATTCTGGGGGAAACGGTACCTCCTTCTGACCTGCTAGGTGTTGTACCTATCGTAGCTGGTCTAGCCTTGGTGCTACGACCTGGACGATAGGCTGCTACAAATAGGATCATGCAATGAAACCACTGAAATACGGAATATTTGCATCGAATTGGCTGACTGCATTGAGCAGTCTCATCTTTGCCTGCAAAGAAATCAATCTTTGATGGCTAGTTGTGCCTGGCGTAATGAATTAAGCCGGGGAAACCCGGCTTTTGCTTACAGCTGCGAATGACCGTTAGTGGCCGGTTTCTGCCTTTTGCACATACCCATTTTCTATCATTCCTACGTCCGCTTTCTGCAAAACGGACATTACCTTGTTTTAACAAAAGAACAAGAGGGCGGAGCTTTTCTGGTTACTACTGGGCACGATTTCGTAGGCACGATCAATGGCAAAAAGTGAGGAAACACGGGAATTGTAGCCGTGCTCACTCACCATTCGACTCTTTTTACTAGCGGCTTGCGCCCTCTGGCGGCTTTTTTATTGCCTGCTGTTCATCCAATACTCAATGAACCAATGTCGGTTATTTTTTATGGAGAAAAACATGGCATATAAAGCCCCAACCAAAAAACAAGTGGTCGCTTTCAAAGCCGCAGCCAATAAGTGCCTGTCAACGCTGGCGACTGCAAGCGACACAGATGAGTACAATATCCCAACCACAGCCGGCCAGCTGAAAATCACCGTGTACGATGACTGGCTGGCTTGCAGATTTGAAAATGTAGCACTTGCCAAAAAACCAGGACAGGTCTTGGCAGGTAACTTGAATACGAATTCAGGCAAGTGGAACTGGCATGGCTTGGACACGATCCCGGCGTTCAAGAAAGCCCTTGTTGGAATATTGCTCCCCAATGAAGTGTCGTCCTTCCGATGTTATGGAATGCTGGCCTTTCAATATGGTGGAGAGTATTTGCTCTTGCAGGTCTTGGAGTCAAATGCCGGGTTTTATATCGGCACAAGAGATTCAGAGGGTGCGCCTAATTCTCGCGAGTCAGCCATTTATTGGAAAAAAGCACACGAAGCCCAGGCCGCCTTGGATGCTGGAAATTGGGTGCAAAAGAAGTATCCGTAACACAAAAACGCCGCTCCCTCTGGGACGGCGTTTTTTATTGGCGTGGAATTACTGAGCACTCACCATGCTTTCTGACACTAGCCCGTACCTGGCATTTAGCGATTGATGTACAGCATCGCGCACATCACAGTTCGGATCCAAGATGACTTGGTCGCTCCTTTTATTTAAATAATTCCGTTGCACGTATTTATATATTACGCTAAGATAATAAAAAATAGATCGTATTGATTGGGAAACAGACAATCTTTTTAACGATTTTCAGAGGCGAAACCAACGCGATCGAGCAAATAGCTAACCATGCCAACCATCAACCCTCGCTACATCCGTCACCGCGATGCACCTGCCTATCTGGGGATGTGCCGTGACGTATTTGATGCGCAGGTAAGGCCATTGCTAACCGAGATTCCGATCGGCTCACGGGGCGTGGCATTCGATCGGCTTGAATTGGATGCGTGGGCGACGCACCATAAATCACTTAACGGCAAGCCACCAGCACACGGAGGGCAATCATGGCAACAACCAGAACGCGCGGAATCTCATTCGAAGCCGATGGCTCCCGGATCATCAACAAAGTCCACAAGGGCGAGCGCATCTTCCTTCGGCTTGGGAAAGTCTCCCAGGACGAAGCCGAGCAGCGGCTCGCCGATGAAATCCGCCAGCGGCAAAACGCCCAGCATCGTCGAACGAACTCTCGCCCTCTGTTTGCGGACTGCGCAGCGCGCTACCTGACCGAATCGCAGCACAAGCGCACCGCAGAATTACTGGCCTACCACATCACCATTCTGCTGCCCTTCATCGGCACCATGGAAATCAGCCACGTCCACGACGCCACCCTGGACGAATTCAAGGACGCGCGCCGCCTTGATGGAGTCAGCCCCACCACCATCAACCGTACACTCGAAGTCGTGCGCACCATCCTCAATCGTGCTGCGCGCGCCTGGCGCGATGAAGCTGGCCAGCCGTGGCTGCTCACCGCCCCGCCGCTGATCACAATGGAACAAGAGAACCGGCGCCCGGCGCACCCATTGAGCTGGGAAGAGCAGGACGCCCTCATGCCACTGCTCCCCCTTCACCTGCAAAACATGATCCTTTTCGCCATCAACAGCGGCTTGCGCGACGAAAACATCTGCGGCCTGCGCTGGAGCTGGGAGACCCCAATCCCGGAAGCCGGTCGTAGCGTCTTTATCATCCCGTCCGGAGATTACAAAACCGCGATCAACCACGTCGTCATCCTCAACGATGACGCCTGGCGCATCATCGAACAACAGCGAGCCAAGATAAACAAGGAGGACGGGAGCGCGGAATATGTCTTTACCTACAGTGGCCACCGCGTCGACACCATGAACAACAACGGCTGGCAGAACGCCAGGGCGAAGGCCGGCCTGCAAGACGTCCGCATCCATGATCTGAGGCATACTTATGCCAGCCGACTGCGACTCGCCGGCGTGCCCCAGGAAGACCGCAATGCACTGATGGGCCACAAGTCCGCTTCGATCCCTGAACACTACGCCTCGGCAGATATCGGCAGGCTGATCGAGCTTTCAAATAAGGTGCTGGACAGGCAGGGGACACGCACGCTGCTGCGCGTGGTGAATGGATAGTTTTAAAAATAGTCGCGCAAAAAGTCGCGCAAAATAAAAATGGGCTAGGCGAATATAACCTAACCCATTGAATTGATGGTGCGCCCGGAGCGATTCGAACGCCCGACCCCTTGGTTCGTAGCCTAAGTCATTAAGTATTGATTTACTTATATTTATCAATAGTTTAGATGGTCACAAATGTACTATTATTTGGCTGATTAGCCCCATTTAACCCCTTGATTAGATTGACTTCAGCTTTCTTCAATAGTACAGGTTGACTGTCACTTCCCACCCCGAAAGAGACATACGACCATCTAATTTAACTGCCCGAAACCAATCATTCACAAAGTTCAGCAATCGACACATTGCTGACCTTGGCGAACGCTATCCTGCAAACAATTTTGCGGGACTAAATTTCTCCAAACGACCCCAACCGGACAGTCAGCATCAAAATTCACTGCCCGTTTGCGGTCATTCATGACGCGCAGCAATGGCTTCATTTAGCCCGCATCTTTCTGCATTACTGAAATCGACAGCACCTGCTTGTCCACACCGACAACAACATGGTCACCAGACTTGATTTCCGCCCGCACTAGCATCGTCGCGAGTGGATTCTCCACAGCACGCTCAATCGTGCGACGTAATGGCCGAGCGCCTAGAGATGCGTCTCGTTCTTGTGCGCAAATCCAAGCGGCGGCTTCCGACGTCACCACAAGCTCTATGCCATGCGTGTCAAGCCGGTCTCTGATTTGGCCGAGCATAGAATCAGTAATCTTCGCCATGTCATCGTTGGACAGCGGATTGAAGGTAATGACAGCATCCAATCGGTTGAAGAACTCCGGGCGAAATACACTTCGAATGGCCTCTTCCATGATTCCAGCATTTGTCCCTTGCCTAAACCCAATTGCTCGATGCGCTCCTGTCTGGCCCAAGTTCGACGTGAGGATGAACAGAGCGTTGGATGCGTCTGCGGTGCGGCCTTGGGCGTCGGTTAGTCGGCCATCTTCGAACACCTGGAGGAATAAGTTGAGTACGTCCGGGTGCGCCTTTTCTACTTCATCAAGGAGCACGACGCAGTAAGGAGAGCGGCGCAGCGGCCCGGTCAATTGCCCTTCCTCTTCGTGGCCGACATAGCCCGGAGGTGAACCGATGAGACGCGAGACTGTGTGCTTCTCCATGAACTCGCTCATGTCTATTCGCAACATCGCGCGTTCGCTATCGAATAAAAATGACGCTGTCGCCTTTGCCAACTCGGTCTTGCCAACGCCGGTTGGTCCGATGAAAAGAAGAACTGCCACAGGACGATTCGGGGCTTTCAGTCCGACGCGAGCACGCTGGGCCGCATGCGCGACTGCTTCACAAGCTTGATCTTGACCGAGAACCCGTTTATTGAGAGCGTCTGCCATTCCGCCAAGGCGTTTGCGCTCGTCCTCGTCCATCTGCGCAAGAGGAATCCCGGTTTTCTCTGCGACAGTCTGGCGAACCACATCAGCCGTAACGACTACCGCCTCACTTTCGTAACCCGGCAGCACGCTGAGGAAAGGGATAGCAACCCGCGCACATGCCTCGTCAAGCACATCCACTGCTTTATCAGGCAAGTGCCGTTCGCGCATGAAGCGAATACTCAACGAAACGGCTGCTTGGATCGCCTCAGGCGAAATCGTAACGCCATGCTTCGCCTCGAAGCGCTTCGAGTAGCCGCTCATAAGAATCTCGAAAGTTTCGTCGGCTGATGGCTCGCTGATGGAGATAGTCTGAAAACGTCGTTCTAGCGCGGGGTCTCGTTCAATGTATTTTCGATACTCGGCAAGCGTTGTCGCACCGATGCACTTCAATTCGCCACGCGCAAGCACCTGCTTCAAAATGTTGGCGGCATCTAAAGAACCGCTGCCCGCGCCAGCCCCAACTAGCGTATGGATTTCATCTATGAACAGAATGACATCAGGTGCCGCAGCGACTTCACGAAGAATGCCCTGCATCCGAGCTTCAAATTCTCCGCGTGAAGATGTGCCCGCCACAAGGTTGACCACATCGATCTGCACAATGCGTTTACCAGCAAGTACGATGTCTTTGTTCTGCGAGATGCGCCACGCCAACCCCTCAACGATGGCAGTCTTGCCGACACCGGCATCTCCCAAAAGGAGGGGGTTGTTTTTTTCCTCGCGGCTAAGCGCGCGGATGATTTGTAGCAACTCTTCTCGACGTCCGATGCACGGTTTCACTTTGCCGACGCGGGCAAGCTGAGTGAGGTCCTTTCCAAATTGATTCAGGAAACTGCCTGACGGCAGCTGGCGTACGGATGGAGCCTGCGAGATGTAGACTTGAATCAGCTTCTTCAGAGCGTCCGAGCCTGGTTGCTTCTCTGCCAACGCCGCTGCGATCCGAGTTTCCTGCGTTTGGAGAAGTGCGAGAAGTAGGTGGAGCGAAGTAACTGATTGATCGTTCACCGCGTACTTTGCGGCCTGCTTGAATATCCGCCTGCTCGCAGGTGACCGACTGATTGTCTTTTGTCCCTTATCTGGGCATTCCCCATCACCGAGCCGTTCGCGAACATCTCGATATAGCGCAATCCGGTCATGGCCCGTTTGCTGAAACACGTCCGCAACCGCTTCTGCCTCGGTTTTTAGGGCCGCCACTGCGTCTCGACGGATCCCAATGTCGTCCCAGTCCTTCAGATCTAGGAGGTTGCCGAGCTTGCAGACGCCAACGAACAAATGCTCCGGCTCGATGAACTCGTGCTGCGTGTGAGCCGCCTCGTTGGCGGCAATCTGCCAAGCGTAGTCAAGACCGACGGATAGCTCATGCATAGGAGGGTCTTGGTTCACCAATTAAGATCCTTTGCGCACCGTTTCAAGGAGTCATCTATTTCTATCACAACTTTGAGCATAGCTGTTGCACATCCAAGAGGTTGTTTTTCCGAACCCACTACAAACCCATATTGGGTTGATCCGCCTTGTAAAAATGAGATGTGCTTTATTAACGAGCCAAAAACATCATCCTTCCCGATTGTTTGCTTGTTAAGCAGTCTATCGCAACGAAACAAGGGGAGAAGTTCATTGATTGTCTTTGCCACTTGTCGAGGGTCTGAAATGAAGCCAAACCTGCCAGCAGTGCGCTCAGCAATAGCACAATATAAGGCTGATGAGAATAGCGTAGCATTTTCGGGTTTCATATGTTTATGAGCAGCATTCTCAGAATACAGGCATAGAAAAGCAGTCGTATATTTAAACGTGCTATGCAAAAAGTCAGAATCAACGGTTTGTTCTATCTTTTCAATATTTGGAGCGATAAGACCGCCAATAGCCGTGTCGAATGGATCAAATCCTGCCTTTATCATTTCAGAATGATTTTCGAATACAGACATTTCTATATTATGGTTTTCATCAAGAATCGATTTCTTGCCGCTAAAGGCAACAAGAGAAGCCGTGAGATGATCGATTAATTCAACGAGACCTGAAGCATATGTTCGGGCGAAGTCCGATGGTTTGGTCGTATGCTTTGCTAACCACTGTTTGAAACCCATGATTTCACCTCGTATCGAGTTGCGGTGTTATCGCTGCGAATTCCGGAGCAAACTGGACAGCCATTCCACGGCAAACTGGACACTGATTCCACGGCAAACTGGACAGTAAAATAGAGATGTAGCGGTACGCGGGATAACCGTGGCAACCTCGGGAATTTTTACCGGGGAGCCACATGGCCAATAACAGGT